>ERZ1106941.2701-NODE-2701-length-12232-cov-3.466453_pt1 | contig 12232 bp, 9 predicted proteins | sample MGYA00403670_ERZ1106941 | MGnify/ENA primary metagenome ERZ1106941 (study PRJEB35170, sample SAMEA104062400) | human gut metagenome | biome: human gut; feature: human-associated habitat; material: faeces | place: Denmark | collected 2012-06-04 ...
GCTGATGTCATAGCGGTACTGCTGGGCCATGCCGCTGGTCAGGGTGCCGATGGTGGCGCCCAGATAGGCCTTGTTGCTCACATAGCCGTTGGTCATGATGTCCTGGATCATGCTGATGACGTCATTGATGGGGATAGCGAAGCCCAAGCCCTCCACACTCTCGCCGGAGCTGCCGTAGCTGGAGTATTTGGCGGACACGATACCCACCACCTCGCCGTAGCTGTTCAGCAGCGGACCACCGGAGTTGCCGGGGTTGATGGAGGTATCGGTCTGGATCATATTGAAGGGCGTGCCGTCCACGTTGATGGTGCGGTTCACGCTGGAGACCATGCCGCCGCTCATGGAGAACGTCAGGTCCCCCAGGGGGTTGCCAATGGCCAGAACCCGGTCGCCCACATTCAGCTTCTCACTGTCGCCCAGGGTGACGGCCTGCAGGCCGGAGGCCTCGATCTTGATGACCGCGATGTCGTAGTCCTCATCCCCGCCCACATACTGGGCATCGTATTCATCGCCGTTGTACAGGGTGACCTTTACGGTCTGGGCATCCTCCACCACATGGTAGTTGGTGACAATATAGCCATCCGTGGTGAGAATGAAGCCGGAGCCGGAGGATGCCGTTTGTACCGGCTGACCGAAGAAGTTGTTGCTGTTGGTCCCGGTGACATTGATAGACACCACGCTGTTGACATTGGCGGCATAGACCTCCGCGTCGCTCATCGCCGTCTTGCCGTCCACAGTTTTCAGTGCGACCTGACTGACAGTGCGGCCACTGACGTTGACCGAGGTCTCGTCGCCGCTTCTGCCGACGCCCCAGACGATGCCGCCGCCCACGGCGCCGCCCAGCAGGGCGCAGCACAGGGCCAGGGCCGTCACCTTCAGTCCAATGCGGTTTTTCTTCACAGGCTTCATCTCCTGCACGGGCTGCTGCGGCCCGCTGTTATGGTCCTGTACCGGGCCGGGCTGGGGAGCCGGATGCGCCTCCGCCTCGCTGCCGTCCTTCCGGTAGGTGTAGTGATAGAGATTGTGTTCGTCGTTATACATAATGATTGCCTCCTATTATGTATCCCGCTCATCCATTGTTTAGAACAGAGGATAACATGGGATCGTGTCAAAAGTATGAAGTTTCTGATTCCAATTTTTGAATTGTCCCGGACGGCGCTCCGGAAAAAACCGGAAGCTTTTCAGGGGCTCTTCCTTGAACCTTTGACTGAAGTATAGTATGCTTATCTTAAACACATCTGAAAGGAACTTTGAACAAGGTGTTAAGAATCGATTCCATCAAGCTCCCGCCGGAGGCCGGCATGGCGGAGCTGGCCGCTGAGGCCGCCCGGCTGCTCCGGATGCGGGAGAAGGACATTCTCTCCCTGCGCTTACTCCGCCGCAGTGTGGACGCCCGGGAAGAAGTCCGCCTGGTCTACACGGTGGAGGTCGCGGTCAAGGAGGAGTCCGCTATTCTCCGCCGAGCCAGGAGCCGGAAGATCAGCCGGGCCGCACAGGCCCCGGCGTACACGCCGCCGTCTCCCCTGCCTGCGCCGGCGGTGCCTCCCGTGGTGGTGGGCGCCGGGCCCGCGGGGCTCTTCGCCGCCCTGGTGCTGGCCCAGGCGGGGCTGCGCCCCATCCTGCTGGAGCGGGGCCGCCCGGTGGAGCGGCGGAAGGCGGATGTGGAACGGTTCTGGGCCACGGGAGAGCTGGACCTGACCTCCAATGTCCAATTCGGCGAGGGCGGCGCAGGAGCCTTCTCGGACGGGAAGCTGAACACCGGCACACGCGACCCCCGCCACCGCTTTATCCTGGAGACGTTGTTATCCTGCGGCGCTCCGGAGGATATTTTGATCGATGCCAAACCCCATGTGGGCACGGATTATCTCCACACCGTTCTGGTAAACCTGCGCCGCCGTCTGCTGGAACTGGGAACGGACATCCGGTTTGAGAGCCGGCTGGCGGATCTGGACATCCGGGACGGCGCCCTGCGGGGCATCACCGCGGAGGGGCCGGAGGGCGTTTATACCCTTCCCTGCTCCCACCTGCTCCTCTGCCCAGGGCACTCCGCCCGGGACACCTTCGCCATGCTCCATAAAAGGGGTGTGCCCATGGAGGCCAAGCCCTTCGCCGTGGGGGTGCGGATCGAACACCGGCAGGCGGACTGCGACGCCGCCCAATACCGGCAGTACGCCGGGCATCCCGGGCTTCCGGTGTCTACCTACAAGCTCTCCTGCCATCTGCCCGGCGGCCGGGCGGCCTACTCCTTCTGCGTCTGCCCCGGCGGGGAGGTGGTGGCGGCCGCTTCTGAGGCGGAGCGGGTGGTCACCAACGGCATGAGCGAATTCGCCCGGGACAAGGAGAATATCAATGGCGGCCTACTGGTGAACGTGACGCCAGAGGACTATGGCGGGGCGGAAGATCCCCTGGCGGGTATCGCCTTCCAGCGGAAGCTGGAGTCTGCAGCCTACGCTCTGGGGGGTGGGGACTACCGGGCCCCGGCCCAGCGGGTGGGGGACTTTCTGGCGGGGCGCCCCTCCGTCGGCCCAGGCCGAGTGCACCCCAGCTACCGCCCCGGCGTCACCTGGACGGACCTGCGCCGGTGCCTGCCGCCCTTCGTGGCGGATACCATTGCCGGGGCGCTCCCCCTGCTGGGGCAGAAGCTCCGGGGCTACGACGATCCGGACGCCGTCCTGACGGCGGTGGAGACGCGCTCTTCGTCCCCTGTGCGCATCGTGCGCGATAACAGTAGTTTTCGATCCGCCCTGCGCGGTCTATATCCCTGCGGCGAGGGCGCGGGCTACGCCGGCGGCATCATGAGTGCCGCGGCCGACGGCCTGCGCGTCGCAGAAATGATTTTGGAGGAATTGAACCATGAATGAAAAAATCGGCGTCATCATCGACTTCCTGACTCCGGCATACGAAAAGACGCTGCGCGACACCGCCGCGCGCTGCGGCTACGACATCGTCTTCTTCCCCTCGTCCAAGGCGGCGGAGGGCAATGTGGACGACTGCACGATCCTCTACGGCCATCCGTCCCAGCGCGTCATCGCGGGCGCACGCAATCTCAAGTGGTACGCGAGCTGCTGGGCGGGCGTGGACCACTTCTGCCGCGACGACCTGTATCAGAATCCCGACTGCCTGCTCACGAACGCCTCGGGCGCTTACGGCACGACCATTGCCGAGCATTCTGTCATGGTTTCGCTGATGCTGCTGCGCCGCCAGATGGAATACACCGAGATCATCCGCGAGGGCGACTGGCGCGTGCTCCCGGGCGGCATCCACTCGCTCCACGGCGCGCGCGTCACGTGCCTCGGCACGGGCGACATCGGCACGGAGTTTGCCCGCCGCGTGCGCGCGTTCCATCCCGCGAGCCTGACCGGCGTCAGCCGCAGCGGCCGCGCAAACGCGGACTTTGACGCCGTCCACCCCGTCACGGAGCTCGATCAGCTCCTGCCCGAGACTGACCTTCTCTTCATGTCTCTCCCCTCGGTGAGCGACACGGTGAACATCCTGAACGCAGACCGCATGGCGTTGCTCCCGAAAGGCGCTTACGTCATCAACGTTGGCCGCGGCACGGCCATCGATCAGGACGCGCTGATCAAAGCGCTGGATTCCGGGCACCTCGCCGGTGCGGCGCTCGATGTCGTCGTGCCCGAGCCGCTGCCCGCGGATCATCCGCTGCGCAAGGCCAAGAACCTCCTGCTCACGCCGCACGTCGCGGGCAACATGACGCTCGGCTACACCTGCGAGCGCAACGTGCAGCTCTTCTGCGAAAATCTGGAAAATTACGCCGCGGGCCGCCCGATGCATCACCTCGTCGACCGCAGAAAGGGCTATTAAACCGCGTCGCGTTCCGCCGCTTTGCGGCGGGCGCAGCACATAAAAAGGCAGCAATATGAAAAATTCCCGCATCAAAAACGGTATCATGCGCATTGTACAGGGTATCATCATCGGCGCGGGCGCGATTTTGCCGGGCATCTCCGGCGGCGTGCTCGCAGTCGTATTCGGCATCTACCGCCCCGCGATGGAACTGCTCACGCACCCCAGGCGCGCGCTTCAACGCTACTGGCGGATGCTGCTCGCCGTCGGCATCGGCTGGGCGATCGGCTTTTTGGGCGGCGGCAGCGTGATCCTTGCGCTGTTTCACCAGTCGGAAACCGTCGCCACGTGCCTCTTCATCGGGCTCATCCTCGGCACGCTGCCCGACCTCTGGCACGAGGCGGGTACGCAGGGGCGCGGCAACGGCTCGTACATCTCGCTGATCGTCAGCTTCCTCGCCCTGTTCGGCGCGCTGATGGCCGTCAAGTTCAGTTCATTTGCCGAGATGCCCGCAAACTTCTGGGGCTTTCTCTTCTGCGGCGTGCTGTGGGGCTTCAGCTTCATCATCCCGGGGATGACGTCGTCGTCCATCCTGATGGCGGTCGGCCTTCTCACGCCGCTGATCGACGGCATTGCGCAGCTTGATTTCACCGTGCTCGTCCCCTGGGGGCTTGGCATGGTCGGCGTGATGGCGCTCTTTGCCCGTATCGTGAGCAGGCTTTTCGACACGCACTACTCGATCGCCTGTCACGCTGTCATCGGCATCGTGCTTGCCTCCACGCTCATCATCATTCCGACGGACTTTGCCTCGACAGCGGAGATGGTCTGGGGCGTCGCGTGCGCCATCCTCGGCGCGGTGCTCGCGTATTTTGGCAGCAAGCTCCAGCCGCAGGAAGACGCGGAGATCGAGGCGAAATAAAAGCAGATACAAAAAGCTGACGGTCAAAAGATCGTCAGCTTTTTACGGTATCATCATTTGTGAGCGCTTCGCTTTTGAGCTTGCGCTTGTAGTGGTACATCATCCGGTCGGCGCGTTTGATCGCATCCTCTACGCTGCCGAGCACCGGATTGAAGCACGCATAGCCGACCGACACGTGCGGCAGGTGCTCGTTTTTCACTCGCCGTGCCGTCAGCTCGCGCAGGAATTCCGAAAGATACTTTTCCGCCGCCGTGTCGGAGATCTGCGCGATGACGCAGAATTCGTCGCCGCCGATGCGGTAGCAGTAGCCGACCTTGGAGAACACGGCGTGGATCGTGCTGCCGACCTCGGCAAGCACCGCGTCGCCCACGCCATGGCCAAAGGTGTCGTTGACGGACTTGACCTCGTCCACGTCGAGATAGTAGATGACTGCGTGCCCGCGCAACGAGGCGAGACGGCTCTCATAGCTGCGGCGGTTCAGAAGATGAGTCAGCGTGTCGATTTTCTGCGTGAGCTCGGAATACAGGATGTAAACCATCAGAACATCGACCGCTGAGCACGCCCACATGATGCGCACTTCGGCACCGTACTGGAGGAACAGCCCACAGAAGAAAAAGACCAGCAGGATGATAACGAGCGCCCGATACAGGCCATAATGGTGCGAACTCTCGCTCAGCAGCTGACCAATGAACAGCAGAACGCCGCTGGCATAGGCCAGCACGTAGACCCAGTAAAACGTTTCGTGATGATAAACGTTTTGTGCGTCGACCGAGAAGATGAAGCCGAAGAAAGCCGACAGCACCTCGAGCCCCGCGTGGACGCCGATGAGGGAATAAATGAGCTTTTTATGCTTGAGCGGCGTCATCAGGTCGCTGCAAAGCACCGTGATGATCGGCGCTGTGGATAACTCGATGGTCTTGACAAGGATGTGCAGCGTCCGCAGCGACGGATCGGCTCCGTCCATCCAAACGCCGAACCATTCCGATACCATGCATGCGATCACCAGTACGGAGATCGTGTAAACCGTCTGCTTTTTGTCATGCTCCATCAGATCATTGCCGCTCACGAGCATGTCCATGATAATCATAATAAAGACCGAAAGGAAGATGGTAGCCGAGTAGAAATCCGACATGGCGCGAACCTTCCTTTCTGATAGTTATATTCTTACTATATCACAGTTAAGAAAAACTGCAACTAAAAAACGTCGAATTCTGTCGCTTTTCCAAAATTCACACAGAATTTGCCAGCAATTCGCTGTACTGCGCAAGGCTCTGCGTGGCGAGTTGCTGCATCGTCGACCAGTCCGCCGCGCCCGCACTTCCCTGCACCGCCACGGTGCGAAAACCCGCGTCCTTCGCGTTTTGGATCGCCGCAAGCGAGCCGGAAAAGACGATCGTATCGTCCTTTTGCGAGTGCAGGCGCTTCATCGCGCGCTCGAACATCGTGCCGCTGTCCGCCTTGCAGAGCGCGACGGATTCTGTCAGCACGAAGCGGAAATAAGAGTGAAGCCCCGCCTTTTCGAGCGCTTTTTGCGCGTCCTCCGCGCTGAGCGCCGTCACTGCGCCGAGCCACACGCCCTCCATCTTAAAAAGTGAAAGCGCCTTGTCGAGTCCCTCGCGCGCCGCGCCGTCGGGGGTGAAGAGGGTATCGCCCAGTGTAAAGATTGCGCTTTGCAGCCGCATATTCGGTTCCTCCTGCGTTTGAATGATGATTGCCTCTTATTATAATGCGCCCCGCCGTCATTTGCAATCGCGGCGAAGAAGAATATCCTATGCAGTGCAATTCTGTATAAATTTACGGATACATTCACAAAAGGATCTGAAAGACGGGGGCTTGACGCACTGCTTTGTGAAAAATGATGAACAAAAATACAGACTCAACGCTGAAATTTGGCATGATTAGGTATGAATATTCTCTTGACTATGTATTTTTATTGAGTTACACTAAACCCATCAACTTTCCGCCGCTGTGTGTGGCGGCATAAGACCACTCTGGAGGACGAAAACCATGAAACATTATCCAAACTCTGTCAGCAAAGCGCTCGCGCTGCTGATGGCCCTGGTAATGACGCTCTCGCTCGCGGTCACGTCCGCGTTTGCCGTCAGCTACCAGGACATGAACCCCAAGGACGATGCGCTGCTGGGAACGAAATTCCCGGTCGACGCGACCATCACCCTTGTCACCGATGAAAACGGCAAGGACGTGTCCCTCTCCATCCCCGTGTCCGGCATGACGAAGGATGCGCTCGCCGCGGCCGTCAGCGCCGGTACCGTTTCGCTCTCGCTCGAGCGCGACGATTCCCGCCCCTACGTCAACGAGGAGCTGTTCCCCTACGCTTACGCGGGCGGCTCTCTGACTGACTGGCTGACCGAGGGCGACGAGCACCAGTTCACAGACATCAAGCTGACGGCGAATGAGAAAAACGGCAAGGCCGTGCTCGACGTGAGCTTCCATGTGAATAACTACTTCTACTCCACCAACCGCAGAACCGGCGAGACGACGCCCGATTACAGCGTGCCCCATGTGAACGGCGGCTACTACATCGACCTGTGCGGCTACTTTGACCTGACGGCCAAAAATAGCGGCAAGGCGATCGGCTCCGCACCTGTCAAGGTTGCGCCGTATGAAAACTTCAACACCATGTGGGAGATCTACAAGGAGCTCGATACGATCGTGGCAAACGGCACGAAAAACGGTCTCTACGTGGAAGAATTCTCCATGGGCCAGTCCACCGCGGGCCGTGATATGCCCTATCTCATCGTCGCCGACTCCAAGGCGAGCGTGAGCAAGTGGCTCGCCCTGACCGAGCAGGCCGAGACCGATCCCGATGCCGTGCTCGCCCAGATCAAGTCCGGCGCGCTCGACGATATCCGCGTGCCCGTGATGTATTCCAACATCCACTCCAACGAGGTCGCCGCCACCGACGGCGTGCTCGACTTCGCCAAGATGATCACGAGCGAAAAGACCATCGACTACAAGATGCTCACTGGCTTCACCGCCGCGGGCGAAAAAGAACTCAAGGAGGAAATGGGTCCTGTCGGCGCGGAGGGCAGCGTTGCCATCCCCGACCTCGTCAAGGATACGGCCAGCTACCTCGGCTACCTGACCGCTGACAACAACGGCAAGTCCGGCAAGGTCGACCTTGAAAAGTATTACACCGTGAAGAGCAACACTGTAAACGTCAAGGACGAGCTGCTGTCCGACGTGTTCTTCATCCTCGTCCCCGAGGAGAACGTCGACGGACGTACTTACCTGACGAGACATTCCACCAATGGCTACGACCTCAACCGCGACAACTCCTTCCAGACCACGAGCGAGACGGCCAACATGCAGCAGCTCATCGGCACGTTCAACCCCATGTCGCTTGCCGAGTTCCACGGCCGCGTGCAGGCCTTCCAGTGCGAGCCCTGCGATCCCCCGCACGAGCCAAACTTTGAATACGACCTGCTCGCCGAGCACCTCATCACCGGCGGCGAGGCGCTGGGCATTGCGGCAGTCGCCAACAACGATGGCTACAACAGCTATGTCATCCCCCAGCGCGATTACCTGAGCTACACCGGCAGCGGCACCGAGACCTACTGGGAAGACCCGTGGGACGATATGTCCACGAGCTACACCCCCCAGTTTGCCATGCTGCAGGGCACCGTTGCCTATACCGTTGAGCTGCCCGCCTACAACGACGATACCGCGCAGGCGGCGCAGTACGGTATCCTCGGCAACGCCGCCTATGTTGCCGCCGAAAAGATCTCCTATCTTGAATCCCAGGTCACCATCTATCAGCGCGGCGTGCACAACCTGAACTCCGACGCTTACAGCATGGTCGGCCAGTGGTTGTGCGACCAGAACGACGTCGAGGGCGCGGAGATGGACGTCTTCCGTCCCGAGTACAACGGTAAGGGGCAGAACGGCAACTTCTATCCCGAGTGCTACATCATCCCGCTCGACGGCAAGAACCAGACCAACCTCCAGGCCGCGGCCGACATGATGGAGTGGCTCACGAGAAACGACGTCAAGGTCAACGTGACTGAAAAGGAATTCACCTATGACGGCGTTACCTACCCCGCCGGTACGATGATCGTCTCGATGTATCAGGCCAAGCGTTCTGTCGCCAACGGCGCGCTGTATGACGGCACGCTCATCAACAGCTGGACGATCCTCTACTCCGAGGGTATCACCTCCTTCAATGAAACGCGCGGCTTCGACATGGTCACCGTGGCCGAGCCCGCCGCCTACAAGAGCATCTCCGCCGTCTGCGGCGACGCGATGGACCACGATGACGCGCTCGCTTACACCAAGGCGCTGACCTCTTACTTCGCGGGCGAGAAGGATAAGGACGTCATCCTCTCCAACGCCTCCGAGGATTCCACCGCCGCCGTCAACGAGCTCTTAAAGGCCGGCAAGACCGTCGGCATGGTCACGAGCGGCGACCACATGGGCGATTTCATCTGCTCCTACGCCGCTTATCAGACCGTCGCGGGCAAGTATCTGCTCTCTGCCATGGGCGTCGACAAGACGAGCGTGAAGGCGAAGATCATCACCAAGTCCCCGACCGTCTACATCTCCGGCACGCCCGCTGAAAGCGAGAAGGGCTTTGTCTACACGCCGCAGATCAGCCAGAGCGCAAGCTGGAACTACGACACCGCCGCGATGAACCTCATGGGCTTCACCACGACCTCCGACGTGACCAAGGCGGACGCCGCCGCAGGTGCGACGAAGCTCGACGCCGCCGCAAAGACCGCCGTGAAAAACGGCCTGCCGTACATCGGTTACAGCTATTCCGCAGCGTCCTCCGCCTCTGACCTCATCGCCGGTGTGGAATACACCGAGCTGGACGGCGCGATGGACTGCCTGACGCCTGTCGTCTATCCCAATAAGACCCTTGTGAACGCGAGCTACATTGCTGACGGCGACGGCATTCTCTATGCCTACGGCCTCGGCTACTTCTCCCAGATCCCCGCTGGCGCAGCGGTGCTCGTCAAGAGCGACAAGACCAGAACGCCGACCGAGGGCTTCGTTCCCACGAATACGGCCGAGCGCGCAGCCGGCTTCAAGGCCTACATGAACGGCGGCGTGCAGGGCTTTGCCTACAAGGAAAACGGCATGAACGTTGTCCTCTTCGCCAACTCCCTCACCCACAAGGTCCACCAGAGAGACGAGTATGCGTACATCAGCAACTTCCTCTTCTCCTCCGTCCTGAGCGACAAGAACTATGACGGCTCTGCGTCCCTGCCCTTTACCGACGTCGCCGACGACGCCTATTACGCCGACGCCGTTGCCTGGGCCGTTGCCAACAACGTCACCTCCGGCGTGAGCGCCACGAGCTTTGTCCCCAACGCGAGCTGCACGCGCGGCCAGATGGTCACCTTCCTGTGGAAGGCTGCCGGCAGCCCCGAGCCGAAGTCCCCGACCACCGCGTTCACCGATGTCAAGAGCGGCGCGTACTATGAAAAGGCCGTTGCGTGGGCGGTGGAAAACAACGTGACCACCGGCACGAGCAGCACGACCTTCTCCCCGGATGCTTCCGTCACGCGCGCACAGGCCGTCACCTTCCAGTGGAGAGCGAACGCCAGCCCGGCTGCGGCCAGCGCGAGCAGCTTCACCGACGTCGCCGCGAGCGCCTACTACGCCTCCGCCGTCAACTGGGCGGTCGAGAACAATGTGACCAACGGCACGAGCACGGCCACGTTCTCCCCGAACGCCGACTGCACGCGCGCCCAGATCGTCACGTTCCTCTATCGCGCGATGGCAAAGTAAGCAGTCTCCAAAAACGAAAAATACGCTGTGGATGATTCCACAGCGTATTTTTTGTTGCTTGGATTGCGATTCGTTGTCAATTTTCGCGCAGGACCTCGCACAGCGCCGCGTGCAGGGCGGTAAAGTCGATGGGCTTTGATAAATGCCGCGACACGCCGCAGGCGCGCTCGCGCTCTAAGTCCTGCGCCAGTGCGTTGGCCGTCATCGTCACGATCGGAATGGCGGAGAGTTGGGGGTCATGCAACGCGCGGATGTGCCGCGCCGCCTCGTAGCCGTCCATCACCGGCATCTGCAAGTCCATGAGGACGAGGTCGAAATGATCGGGAACATGCGCGCAGAGCTTGTCGAGCGCCTGCGCGCCGTTGTATGCGTCCTCTGCCTCGCAGCTCGCGCTCTCTAAAAACGAGCGCGCGATGGCGCGGTTGATCGCGTTGTCCTCCACGAGCAGGACGCGCCTGCCGCGCAGCAGTGTCACGGTACTTTTCACTCTCCATCCCTCCGAAACGTTGTTGGTCTGCCGTTCCTACGGGTCCTCTCAAGGTTTTATTGTAACAGATATCTCCAAAATATCAACTAATATGTATAATAAATATTTCTAATGGAAAACTTGCGCCGTGTAAACTATATAGGGCAAAGGAGGCGCGCGGCGTATGTTGGATTTCTCGCAAAGGCTGAAACAGCTCCGCAGGGACAGGCACCTGACGCAGGCGCAGGTGGCAAAGCGCATCGGCGTGACCGCGGCGATGGTCTCGTCGTATGAGACGGATATCCGCCTGCCGTCCTACGAGGTCATGGTGCGTCTGGCGGACCTGTTCGGCGTCACAGTGGACTACCTGCTCTGCCGCCAGGACAAGCGCTTTCTCGACATCTCCGATTTGAGCGAGGAGGAGGCCGCGCTCGTGTGCGGCATGGTGGAGCTGCTGAAGAAAAAAGACGGAAAGAAGTAGAAGAGACGCTTTTGCAGTGAGCGTCTCTTTTTTGCTGCCATCAGAGCTCTTGGCGCCGCTTCCCCGTTGCAATATCGGGGGAAAACCGGTATAATGGCGGTGAGAAATAGCCGACACGGTCGGCAGTATGAGGAGGACGAGACCATGTTCAGACCTGTTCGCAAAAAGGCAAACGAGATCAGCGTGGAGGAGGCGAAAAAGCTCCTGCACGAGGCTCGCCGCGGCGTGCTGGCCGTCAGCGGAGACGACGGCTACCCCTACGCGGTGCCCATCAACTACCTGTACGACGAGGACGCGCAGGAGATCATTTTCCATGGCTCCAAGGTCGGCCACAAGGTGGATGCGCTCAAGAGAAGCGACAAGGTCTGCTTCACTGTGTACGGCGACGAGACCGTCGAAACGGACGAGGCCTGGGCCCCGTTTTTGAAGAGCGCCGTCGTCTTCGGCCGCTGCCGCCTCGTCGCGGACCGCGGCGAGAGCGACGCGCTGTGCAAAAAGTTCGCGATGAAATACTACCCCACCGAGAAAATGGTTGACGACGAAGTCGCCGCCTCCGGCAAGGCCGTCCAGATGTTCCGCATCAGCATCGACCACATCAGCGGCAAAAAGGTGCAGGAGAGGTAATGAAAAAAGAGACGCGAAAGCGTCTCTTTTTCATTGCGATAAAATACTATCAATTTGCTGAGAAAATATAAGGAAAGCACTGTAAAGCAAAAAACTATCATTTTTTGATAACAAGAAAAAACCCTTGAAATCATAGCGATTTCAAGGGTTTGGTGGAGACTGCTGGACTCGAACCAGTGACCTCCTG
>ERZ1106941.2702-NODE-2702-length-12228-cov-8.094307_pt1 | contig 12228 bp, 8 predicted proteins | sample MGYA00403670_ERZ1106941 | MGnify/ENA primary metagenome ERZ1106941 (study PRJEB35170, sample SAMEA104062400) | human gut metagenome | biome: human gut; feature: human-associated habitat; material: faeces | place: Denmark | collected 2012-06-04 ...
AATGCAATTCACAATTTGAATACAAATCCGGAAATAGATGAATATTTAAATAAAATGATTAGTAATTTGAAAAGTTACAGTAGTATTTGTCATAGCGGAAATCATATGCTTGATGTAATTATCAGCAAATATGCAACCGAATGTGAAATAAAAAATATAAGCTTCAGTTTTGATGTCTGTGTAACTAATTTAAAATACGTAAAAAACAATGATTTAGTAACGATTCTAAGCAATGCTTTGGATAATGCAATAGAAGCCACAGAAAAATCGTCAAACAAAACGATAAATTTTGCAACAGACCACATTAACACTTACGATGTTATAACAATAACCAATAGTTGCGATACTCCGCCCAAAATAAAAGGAAATGATTTAGAAACTACTAAAAAGAACAAAATTAACCATGGTCTTGGAATTAAAAGTATTCAAAAGGTTCTTAAGCAATATAATGGAGATTGCCAATGGGAATACGATAAAGATAAGAAAAAATTCACATTGATGATTTCATTACTGTCGCAAAATTAAACACTGTCGCAAAATTAAACAAAATACTAAAAGCAAAGCAGGCATACATTTTATGTGCCTGCTTTTTGCAATTTGACATTATTTCTTTGCAATTTGACACTGCGTATTGCGCCAAAATTTAAGATTTGATATATTGAGGCTGAGATATAGTATTTGATTATATACAAGGAGGTAAATACATCCAACTTCAAAAATTTAATATCAAAATAAATTAAAACTAATAATGAAAGGAAAGATTAAAATGATAGGTAAAAGAAAATTAGGGGTTAAATTAGTTGCTGTTATTATTTCTATGCTAATGGTGTTTCAGATACTGCCGTTAACAGCATTTGCAAATGAATATCAAAATAACCTTTTATTACAGTCCTCAGTTGATTTGGAAACTTCATATGACGATTTGGCGATTGAGGAAGAAGTGATTGAAGAAAGAGATGAATTTTCTAAAACATACTTGTTAGAAAATGGCATATATTGCACATTAACTTCATCATCACCAGTTCACAAAAAAGTAAATAATGAATGGATTGAAATAAATTCTTCCGACAATGAACCGAAAACAATTAATGATGCGTCAATTTCTTTATCATCTCTTACAGATGATAATTCTAATAATTCTCCTAAGACGACTCTTAATGACGGATTAGTTGTTAAAGATAATGATAGTTCTTTAGAAATATATGGTGCAGAACTTGCAGAAGATGATAATGGAGATTATTTTTGGAATATAACAAATGGAAATGGTGCAATAAATGAGTTCTCAAGTATATTACTTAAACCAGTAGTGAAAGATTCAACTTTATCATATGATAAAACACAAGTAACTGTAGATGCATCAATTAAACTAACTTGTAATACTTCATCTTCTGAATTATCTTACGATACATATGTTCGTGCTTTTGATGGTGAATGGTCTGAAAATGGTTTTTTTCCAGATAAATTATTAAAAACAGATGACGATTTTAATTTAATACATGTAGAACCTCAAATTTATGATTATAATACTATAGATGAAGCTGGAAATTATGTTTGGAATATCACATCAATTTTCAATAAATGGGAAAATGGCACCAAAGAAAATAATGGTATGATTGTTCAAACAGGTGGAACAGAAAACATTTATATTACAAAAGGTGTGTTAATTCGCTACTATCGTATTATTGATAAAAATGATACGGGGTTCACATATCATTATGAAGATATGGGTCGAGCAGGAACATTTTGTGTAAACGACTATTCAAATGTTCCAACATTGCAAAGGAACGAACTTTCAATTGATGGAATAAAAATGCCCGTTTCATTGACCAGATATATAACAAACGGATTAAATGATGATTCTTTTGGCGCAGGCGGAAAATGGAATTATTCAAGTGAATTAACATATTCTAACAATACATTCATCTGGAACACTATTGATGGATCTTCAAAGCGATTCCAAAAATCATCAGCAAATGAAACAGATGATAGCGGCAGAGAAAAATGGGTAGAATATTTATATAATGGCGGAGAATGTGTTCTTTGGGTAAAACCATCATCAATATATGATCTTCCATACGATTTTAGTCAAAACATCATAATAGATGAAGAAGAAAATACTTATCAATTTAATTCTTCAAATAAATTAATATCTATATCATCAAAAGATAATATTACCCTCAACATAAATTATGGAAACGGAGAAAAAATCGTAAATATTACTGATGGCGTTGGAAGAAAATATGTTTTTGACAATACCGGGTTTACTGCACCGTACAATACAGTAAAAAAAGTTTCCGTTTTGGATTCTAATGATTCCCCTATAACTTATGATAATGAAAATTTAATAGATATTGATTACACTTATACAATTCGTAACAATAAAGTTTGTTTATCGTCAGCCACATATCCTGATAATAAAACAGTTTATTACGATTATGATAATTACGGAAGATTAAAAACGGTTAAAAATATTGATAACAGTAAATTGGAAATTGAATACTACAATAAAGATGCATTAGAAAATTTAAATCCAATATACTTCTCAAGAGTCAAATCATATACAAAAAGCGTGTATGATACAGAGAATGAAACATATATTGTTCAAAATAAAGTTGAATTTAACGCTGAAGATACTTACAGACGTACCATTAAAACAACCAATAAAGGTAAAACTATAACAGAAATCAGTCAATATAATTCTAATTTGGATCTATTATATTTAATTGATTCTGATGGTAATGAATTCTATGCTGATTATAATGATTCACATAAATTATTATCATATGTAGTATATGATAATAATAGGACTAATTTAGTTGACAACGGTAATATGTCGCAAAAGAAAATTAATGGTGGTCCAAAAAGTTGGAATATGACAAATCTAAACACAAGTAATTGTAAATTAGTTAAAAGAGAAAATGATAATTGTGTTGAATTTTCAAATAGTGTGGAGCAAACTAGAGGTTTGTACCAGAATATTAAAGATAACAAAAATAATCTTGTTGGACATGCAGGCGATAAATTTGTCGTTTCTGCTTGGGGTAAAGCGACTTCAACAATTCCGAAAGATTCTCGTTTTTGGGGAGTAAGAATTCTTGCTGAAAATGGAAGCGGCACTGAAGAAATTATTCATGAAATGGGATTTGACACATCACTATGGAATGTTGAACAAACAAGAAAAACTGCTTTTGTATTACCATTTGATACAAATAAATTAACGGTTCAGCTTATTTCATGTAATCAGCTTTATAATGTTCAGTTTGATGATATTGAGTTATACAAAGCAGAAGACAGTTATGTTGCCTCTGTTGATGATTTAAATGACACCACTTCTTGTGACTGCTCAAATTGTACAGAAACAAATTGTCCTTGCAAATGTACAAGCGAAAATGATTGCAAATGTATTTACTGTAAAAGAGGAATAAATATTTCTTTTGATGAAAACGAGAACAAAATTACCACCACAACAGATGGTGTGACTTCAATGGATAGCAAAACAAGATTTTCATCAACGGGTAATTATCTTGCTAAATCAATAGATGAAAATGGTGTATCAAGTTATTATGTATATGATGAGAACAACGGAACGCTGTCTTCAATGGCAACCGGAAATGAAAACAACAAGATCAACTATACCTACAATGCAGTCGGTTTACTCAAAACAGTTTCTCAAACTGTTACCAATATCGTTTCAGGTGAAAAGGTTAATATGCTCTCCGAGTATACTTATGACGGTGATACCCTATCCCAAATCAGTCATAACGGCTCTGTATATTCATTTGACTATGATAAATACGGAAATGTAGAGAATGTAAAAATCAGCGGCCATTCTTTGGCAGAATATTCATACAATAACTCAGAGCAAATAGGCTATATCCTCTACGGTAACGGAGACAAAATCAATTACACATATAATTCAGCCGGAAATATCACATCTATTTCCACACAAAAAGCTAATGAAGAAAGTGATGATTTAGTTGAATATTTATATGAGTATGACAGTAATAATAAATTAGTATCATATACAGATAACGTTAATAAAACCGTTACTGCTTATACCGATGACGGATACTCAATTATTAGTCAAGCAGATGATACTGTTATATATTCATCAAAAAAATCAGATAATTCAGATGAAACCTCGATTAACCTTTTCGGCTACACCTTCAGCCAAAGAAAATCAAAGGATACGTATGACATTGAAACAGCACAAACAACCGCTTCAACCAAGTACACATTACCTTGCGACACCCTTAATATTACAGGTATAGGTCAATCTCTTACAGTTACAGATTACTACGGCAGAAATATTTCTTCAACCTTTAAAATCAGCACTGATGACGAATTAAAGGTTGATGATATTAATGTAAATCAGTATGAGTATGTTTCATCAAACAATTATAAATACAAAACTGATGAAAACAATGTTACTACTAATTTGGTAGATTCATACACAAGCTCTATTGAATTACATTATATTCTTTCCGATGAAGAAAAAGCAGAAATCCAAGAAGCTTTAGATAACAATGAAGTAACGAAGGAAGAGGTTGATGAATACTACGCTTCATTAAACAAAACCTTAAATTCATTAACAACTCATTATGAATATGATAACGCAGGAAGAATTACCAAAATATTCACAGACGGTGAGCTTTCAGCATTATATCAATATGATGAGGCAGGTCAATTAACAGAAGAAATCGACGAAAACGGCGCAACTCAATACACCTATGATGCAGGCGGAAATATTACAACAAAAATTCATTATGATAATGTTGAATATGACGATAAAAATGATGATTTCATCTTAGGTGAAGCTACTAAGGTTACAAACTATACTTATGATAATGATGAATGGTCTGATTTACTCACAAGCGTTGATGGAACTGAAATTCAATATGATGATATGGGTAATCCGTTAAATTATAAGGGCACAGATTATTATAACGAAACCATCAATGCGTCACTTACTTGGAACGGTCGCTTGCTCACCTCATTAGTTTTAGATGAAAACAGTGGCTTAGCTGAAAATGACAAGTACGATTACTCCTACAATGCTGATGGATTAAGAACGGAAAAGAGAAGATATAAATTAAACAATGACAAATCATCTTATTATTTATATCAGCTTGACGAATATGTTTGGGAAAATAATATTTTAAAGGGATATAAAATTTCTTATCCAGGATTAGCCGACAGCAATTCTTACATTGTATTCCCTCTTTATGACGATAATAATGAAATTATCGGCGTATCCTACAAAATTATACTTAACGACAGCTCGTCCTCATCATCAAGTGACAGTAACGCTACCGAAAATGTATTATACTTTGTAAAGGACGCACAGGGAAATATTCAAAAAATGGTTGACCAAATAAATGATTATGAATTCATTTATAAATATGATGCTTACGGCAAGTTAATATCTTTTACAATTCCAAAGGAAGAAACAAAGATAAATAATATGCCTGAAAAAACTTTCTGGGATCAATTGGCAAAGGGTATAGCCCAAGCAGGGTTAACCGCTACATATAGTTTATATAAAGAAATCAATCCATTTGCATACAGAAGCTATTTCTATGACGGTGAAACAGGTTTATATTATAACCAGTCAAGATATTATTCTCCGGAATGGTGCAGATTTATAAATGCCGATGACCCAAATATTTCAACTTTAACGGCAGGAAATATTTCTGGAGCAAATTTATTTATGTATTGCAATAATGACCCTGTTCAAAATACTGATTTTTATGGCTATTTGGCAAAACATTGGTATAACAAAGTTAGTAATGTCTCAAAAGCAATTGATATAGCGATTATTGCAATATCTTGTGGAAAAAGTCTTGTTGGGATGAAAGCTATAAAAACTTTTATAAAAGCCAACAGAAATAAATTAATTAAAACTGTAGAAAAAGAATTATTGAAACTTATAGGTACTACAGCTTCAGCGGTGGTACCGGCCGCTTTGGATGTTGCATTAACTTTAATAGGAAACAGCATAGGGGATTTAATTGCAAAAGCATTAGACTATGCTGACCCTTGGTTAAAAAGAGGCTATGTTAGAAATAATGGCTATATTCTTAATTAGTAAGGAAGATGAATTTGAAATTTAACACAATATTGATGACATTAGTGTGCACAGCCCCAATATTAAATATATTGTTTGACTATTTTTTGTTAAATAAAAAGCCTTCATTCATATCAGTTATTGCAACACTTTTTGCAATAATTATCTATATGATTTTCATTTATTCAATAAAAAAGCAGAAAAACTAATCATGTTTATAATTTAAAAAGGAGATACTATGAAAAAAGCATTATCAATAATTTTATCAGCAGTTATGCTTTTGACAACACTCGGTATAGGCTTTACAGCCTATGCCGATATGCTTGAAGAAAAAGCAATTGATAATTTTATAGATAATTCCTGTAAGACCATCAGAAAATATGATTCGGATAAAGAATTTATCAGTAAAGATGAAAATGTATCAGTATATAATTCAGAAAAAAACGAAAATTTTCAGACTTGCCGTTTAATTGTCAAATCTGCCAGTGCTTTCAATGATTTTGGTGCAATTGAACATATTAAAGGATTTATGGATTTTCATATCTTACAGTATGAAAACGAATCGAATACTGAAAATGCTTACAAATCACTTTTAACCGAAAAGAATGTTTTATCTGTTAATATTGATAAAATAGTATCACCTGTTCAGGTTGACGAAGAGGAATCTGACACATCAACAGATGTATTCCCCGAAAGCAGTAATGGTCATCTTTGCGATTGGGCAACTGAAAGAACGCAGTCTGCTCAGATTAACGAATACATAAAAAAGAACAATATTTCTTTAACAGACCTTACCGTAGGAGTAATTGATACAGGTGTAGATTACAACCATGAATTTTTAAAAGACAGAATTGTTCGTACTAATTTTAATTCCACTACAGACGGCAATGATAATGACGAACTTGACCTTATTGACGGTCACGGAACAGCTACAAGCAGTGTTGTTGTAGACAATACCCCAGACAGCGTATCTGTCGCAGTGTATCGTGTACTTGATGACGAGGGTGACAACAGCATTGTAGGTATATGTGCAGGCATACTCCAAGCCATTTCTGATAATGTTGATATAATAAGTATGAGCATAGCTTTTGCCGATGAAAACGGTTTGACAAAATCAGCTTGTAAACTTGCCTATGAAAAAGATATACCTATCGTTTGTAGTTCTGGTAACGAGGGCAGAAATATAATTGCTTGGAATTATTCTCCTGCTAAATTTGAAACTGCAATAACAGTCGGTGCAACAAGCAGAGCAAACAGGATTTGTTCATGGTCTAATAACGGCTTATATATAGATTTTGTTGTTCCTGGGGAAGATGTTAATGTAGCCGTTCCTAATAACAAGTACGATGTTTGGTCAGGAACTTCATTTGCTACTCCTTGTGTAGCAGGAATAATTGCTTTAATCAAAACAGCAAATATTGATTATTCTTACGATAAAATAGAAAAAATATTAAAACAGTCAACAATTTTTTCTTTAAATGTTTATGTGAATAACGAAATATATACCGACGAAAATTCTAATAGGGAAACTATTTATAATTTTAAAAAAACACAATATCCTTATACTATCGATTGTCCGTTTAAACAAAACGGTTACGGTTTGATTCAGTTAAATGAGATATTTAAAATTAATATACCGGACACACCAAAATGTAATTATAAAAGTGGAAATTATACCAACGAAATAAATATTGAGCTTAAATCAGATTTACCTATATATTATACACTCGACGGCTCATATCCGACAACTTCAAGCACTCTTTATACAGAACCTATCGCAATAAATAAAGATACCGATTTAAGATGTGTGGCGTATGATGAAACAGCAACTTTAAAATACAGCAGAGAGCTTGAATGTGAATATCAAATATTTCAAGTCGGAACTGAAAATATGTTTGAGATTGATGAAGCGGGTTGTATTACTAAGTATAATAGTGATACTAATTTAACTAACTTGTCAGTACCGAGTGAAATAAAAGGAATAACGGTCAAAACTTTTGCAAGTCAAGTTTTCAATGACGGCATCATCAGCAAAATAATATTTCCACAAACATTAGAAGAAATACCACAAAAAGCATTTTACGAAAATACCAATTTATACTATGTAAATACGGGTGGAGCAAAAGCAATTCAAAATCAAGCATTTTATAATTGCAGATCTTCTTTGCATACATTAGATATGCCTAATGTTGAAGAAATTGTAGGTAGTGCATTCAAATCTTGTTTTGGAGTTTTCAATTATAATTTTAAAATAAATGCTCCAAAATTAAAATGTATACAGCGTGAAGGCTTTTATAATTGCAATTTATCTATTGTTGCCCCTTTGCTTGAGACACTTTATGATCTCAGTTTTTATTACTGTTCTATGATTGAGGCAACGTTCCCAAATCTTACAACGGTAAAGAAAACAGGTGTTATAGGTAAAGCCCCATTTATGAATTGTGCAATATTTATACTTGATTTACCTAATCTTGAAAACATAGAGTGTAATTATATTGCTAACGGCGATAATGGAATTCAATATATTAATACGCCCCGCTTTAGTGGCAAAATATCAGATGATTACAATTATGAATTTTTAAATTATTATAATATTTCTAAAAAAGCAGCTGATAAAAATAAAATCAACTATTACGATATTGACTCACTCGGCGGCTCAATAAGAGTAACGGATGCCGGTCTTCGCTTTGGTTTTTCTTATGATGAAAGTCAAAACAGCACTGTTCAGGAATACGGCTTTGTTTATACAAATCAAAGCATTGATCATACCTTGCTTACCTGCGACAATGTTGACAACAAGAGCATAATTAAATTTAAGGCTAATAACAGGAAAACAAAAGGTAATATTACATCATTTAATCTTGTGCTTACAAGTGTTCCGAAATCGGCTTATGATATGGATATAACTGCAAGGGCTTATGTAAAGGTAGACGGAATGTATTTCTATTCCGAGCCATTAACTAGAAGCTTTAATCAGGTTGCAAATGCAGTGTTAGCCGATGAAGAAATTGACCAAAATACAAAAGATAAGCTTAATAATTTACTTAAGAAGGTATAGCTATGAAAGAAGAATATTTAAAGCCTAAATGTGAAATTGAGGAATTTAAAACAGTGAGCGTAATCACAACAAGCAGTGATGATAACGATACACCGTTCCCATGGGGATAAAATATGAAAAAACAAATATTAATTGTAATTTCCATTATAGTTATAATTTATTCGTTTGTTGCTTGCACAAATAACAGCAGTAGCGGCACAAATTCCACTACTGCTGTTATTGATAATAGTATTACATATCATAATGATACAACGAATAAAAAAGAAAAAGCTATAACAACTAAAGTATCAACCGATAGAACAAAGAATGTTTTTTCAAACAGTAAAAATGAAAACAACAATTCAACTACAGCAAGAGAAAGCTGTAATATCAGCAAAACTGAAATTACAACTATCAAATCTTCAACTACAACAAACAGTAGTAACACAATTACTGCCAAAACGTCTACTGTTGAAACAACAAAATCTACAACTAAAAGTACAACAACTTCTACTACTAAAAAGAATACATCAGCAGCCACAGATAAGGATGGTTGGATTAACAAATGGTACTAAAAGGAATTAAAAATGAAAAAAATATATATTATTTTAATTTGCATAATTATATCAATATCTTTTGTTTCTTGCACATCAAGTTCAAAAGAAAAAAAAAATAGCAATTCAATTTCTTTCACACAAAAAACAACAGAAAGCAACCAAAAAGCCAATAATTCAAAAGCAGAACAAAATGTTACTGCCAAACCACTTGATGACGGTTCTAATATTGAGAAGGTTAAGCTTTCATTTTTCAACTCAGCACAAGAATCTACTTATGACGAATCGGCAAAAAAGCTTATTGAAAGTATAAAAGCCTGTAAGGATAACAAGGATATAAAATTAGCTGAAAAAATCGGCACAATGAGTATAAAGCACTCAGGTGACGAAAAATTCACAGATATAGCAAATTTATATCTCGGCGCAGATAACAGCGTTTATGCAAAATATATTGATAAGTCAAATAAGGAAAACAGTTATGCTTATCAAATTGATTTGGACAAGCTGAAATAACAAATTCATAAAACAAAAAGTGCACATAATTACAAAGGAGAAAAATGACATATAGATATTATAATATAAGAAGAGAGATAAATAACGATAATAGCGAAAAAGGATTAAAAGGATTTCGTTCTCTCAAAGAATTAAAATCCTTATTCACACCATTTCATTGGATAGTTTTTATAGCGATTATCCTATCACTTGTTGCGCTGCTTTTCACTGCTTTTTTTCTACCAACAAACTATGGTGTTCTATACCATTAGTTATTCTAGTAGTTTTGGTTAATATATGGGAATATAAATGCGAAAAGTTATATAATCAAAAAGCTAGAGAAAAAGAACTTAATGATATTGATGAAAAATATAAACAGTATTTGAACAATACATATGAAATCTTAAAGAAGAACGGTATAAATACACGAGAGCAACTTTTGATTTTAAAAAACGAATGTAATATTGTTTTTAACGAACGAGAAAACAAATTCAAAATACTAAATAACAAAGTCTTTGAACTATTCATTGGCGTTCCAATTGGTGCCTTAATATCTTCTCTAATTGATGAAAATAATATTGCTTTGTCAAGCAAAGTAATTGCTATTTTAATTTTTGGCCTTATAATCTACGGAATAGTTGCACTAACAAAATATTTTTCATATTATACCGAGGGATATTGGAAAGACCAGCATCTGTTAGATGTCGTAACTGAAATGGAATATTATTTTTCTATAATGGAAGATAATAAAATTGAAAAGGAGGTGAAAAAAATGAAAATAAGTCATAATGACGCACTAACTTTAGAAACTCTTGTAAGAAAAGTACATAATTGCGAACGTTTCGGAATGGGCATGTATATAGATGCTGACCATTTTGAAACAAATCCATTTGACGCTGCATTAATTGCACTTTCTCCGATATGGAAAAATTTGCCAAAAGAAACTGTTGAAGAATTTTTATATCGTTGGGATTGTTCATTGCGAAAAGAAGATGATGCAAATATCAGTCAGTTTATTCAAGAGCTTAAAGAATTAGTGAATTATTAAAATAAATTTATTATAATCATGACAAACCATAAACTTGAAACTATATTGTGATTAGAAAAAAAATAACTCACTATTATAAATAAGCAAATTCTTACAAGAACTGTAAATTTTATAAAAGGAGATGTAACATGCTAAAATATTATAGACTTTTGAAGTTATACAAAAACGGTGAAACAAAATGTGCTATATGTGGTGCATGGTGTCAAGGATTTACTGCACCTGATGGTAAAATCATTTGCTATAACTGTTATAAAAAATATTGGTAATTAATATTCTATGTACAAAAGGCAGAGTGTTTATCCACTCTGCTTTTATTTATTGTATTATTTACTAAAATATTCCCATTTTCCCAACCCCAAGCAAAGCCTTTGTAAGTTTTAACCCAACTTTCAAGGCTTTGTATTTTTATTTCACCGATATTGTGAGCAACCATACCGTTGCCGATATAGATACCGACATGACCGTAGGGGTTGGAGGCATAACCATAAACTGTTGCTCCTACAGGTATCTTGCTCCAATCGCTTGATACTGCCCACATATCTGCCGCACATAAAGCACAGTGAGCAGAACCTCTTGAACCTGTAACAGCTTGGTATACATCTGCAACCCAAGCCTGACAGTAACCCGAACGGGCAGAAATACCGTATTTAGCAGAGTTTGTTGCTACTGCGACTATTTTCTTCTGCGTGTCATTGACCGTTTCGTTTGAAAAATCAAGGTCTTTAATGTCAATACCGCTACCACCCGATACTCCGCCGATATTATAGATAAGCGATGCCCAAAGTTTGTTGTTTTTATCACTCATCAATTCGGCTAAATATTTCTTTTGCGTATCATTGAATGAATAAGAAACCGACATATCCTCGGCAGTCTTGCCGGATAAGGTTATTACAATATATTTCTTTTCAACTTGCTTTGTAGTTTCGATCTTGTTGTCCTGCTCATCAGTTGATTCTTTCGTTATCGTTTCTGTCCGTGTTTCAACAGATTTTGATATGTTGTTCATATCCCAAAAGATTGATGATAAAAT
>ERZ1106941.2703-NODE-2703-length-12227-cov-6.093000_pt1 | contig 12227 bp, 15 predicted proteins | sample MGYA00403670_ERZ1106941 | MGnify/ENA primary metagenome ERZ1106941 (study PRJEB35170, sample SAMEA104062400) | human gut metagenome | biome: human gut; feature: human-associated habitat; material: faeces | place: Denmark | collected 2012-06-04 ...
ACGATACCCTCCTCCGGGGCACATGATAATAGCCATTCCATTCGGCTTTTCCGGGTGGTAAACCGTCAGGGTGGGATGCGTGACATTCGTGACAAAATGAGGACGCGTTTCCTGCTCTTCTCCGGTTAGTCCACTGGAGTTGGGAGCACCGTCGGGCCACAAAGGTAGCTCGACGGGCTGCTGCGCAAATGATATGGCAGTTACAAGCGATACTATAATGGATAATAGTCTCCTCATAATTATTTATTTAACTTTCATTGAAGCCTTTATAAAGTAAAGAATCAATAAGGCATACGCTCCTAATGCCAACACTTCTGACCAAGTATTGTTCAACCATGTTTCATTAACCAGGTTGATTCCACCAAAGCGCATTGCGGCACTGATTACTCCCATCAATGCACCTCCGGCAATGAAACCGGATGCCAGTAAGGTTCCTTTTTCACCTCTTTCCGTATTCAGAGTTGCATCTTTGCTACGAGTTGTAACAAACCAATTCACTGCTCCACCCACTACCAGCGGCACATTCAGCTCCAATGGAATAAACATACCCAATGCGAAAGCTAATGCAGGAATTTTACAAAGAGTCAGAATAATTGCTAAGACAGCACCAATGCCATATAACAACCAGGGTGCACCTACACCACTCATCAGCGGTTCGATAACGGCTGCCATCGCATTTGCTTGCGGAGCAGCCAGTGCACCACTTGTAAATCCGTATGTCTTATTCAGGATAATCATTACACCGCCTACTGTTGCAGCCGATACGATCGTTCCCAAGAACTTCCATGTTTCCTGTTTGGCAGGTGTACTTCCGAGCCAGTAACCAATTTTCAAGTCGGTGATAAAACCTCCTGCCATCGACAGTGCGGTACATACTACGCCACCCATTACCAATGCGGCAACCATGCCCGAAGGACCTTTCAGTCCGACAGCTACCATCACTACGGAAGCTAAAATCAGTGTCATCAATGTCATTCCCGAAACCGGATTAGTACCAACAATCGCAATGGCATTAGCTGCTACTGTGGTGAACAGGAAAGAGATGCCGGCAACCAGAACAATGGCTACCAATGTATGCAACAGATTTCCTTGCATGACATCGAGGTAGAAGAATAATACGATTAATATCAGTGTGATGATGGAGCCGATGGCGATAATCTTCATTGAAAGATCCCGTTGTGTGCGGATAATGTTTTTCTCTACATTTCCTTTGCCACCCATCTCTTTGGCTGCCAGTCCGACTGCGCTTTTGATGATGCTCCAGGAACGGATAATACCAATCACACCCGCCATAGCGATACCACCGATACCGATGCTCTTGGCATAATATTTGAATATTTCTTCCGGACTCATCATACCTACGGTAGAGGTAACTTCCGGATTCCATGCATTCAGTACACTGTCGCCCCAGATAGCAGACATTCCCGGAATGATAATCCACCACACAGCCAATGAACCGGCACAAATGATGGAAGCATATTTCAGTCCAACGATATATCCCAAACCTAGTACAGCGGCACCAGTATTTACCTTGAATACCAATTTCGCCTTTTCTGCCAGCATTTCTCCGGCACTGCAAACACGGGTGGTAAAGTTCTCGTTCCACCATCCGAATGTCGCTACGATGAAGTCATATAATCCACCGATCATACCTGCCATCAATAACGGCTTGGCTTGGCTACCGCCTTTTTCTCCGGAGATCAACACCTGTGTAGTAGCTGTTGCTTCCGGGAAAGGATATTTTCCATGCATGTCACTGACAAAGTATTTACGGAAAGGAATCAGGAATAGAATACCCAATACGCCACCCAATAAAGAGCTGATGAATACCTGCATGAAAGTAACCGTCATCTCGGGATATTTAGCTTGGAGAATATAAAGAGCGGGGAGGGTGAAGATAGCTCCGGCAACAATTACTCCGGAACAAGCTCCGATAGACTGGATAATCACGTTTTCTCCCAACGCATTTTTTCTTTTGGCAGCTCCGGAAACTCCTACGGCAATGATTGCAATCGGAATAGCTGCTTCAAATACCTGTCCGACCTTCAACCCCAGATAGGCAGCGGCGGCTGAAAAAAGGATTGCCATGGCAATGCCCCATGCTACTGACCAGATATTAACTTCCGGATAATTTTTAGAGGGATCCATCAACGGGTTGTATACTTCCCCGGGTTTCAACTCTCTGAACGCATTCTCGGGTAGCCCGGTGAATTTGTCTTCTTCTTGTTTCATAGTTTTTATAATTTACTAATGTGTCAATTTACATTTCCGTCCTCAAAGTAAACAAAAAAAAAGGAGAACCGAAAGATTCTCCTTTATGTAATAGTCTATTTTTTCCTACTTTGCATCTTTTGCCGTCATATCGCCTTCGATATACAATCTTACCATCTCTGTTTTGGCGTTGGTACGCAAGGTGATTGATTTTTTGAAATGTCCCGGATATTTGCCTGTTCCGTTATAAGTCACCTTGATTGTTCCTTTTTTGCCCGGCATGATGGGTTCCTTTGTATATTCGGGTACTGTACATCCGCAAGAGGCTACAGCCTGATGGATCACCAGAGGGGCATCACCGATATTAGTAAAGGTAAATGTGCAACTGACAACCGGGCTGTTTTCAGAAAACTTACCGAAATCGTGAGTTGTTTTGTCAAACTTGATATCTGCATTTGTTTGCGCAAATGCAAAGCTTACGCCCATTACTAACAGGGTCATTAAAAAAAGTATCTTTTTCATTTTTCCTTCTCTTTTTGATTACAAACGACAAAGATAATGCTTTTCCCCTAAAATATACTTTATGGAGTGCGAAATAGTATTAAACGATTCTCTTTTGCTATTTTGAGAGCTGGAATCCGAGCATCATTCCATCGTAATTTTCGGCCAGTGAACTAACTGTTTTCAGTGCGGTACTGCTACTTTTGCTACCGATGAAAGCCATTAGTTTCAACAGTTTGTCCGAGTTGAACAGTAACTCCAGTGAACTGGAACTGCAATTTACTTTAGCGTGCAGATTCAGAAGTTTCAAATACTTCAAATCAACTTGTTTGGTTGAAGCATTGTAGGAGTAAGTGCCTTTCAATGTTTTCTTGCCCACCGTGCTGGTGAAAGTACTGTCTGCATTGAAAGTGAAACTCATTTGGCCATCTTTAATACCTATTTTGCTTAATTGTTCGTTTAGTTTATTTTCAGCCATAGTGGCTGCGGCAGCTCCGCCTGCTTTCATTAGTAAGTTATCCGATTCGAACTCTACCGCCGAACCTTTGTAGTTCCATGTTCCGGTCATGTCGATAGATTCGGTGGTTCCGGTGATGGCATTTACTACTTTTGAAATGTTGTCCTTATTAAATAAGTCGGACCATGATTGCGCCTGGCTGTTAGTCGCCATCAGCATAAATACTGCCATAAAGGCAATAGATAAAAAACTCTTTTTCATTTTCATTCTTCTTTCATTTAACATTGAGATCCTTGTTTATGTTTTCTATGTAGTTGAGTATATCAATACGTCCTGTGCGGTCTTCCGAGGAAGATACGAAGTGAGGAGGGAGCTCTTCCCATTGTTTGCCCAACTCACGTAAATAGGCATTGATATTCATTTTTAAACGTCCACCTTTTAGCTTGTCGGCTTTGGTAAAGATGATAGAGAAGGGGATACCGTTCTCGCCCAGCCATTCCATAAACTCGAGGTCTATTTTTTGAGGTTCCAGCCGGCTGTCTATCAGGACAAAGAGGTTGGTCATTTGCTCCCGTTCCAAGATATAATCTTCGATTATGGTGCGTATCTGGTCTTTCCCTTTTTGTCCGCGTCGGGCGTAGCCATATCCCGGAAGGTCAACGAGATACCAATTCTTATTGATAAGGAAGTGGTTGATTAACATCGTTTTTCCCGGAGTAGAAGAGGTCATGGCCAGACCTTTACGGCTGGTCAACATATTGATAAGACTCGATTTTCCCACATTCGAACGGCCTATAAAGGCATATTCCGGGAAAATACCGGCCGGGCATTTCTTCACGTCCGTATTGCTAATCACAAATTCAGCACTTGTTATTTCCATTTTCTTGTCATTTATTTCTTTATAAAATCGTTTATAATAAACTCGCTCATCGTTTATAATAAACTATTGCGCAGTTTATAATAAACTCTGCCATTATTTATTATAAACTCTGGAGTACCTGTTTTTATGGCACTTTCAGCGTTTTCTCTTTTTTGGACATACACATTAACCCTGCAAAGGTAAGCGTTCCATTTAACATTAGCAATTCATAACCGAATTTATATCCGGTTTCTTTTCCAATCCACCAGTCGGCAAGATAGCAGAACAGTGGTGAAAGGATGGCTATGAGAGGAACCCACCGGTCGTTCGTTTGCCTATGTGTAAATAGTCCGAAAGCAAACATTCCGAGCAGGGGGCCGTATGTGTAGGAGGCGATGATATATATGGCGTCAATAACGCTCTTATTATTGAGTATTTCTACCAGGCAGATGAAGAATGCCAATAAGACTGATAACGATAAATGCACTTTGCCTCTTTTGCGACGTGCCGTTTCTTCTGTGTCTTTTTCTGTATTTAGCAGGTCTACACATACGCTGGTTGTCATGGCTGTCAGGGCGGAATCCGAGTTGCTGAAAGCTGCTGCGATAATACCGATTGTAAAAAGTACCAATACGGATTGTCCTAGATAACCTTGGGCTGCAAACATGGGCAGTATATCATCATTCATGGCTGGCAGTTCGAGTTGCATTTGTCCCGCTAGCGCTATCAATAGAATTCCCAAACATAGAAAAAGAAAATTTAGCGGAATGAATGAGAAACCGTAGCAATACATGTTTTTTTGTGCTTCCCGAAGGTTCCGGCAAGAAAGATTCTTTTGCATCATATCCTGATCCAGTCCGGTCATTACGATGACGATGAAGATACCGCTGAAGAATTGTTTGAAGAAGTTTTGTCGGGATACCCAGTCGTCAAATACAAAAATACGGCTATGTTCGCTGTTTTGGATTGTTTGCACAATGCCGCTGAAGTTAAGGTCTAATCTTTGGATCGTAAAATAGATGATAAAAATCAGAGCGGCAATCAGGCAAAATGTTTGTAAGGTATCTGTCCACACTATGGTCTTTATTCCGCTTTTATGAGTATATATCCATACCAATGCAACCGAACCGACAGCAATCAGCCAAAAAGGAACGTGCATTTCCTGAAATACATACGTATGGAGAATGAGGCATACCAGATAAAGTTTGGCTGCGGTTCCCAACATGCGTGACAACAGAAAGAAAAAGGAACCGGTGCGATAGGCACGCACCCCGATGCGGGTGCCGAGATATCCGTAGATACTTGTCAGATTCAATTTATAATATAAAGGAAGTAAGATATGGGCTACGGCCATGTATCCGAAGAAAAATCCGACTACCGTTTGCATATACGTCATATCCATTCCGCGCACCATTCCCGGTACAGAGACGAAAGTGACTCCGGAGATAGAGGCGCCAATCATTCCAAAAGAGACTATGTACCAAGGTGATTGGTTCTCTCCCTTGAAGAACGCTGCATTCGATCCGCCCTTACGTCCGGTGATACGGGCTATTAGTAATAATACCGCGAAGTAGCAAAGAATAGTGACTAGTATCATCATAACAGATGCAAAGGTAGCAATTTTTGTAGGTATTAAAAACAATAATCTGTATCTTTGCAAGGTTTTATCGATAGAACAGCAAATATTATCTATGAACCAACAATATCCTTCTATACTGCTTGAAAAGGCAGTCGGCGAATTTTCCAAACTTCCGGGTATCGGGCGTAAGACGGCTATGAGGCTTGTTCTGCATCTGCTCCGTCAGGATACGGCTACGGTGGAAGCTTTCGGAAATTCTATTATAACGTTGAAACGTGAGGTGAAATACTGCAAAGTGTGTCATAATATATCCGATACTGAAACTTGCCAGATTTGCGCTAATCCGCAACGGGATGTTTCCACTGTCTGTGTGGTGGAAAATATCCGTGATGTAATGGCGGTGGAAGCAACCCAGCAGTATCGCGGGCTTTATCACGTTTTGGGTGGGGTTATTTCTCCAATGGACGGAGTCGGACCGAGTGACCTTCAAATTGAAAGCCTAGTGCAGCGGGTGGCTGAAGGTGGAATCAAAGAAGTTATTCTGGCATTGAGCACTACGATGGAGGGGGATACTACCAATTTCTATATCTATCGCAAGCTAGATAAATTGGGGGTTAAACTAAGTGTGATAGCCCGTGGCATATCGGTTGGTGATGAACTTGAATATGCCGATGAAGTAACTTTAGGACGCAGTATTGTGAACCGGACGCTTTTTACCGGAACTGTATAAACATTATTAATCATTTAAGAACGAACATGGAAGAACAGATAAAACGAGCTGTCAGAAATTTGAATATCAGTTATGTTTTCTTTTGGGTGCTCCCGGCATTTTTGCTTGGGGCAGGAGAATTTGAACTTTTTCCCGTAGGAGGTTTGGTAGATAACGCATCAGCTACCTATTATTTTGAGACGGTCGGCATTTTGCTCACTGCTTTGTGTGTGCCTCTTTCTCTCAAATTATTTAGCTTGGTGCTTAAGAAAAAGATAGATCACATGACTATCGCGCTTGCCTTGAAGCGGTATGTACAATGGAACATTGTGTGCTTGGGAGTTCTTGAAGTAGCTATTGTGGTGAACCTTTTGTGTTACTACCTGACGTTGAGCAGTACGGGTAACCTCTGTATGCTGATTGGCCTCACGGCGTCACTTTTCTGTCTGCCCAGCGAGAAGAGATTGCGTAACGAACTTCACATTGCAAAAGAAGAAAAGCTATGAGACAGTCTTTCTTGATGAACGAGCGTATCTATCTTCGTGCGGTAGAACCGGAAGATATGGATATAATGTATGAGATGGAAAATGATCCTTCGATGTGGGACATCAGTAACTTTACGGTTCCATACTCCCGTTATGTGTTGCGCCAATATATTGAAGGTTCGCAGTGTGATGTGTTTGCGGATAAGCAATTACGTCTGATGATGGTACGCAAATCCGACCAGTGTATACTTGGTACGATTGATATTACGGATTTCGTTCCCCTTCATTCGCGGGGAGAAGTTGGAATTGCCGTGCATAAGGATTATCGCCAGCAAGGTTATGCCACCGACGCATTGAAGCTGCTTTGTGAATATGCTTTTGATTTTCTGTCTTTAAGTCAGCTTTATGTACATGTCACGACAGATAATGACGTTTGTGTAAAGCTGTTCATGTCTTGTGGCTTCGTTCAATGTGGATTATTGAAAAACTGGCTGCAAGTGGAGGGCTGCTACAAAGATGCGTTGCTTCTCCAATGTTTGAATCCTAAGAAATAAAATATTAGTTGAGAGTAGGCACTTGCGGGAAACGTGACCACGTTTCGTACTTGCTGCCTAGCTTCTCTAAAGCAGTCCGCCACATATCCTTGATATTGTTTTTCATCAGATATGATTTCTCTTCTTCAGACACCAACCATGTGTTTTCTCTGATTTCATTGCTCAACTGTTCGCTGTCCCATCCGGAATATCCCAGGAAGAAACGGATACATTCGCTGATTTTATTTCCTTGTAATATATATTTCTTTATTTCATCAAAATCTCCATTCAGATAAAGTCCTTTGCTGATAGAGATAGAGCCGGGGATGTCTGATAGTGTATGGAGGTAAAATAAAGTATCAGTGGCAATCGGTCCACCCTTGTATAGAGGAATCTCGTCCAGATATTTAAATTCCATGATGATATCGTTCAGGAATAATGGCAGTTGTTTGTTGATAACCAATCCCATACTTCCTTCGTCCGTATGATCGACCAGTAAAATTACGGATCTGCCAAACGTTGCGTCACGCAGAAAAGGTTCAGATATTAAAATCTTTCCTCTTGATGGTAACACATTATTCGATTGAATCTTAAATATGTCAGAGTCAATATTCATGCCACTAAAGTAAGAAAAAAAACGGAATAACAATCGTTCTTTCCGTTTTTTTTCATTTTAAGAATGGCTTTTATGAATATCTCATGTCAAATAATCAGGCTATCGGATGATTTTCAGCAAATAGTTTCATTCTTTCATCCAGTTGCGCATACTGATGATCTTTAATAAAAGAGGTACACGCGCGCAATCCTTCCTGATGGCTTCCTGTTGTAACCAAAGAGATAGCGCTCACTCCGTAGTACATCAGTTCTTTGGCCAGTTCGCCGCTGGTCATTCCCGGATATCCGATGGTAAAATAGAATCCGTCCGCAATCGGGTCGCCCAAGTCGTTGTCATATACCAGGTGGAAACCGTGACGGAGGAAGATTTCTTTTAATTTTTGTGCTCTTTCACCATAGATCTTCACTTCGTTGAGGAAGTTATATTGTCCTTCGTTGGCAGCTTTCAGCATGGCAGCCATGGCGAATTGTGCGGAATGACTCGTTCCTGATGAAAGTGCATAAAGTACACGATGAATGAAAACAGTTCCAAAGGTACCGCCGCCATATCGTTTGGTCAGTCCCGGATAGCTTCGGTGGTATAATTTATCCGAGATACAGCTTACGCCAATACGCTGTCCGGCGTAGCTGAATGCTTTCGAACCGGAAATCAGCAATACATAATTATCTGTATAATGGGCAACTGATGGCTGGAAAGGAGGTTGGTATGGTTTACTCAAATCCTGACGGAAGTCCATGGCGAAATAAGCCAAGTCTTCCAAAACGATCACATCATACTGCGTTGCCAATTCACCAATAATCCGCAATTCTTCCTCTTTCAGGCAAATCCAACTGGGGTTATTGGGATTCGAATAAATGATAGCTGATATATTTCCTTTTTTCAGATAGCTTTCCAGTTTCTCTTTCAGTTTGTCTCCGCGGTAGTCATATACATCAAACGTTTCGAACTTTTGTCCCATTACTACCAACTGCTGTTTCTGTACCGGGAATCCGGGATCGATGAATAAAATCGTATCTTTCTTTTCGTCGCATTGACTGCAAGTAAGGAAGGAAGCGAATGTGCCTTGCATAGAGCCGGTGACAGGTACGCATCCCTCCGGATTTAAATCTACATTAATAAATGCTTTGATAAAGTTGGACGCTTCTTTTTTCAGTTCCGGCAATCCATTGATATCGGGATATAGACTGGCAATGCCATTTTGCAACGCTTCAATCTCTGCTTTCACACCTACTGCGGAAGGAGGAAGTCCCGGAACGCCCATTTCCATTTTGATAAATTCAACTCCTGATGCAGCTTCTGCTTTCGAAGCAATAGCTTTCACTTCCCGAATGGTAGCTTTTGAAAAATCGACAATTTGAAACTCATTTATAGTTTCATCAATCAGATGTCGTTCAATTGGTGTATTTTTCATTCTATTTTCTATTTTATTAGTAGCTGCAAATGTACACGATAATTCTTAATAAACCCACTTTTTCAGAAAAAAGATACTGAAGCTATTGCAGGTTTCAAAAAAATATCTACCTTTGCATCCGCAATCAAGAGAGATGTTTTAGTGAATATTTTGGTGCGTTAGTTCAGTTGGTTAGAATACATGCCTGTCACGCATGGGGTCACGGGTTCGAGTCCCGTACGCACCGCAAAGGAGAATGACGAAAGTCGTTCTCTTTTTTATTGATAATGAACGAATTATGTGTGGTTAATGGTGGAAAATTGAGGCTTTTTATATAACAAATACTTCATTTTTCCTCATTCTATTTCACGATGTTTCACTAAAAATGTAACTGATATGATACCACACATGATACCAAATTTGATACCTCAACATGATACTGTAAAACACAGTATTATGAAATATCCATCATTGCGCTTCGTGTTCGATAGAAAACACGTAGCAACCAAGAAAAAACGCGGGCTTGTTCAGCTTGAAGTTTTATCCGAAGGAAAAAGAAAGTGGATTGGAACCGGAGTAAAGCTATACTCCGATCAATGGAGCGACCGGAAGAAAGTAATAAACTCTTCCGAGATGCTACAACTGAATCAGCGTCTTGATGAAATGATGCGCGTTATTCAAGATTGGGTAAATGACTTAATAAGAAAGAAGGAAGCGTTTGAATTTGAAAAAATGGATGCTTTCTTGAAGTACTTCAATCATTCCGTCTCGAACATTTCAGGATGAAGTGCTTTAAACCGGGCAAATTTGGGGGAGACAAGATAGTCTTTGATTTGTGTACTACTTAGGAAGTCTTTGAACCGTTCTCCCCGGTGATATTCCTCATTGGGAAGATTATAAATTGTATCTTTGAATTTACTCATATATTGATTATTTGAGATTTATAAAAAAACTCCCTACTTTCACAAGCAAGGAGTCCGGCAGCTTAATTAAAAGCTAATTATCATGTGTGGTTAAAGTCCATTTATTAAATCCTCTCTTGATTTGTAACAGTTTTGCTCTGTATAAGAGTCGGATGATATAATCCCATCTTTAGGATAATAAGTAACGCTCGGCTTTTCTTCTTTACCGATGGAGACATATATCCTATCAACTTCAAATTCATAAGCCTTGCAGTTCTTTACAGTCCATAGCTTATCACCTACATTGTACTTTGTTTTAATTTCCATAATGCTGTTATGTTATAGTTAATAATTTCCCGTCACTTTTTTTTGCCACCTAATATATGATTGATATATGCAAGTCCCTTTTGAGTCACAAGAACCTTCATTACTGTGAAAGATGGATGATTCTCTCGCGGTATTAGTTGTTCTTTCAACTCAAAATAGCCAGCATCAACAAACCTTTGTTTTGGTTCATTCCGATTGGCGAAAAAGACTCCTTCTTTCCTCAACTTCTTAAAAAGGGTATTTCTACCATATCCAAGATTGAGTATTTTTGCCGCTTGCCCAATATCAATTTTGCCATCTGTATCAAAAGCCTTATCTGCAAAATCTGCTTTTGGAACCAAAACAGCAATATGCTTATTGGCTTTTTCAATTTCCTCTGCTTGCCGGGCAGCAAGCATCAATGCTTCACTGAAAGATGAAGGAATTTTGTTACGAGATTGCGTTTCAAGTTCTTCCCATCGGTCAATAATTCGCTCTCGTAATTTAGCGTCATAACCGGATGCAAGAATAAGGCAACCTTTCTTCGTTAAATTGTAACATGGTCTTGGTTTTCCTTGATTATCCGAATATTCCGCCAATTCAAAATTGATTTGGCTAACGCCTTGTTCTAATATGTTGCGTATATCACGCATTACATTAGAGTGCTGTTTATTCGTGAGTTCAGAAATCTCAATAGAACTCATGGTTTCTTTTGATAAAATTAGCTCTTTCATGGCTTTTAGTATTGATTAGCTCCCCCTCAACGACCCAACGTTATTACACCGAATTGTGCGGTAGGGGGTATGTTGTTCTGCTCATGGTAGTACTGCACCTTTATTGTCATTTTAGGCAGATAGATTCTTTAGTGAATCATTCTACTTTTTCACGCTGCCTCGGAAGGACAAGTCTACTTCCTACTGCTTTGGGCGTTTATCTCACTTTCCTCTATGTAATTCCTGCAACATCACAGGTGAGGCTATGCGCCGGGCAATTTCTCCAAGAGTGTAGCCGGATACAGACCACTAAGCAGGTTTCGCGCATCCCGAATACTATCATCGGTTTAGTTGGTGGGTGGATAGGCGGTCAAGCCACACCATCCTTATTATCTATTGAGGTATTGTAACAGTGCTGATTTTTTGAAGCGTAATCTGTTGTTGAGTTTGGTATGGGGTATTTCTTCGATTCGATTGTATAATGTGCCAACCGACCAGCCTAATACTTTTGCGGCTTCTTTTGCGCCTATCCATTCTTCGGTTTCTTCTTTCACAGTTTGGGAAACTATGTTTCTCACGTCTTTATGGATAAGTTTGTAGAGTTCTTCCGCTACCATCTTTGCGTCATTCCGGTTCATGGGTCTACCACCTTAATAGTTACTGTATGCGTCTTCCAATCAGTGCTAACCGAATAAGTCTTTCCGTCTTCTCTCGGATGCACGTTTTTTACGTACTGCACAGTGTTTCGGGCAGAGACACAAGCTGCATTATTTTCTAACTTAACTTGTAATACTCCGTTGGCGGGAATCTTCTTAATATCTTCAACTGTTACTTTCATATTTCACTTTGTTTTTACAGGGTTTTATTTGGAAATAAGAAAGCTAACAGCTATCTTTGCTTTTGAAATATGTATGTAACCATTCTATTTTCCGCCTTGACATAAGTTGTTAGCCGCCATATCTTTGC
>ERZ1106941.2716-NODE-2716-length-12165-cov-21.981338_pt1 | contig 12165 bp, 6 predicted proteins | sample MGYA00403670_ERZ1106941 | MGnify/ENA primary metagenome ERZ1106941 (study PRJEB35170, sample SAMEA104062400) | human gut metagenome | biome: human gut; feature: human-associated habitat; material: faeces | place: Denmark | collected 2012-06-04 ...
TTATTATAATATATTTTCACAAAAATTGCAATACTTTAATGTGAACAGACTCTAATTCACTTTTACCAAATAATTCTGTGTACCTATTGTCTTTGACTGCTTTGTTTTTGGTAAGTTCGATTGCATCTCTTAATTTTACCATTTGATTCCTCCTGACATACCATTTCCGGTAAACGGTAGATCTTCCGGCTTATATCCTTTACTAAACGTTTTGCCATCAACCTGTACACCGTTCATTCCGTTGCCATACGGTACTTTCAGAGTTTCCGGATTCACCTTAAATATTTACCCATATCAAACTTCGCCGCCCCCGAAATCTCTTTCAAGGGCGGCTTTGTTTTTACAGCTTGCTTATATCAAGCTCTTTGCGTATTTCTTCAAGCTTAAGGTCTGGGTCATCAAGAGATACGTCTATTCCGTAAACATCGACACCTCCCTGTTCTCGCTCAATATACTTGAAACCTGCATTATTGACCTTTTTAAGGAATTCATTTTCATCTTCACCGTACAGGCAAGTTGTCCTCAAACCGATCCAGTTCTTTTTTAAGCAACCTATTATAGATGCCCCCACTCCCTTATAAACTGCGTGTGTCCTAATATCATATGCTTCTGTTATTTCACTTTTGGGGACTTCTTTTTCGCAGCAAAAAATTTCCCGGCTTTTCATATAGTCCTCATCGTATGATAAAGAAAAACCGTTTTTTAAATCGTCTCTGCTGCCGGAAAGAAGCAGTATAGCATTTTTATTATCTATATCACCATTATAAATTAAATACTCAGCACCTTTATATATTGCGTATCTACCATTTTTTATCATTCTCATCACTTTATATCCTCCAATCTGACAAAGCAGCCATTAACTTTAGAATGTTTGGGGTTAATTTGCCTGCTATCATAAATTGCAATCAATATTTCCTCACCCTCTTGTGTAACAATATACAACTCTGCTCCACCGTTTATATCATATACACCGAACTCATTAGCTGATGTTTTTAAAAATTCATATTCAGGTGTTACACAGTCCGTTTCCATTCCTCCTGACATACCATTTCCGGTAAACGGAAGATCTTCCGGCTTATATCCTTTACTAAACGTTTTGCCGTCAACCTGTACACCGTTCATTCCGTTGCCATACGGTACTTTCAGAGTTTTCGTATTCGCCTTAACTGTTTATCCCATATCAAACTTCGCCGCCCCCGAAATCTCTTTCAAGGGCGGCTTTGCTTTTACAGCCTGTTTACTATATTTTTTGTACTGAATTATAAGTATTTTTTTACTTCTTTCTTAAACATAGACCTGCCCTTTCCGGCTTTTAAATCATTCCAAGTTGCCCAACCATAGTCTTCACCATAGTACTCATTCCAAAGCTGGTCGGAATTTTCCGCCCAAAGACCAACACTATGCCAATTAACAAAGAATCTTCCATCTTCTGAAATGTAAATAAAGATATTTCCGTGATCTATTAACCCTACTCTTAATATTTTTTGACCAAACAGCTTATAAACCATTTCTTCCAATTCCCTATCTCTATGACCGCAACAATTAGCAACATTGATCAAGCTTCTGTTAATTGAAGTTGTAGGATTTCCATTCTTATCTGTAACCGGTAATATATATTTATCTTGTATATCTAAATCACCATACTCTTCAAGAAATTTACTTGCAGCCGGAAATAATTCACAGCCAAGCTTTGCATATTCTTCCTCATATTTAGTAAGGTCAATTTTTCTTCCCTCATACCATCCGGCTTTCCTAAGCTGCTGCTTTGCTATTTCTATTAACATATCACTTTTCTCCTTGTTCAGTTATTAATTCTTTAAATGTTTCTTTACAGTTTGCGCAGGGTTTCCAATATACCCCATCTTCTATATTGATACATCTAAATGAGATATTCTTCCACTCAGCACCATTCATTATTGCCTGACGTACACTCCAAATCTCTGCACAATTCTCAACCTGCCAATTCTCTTGAAAGCTTGGCTTCTTTATTGATTGACCAGTCGAATCAGGTATATTAGTATATTTATTATTTTGGATTGCTTCATTTTTTGTATTACCAATAGCATCTCTTAATTTTGCCATTTGCTTTTCAACGCTTAATCTATTGATTCCTTTTTCTTTGAAATAACTATCAGGCAATTTATTTAGATATTCTTTTGACATTGACAAATTATAATAGTCGGTGTAATCCGTCATATTATCAAAAGCCTCCTCCCCATATTTGGATTTATACATATTATTCAGGATTTCATCAGCACCTAAAGATATTTCATCTGTACTAAGAAGCCTATTGTTTTTAAAATAGCTTCCATTTACAGACATTCCTCGTTTTAAAGGATCTGCACTGTCAAAAGCAACACACACCTTATTAACATTCCCCAAACTTTCTGCATTTAGTGCACTCCGATAGGATTCAAGAAGTTTAAGGTTTATGCTTTTTCCTATGCTTTCAGATGAAGAATTTAAAATATCGTGTATAAATCCGCTGCCAAATTCACTTGTTAAGGTAATTATATCATCAGAATATTTCAAATTCTTTAATACAACATCAACAAATTCCGTGCCATACACATTTATATTAGTTACAAACCGCTCGTCAGACTTCAGCAAAATGTCAACAAATTCTGCACCGTATCTGTCAATATAGCTGACCAAAATGTCGGTGTGCGTCAAGGTGCTGCCTGTGGTACTAAGTATTTTTGCAGGGTTCTTGGGATCAGCCGCTTCCACGAACTTGCGTGCAAATTCTGTGGGGTTGTCCTTGCCCAATTTTAATATGTCATTCAAACGGGTGTATTCAAATATTCGCATAAGTCTGTTTGCTTTTGCATTATTCAAACTTGCGATTTTATCAAATACAGCCTCATTTTCCCTCAATATGCTTATTTTTGTTGTTTTTTCTCCAATACGAATTTCTTTGAATATTTCATTTTTTTCGCTTGGAATGTATGTTTGATAATTATCTATTTCGCCGCTTTCAGCAGGCTTTGTACCGTTCGTTTCGTAAAGCTTTTTATATACAGAATCGGCAGAAGACAGCTGTGTTTTGGGTTTGCTGAATGTATCCTTTACATTATTGGCAAAATCCTCTACCGATATCTGACCCATAGCAGTAACCGCAGCGCCGCCTACGATCATGCCGAAAAATTCCCCGGAACCTTCAATATTGAATGAACCGTCGTCATTTACAAAGGAGCTGTAAGTATCGCCGATTATCATTGAGCCCATGTCTCTGAACATCTCAAAGCCGCAAACAAAAAATGAACGCAGCGGACTTAATGATGACGGATATGTTCCGTATTTATTATAATATGCCTGCCTGTACAGATAGTCATACTCAAGTGTATCGGCACTCAAAGAAAACGCATGCGAAGCTATCATTGGCTTGAATGCTACAGCCATGATGCCGCCCTTTATACTTCCTCTTTTTATCGCATTGGGAAGATCCAATATGTCCAGATATGTGCACGCAGCTTTTTTATACTGGAATTCCGGCATTCTGTCTCTGATGGTTTTAATAAAATCATTGCCAAACAGACTATCAACCGATGCCGAAACTATTTCTCCCAGAAAAGCTTCTTTATCTTTGGCATTATCTCTTACCGCATATGCAAAATCATATCCGTCAACTTCATTTACCATCTTTGCATAATCTATTGAGTTAGAACGGACATTGTACTTTATGGTGTAAATATCATGGAAGCTGTATTTGTCTTTGAGTTTTTCAACTGTCATTACCGAATAAAAAGTAGTGTCGATGATCGTATATCCTACGATATACGACGCTTGGGTCACATTTTCGATCTCCTTCAATTCAGCAGCAGTGATCGAATAATCATACATTAACAGCTTAAATTCCGGCAAGGACCTTACATTACTCAGGATATCCGCATAGGACAATGTACATATTGATAATTCATCGTCAGCCTTGGATATATCATCATATTTTACCAGCTTATATTCAACCAAATTCTCGAATAATTCGGGCATCATTGCATCATAGAGAGGTGTTCCGTCCAATGCGTCCGATATTCCGTCCTTATCTCCATTCTTGTCAGTAGGATCGGATCTGATAGGCAGAATATAAGAATCAAGCAGTGACCCGGGATTCCAAGCAGCTTCACCTGTGGCGCTTCTGTAGCGCTCCAAGCCATTTTCCACATAAAAATACTTATCACCGAGAATATCAACTATCTGAGAATATGTCAGTAATTTTACATTATCCGGATCTGTATCATCTATCAGTGAACGGCGCACAGCGTAATTATCGAAATAATTTTCAAACATTATTTCCTGATAATCAGCCAGTCCGTCCTTATCGGTATCCATGAGCGGATTATAAGGGTCAACCTTTTCGTTTTTTCTGTACCACTCATAATTCTGCTGCAGGGAAGCATTGAGCTGAACTGTTTTATATCCTGTTGCAATTATTGCCTTATAACCGTTTTTGACTTCTCCGCCATCAAAATAAATATGCGATATCATATTCGCTGACGAATTTTCATAATGATTGCCGCAAAATCCGCCAGTCATAAGGCACATATCTATGGCATATCCATAAATCTGATCGTCATATTTATCGCAGACAGCACTTATATTTATCGGAAGAGAGTTATCCTGAATATCATGCAGAGCGGTATAACCATCATCATTTTTGGACTGATAGAATACATTCTTTGACTTGAAAATACTGAAACAATATGTCTTTCTTCCCGAATACTTTGCTATACTATAGACGCTGTTTATCGCATCTGATATATTACAGTTGCTGCCATCTGAAACAAGTTCCGAAGCTTTTGCAAGAGCGTCGTATATATCATCTATATCAGTAAAATATTCTGTATTATCATTTGGGGCAACGCCCTTGATATCCGACATTCTAAGCACACGGTATGCTTTTCCGTTCTCAAGCGACGCCTTCACAGAAAACATCAGAACTATTTTTATACGTGCATTCGGTGATTTTATAAGTACCGTATCAGCAGTTTCTATTATATTTTTTTGAATTACAGCATATTCATCAGGATCAACCACATTTCTGCAGTCTATCATGAATACTACATCAAAATTATCAATGACTTTAGTTTTTTCATCCGGAGCCGATGCTTTAGCATTGTACTTCTCGACAGAACAGCTTATGTATCCGTTCTCATCACTCATGTTTTGAGACATAGCTTCGCTGACCTCAGCCTCAGCACTTTTATTAAGAGCTGAATCAAGGTTATCGGCAAATATCTCCATGTCCATAAGGCAGAATGTACCCATTCTGTCTGTTTTGGTATAAACAGTATTAGTGGCAGCATCATGGAATGTTTCTACCGGCAAAAGCATATTTACGTCTTCAATGAACATAAATACATTAAGACGCTTTATTCCATCAAACTCATTGCCTGTTTCAGCGTATGTACCGAGAGTGTTATCCACTATTGAATTGTCAAGCTCAAACTTAACCGTTACCTCTTCAACAGTCAACCCCTCTGTATATGCAAATTCAGGGGCAACACCAATAATGGCACTGTTTGCGATTGCATCGGAATATCCGCTTTTACGGGCATAGACATTATTTTCCGCCACACCTGCTGCTTCCATCTCAAGTGAAACCCTAAAAGGATTGTCCTCAGTTTCATTTATAGCCGAAAGCACCTCTGAATCTGCGGAAACTGTCTGCGTGAAAGTACGCTCACAGTCAGGTGTGCCATTGGTAGAACCGTTATTCGGATCAAGTCCGAGAGCGATTTCGTCACCATCTGAAATGCCATCATCATCAGTATCATATTTCAGTGGATCGGTACCGTGAATATTTACCTCATCACCGTCAGTCAGACCGTCTCCGTCAGTATCAGCATTGTGCGGATCTGTTCCAAGCTCACATTCCTTTAAATTGGAAAGCCCGTCATTATCCTGATCCTCATCGCCGTCATTGACACCATTATCATCACTGTCAGCTTTGAGAGGATCTGTACCCAGGTAGAATACCTCGTAACCGTCGGTCAGACCGTCTCCGTCTGTATCCGGATCATTCTTGTCCGTTCCGAGAATATCCTCATAATAGTCGGGAAGTCCGTCCGAATCGCTGTCAAGCTCATAATCAATATCATCATCAAAATCAGGATATTCAAGAGCACTTTTCCCTACCACAACAGCTGTAAGCACAAAATTTTCAGCACTTGCATTCTCCGTTGCGGATTTATCAGCCGAAAAGCCAAATGACGCACATTCCCCTGCCAATATAGGAGTTGTCCAAAGCTGGTTTGCTACTTCATAACTTCTGTTTTCACTCGTGAGCAGCTTTGCATCCCAGATATTGTTTATATCAAAATTGCTGTCGAAACTTAAAGTCCATGCTTCAATAGGCTCATCTGAAGTATTGGTAATATTTATCTCACCATTAAATCCCGTGTACCAGTCACTTGTAACATTGAAATCAACTTCATAGCCTGATTTTACATCTATCCTGCGGCTGCAAAGTTCAATATCCTCGGGAATAACAGTTTCTTCGCCTTTTACGATATATCCATAATTTGCAGACTGTCCCGGTTCGATCTCATAGTTATAGCCGTTGTTTTTGATAATTGTATATTCTTCCGAGCTGTCATACACTTTGGAATTCCAAAGGTTATATACCTCTCCTCCGACATCATACTTAAGTGCCCAGTTAAGGATAGATTCCTCACCTGTATTCTTGATTGAAACTTCAACACTGCGATTGTTATCCCATTCACTGCCTATACGATATGTAACGGTGTATCCGTCTTTTTCATATATTCTGCTTTCAGCTGTCAATGCAAACGCATCACCGGGAAGTATAGAAATAATATTTAATGCCATTACTGCTGACAGCAAACCTGATATTATTCTTTTTTTCATCTCTGTACCTCAGTCTCATTTGCTTCAATCAAAGGTTTATTATTATTTTCAGGTAAGGAGTTCATATATTCACGTGTGATCTCAGCAACATCATGATAAAAATCCTTAGGAAAAACATATGAGAAATAGCTTTTTATAATTGACGCTATTACTACTAACATAACCGCTGTATATCCTATAGCTGCTCCCCAAACATCATTTTCCGGAACAATCAGCTGAGATAAGTATAACGATACTACGCCCAGTGATAAAGGCATAAATACCTCTATTCCTCTGTTCTCCAATTTTTCCTGATACAGGCACAAATGGAGAAAGTTTTCAAGTGTACGCATATTCATGCCATCAAGATTTTCAATTATATGTTTTTTCCAATCCAGATAATTTTTATATTTCCTGTTTCTCTTATTTTTACAGAGTGCTGTGTATTCCTTTATTTCTTGCTTATAATCAAAACCATATATATTGTCTTTTTTCATAATATCCTCCATTTTACTTAATAAACATATTCATCATCTTTATGTCCTGTTACGGTATATCTTCCTGTTATACATTGTCCCGGCTTCAGTTCACGACTATCAATAAAATCATTTTCGCCATAAAGTGCAGGCAGAAACTCCTCATTATCTTTTTCATCATGATCGCCCTTGTTCCAGAAAATGTACTCAATCAAACCACTTGGATATTCAATAAGAATATCGTAAGCATTTAAAAAGCTGTCACTTAGTTTGCTAAAATCCAATTTGACGTTATTTATTGTCTTATCAGATATATTGGTAACTGTGAATTCCACATTCCATTCGTTCTCAGCTTCAGAAATAGTTTTAAAACTAATGCTTAAAGCATCTGATCCATTTACAACCAACGGCTCATCTGTTTTAAATTCAACTGTTATTTCCTCATCGAATGGCATGAGCTTACCTGTAAATTGAGCTGTAAGGTCATAACTGCCTACCTTGTCTCCTCTAAGGATCCAGCTCGCACACTTTTGACCTTTACCGGAAATTGTTCCCATATCATTAATGTGCTTTTCTCCTCTTGCAGTATCTGCCAAAGATAATCCATCAGGAACACTTAGCATAGCTGAAGCATTTTCTATACTGAACTCTTCATCCGCATTATTTATTATTGAGAGCTGAACATCATAAAATTCTTTAAGCCATGTTGCATTTGCCTCAACAGTCATAACAGCAACATAAACCGCCGGTTTTCTATCCCAGTAATAATTTTCAGAAGAGCCTGTAAATGTCTTTACATAAACATTTCTGCTTCCGCTGCTGTAGCTGTAATCACTGTTGATATTTCCCGATGAACCTCTTCCGACTATATTACCTGCATTATTTATATAAATTACTTCTCTTTTATATATGTCGTAATGTACATCGTATTTGATGTCAATGCTGTATTCATATACATTCTGATTTTCAGGATCATTTATGTCAATCCCGAGTGACTTGATTTCATTAAAATCAAGCTCCTTAACAGAAATATTACCCGTAACGACATTTTGCTTCTTTAAGCTGACATATTCATTTGACTTCCTATCTTCCGATGATATTGTTATCATTTGTGGAAGATATCCATTTTGATAAATATAAATATTAAAGCTCCCGTCCGGATATACAAAGTCATAACATCCTGATGAATCAGACATAGCATCAAGTTTTTCAGGCAGTGATTCACAGTAAATACGTGCATTGGGTATATACATACCATTAGAATCAGTTATTTTTATCCTTGTACAGCTATAGTCTTCGGGATAAACTTTTACTTTCATTTGAGCTGTATCAAAGTTTCCTGCGCTATCATAAACCGTAAGGCTAACATTGTAGTCACCTTCTGAATTATATGTATGCTTGACTTTCGCCTCATCAGATACAGTGCCATCGCCAAAATCCCAATAATACTTCTCAACATAATGGTTGTCATACGATGCAGTGCCATCAAACGATACCGCTTTACCTGCAATTCCAAAAACGCCTTCTCCGGGAACAGATGTCGGTGCACTGCTGTCCTCATATGTCGGAACAACAGATACAATATTACCTTCAACAATATTTCCCCTAATATCACAGGCATCAACCCTGTAATAATACGTTTTTCCAGCATCTGCCGTTGCATCCGTAAAATGGGCTTCTTTAATTCGTCCAATAACCTTAAACGAGTCTTCTCTCGGAGCTTTGCGATAGACAATATATCCTGCAAGTTCGGTTGTATCGGTCATACTCCAAGTCAAATCAGCTCCCCAACCTATAGGCACTGCTGATAATACCGGTGATGATAATGTACATTTTCTGTAATCATATGTTGCATTGACATAATCACTGATATTTCCAACTGAATCAGATACTTTGAAGCGCATATCATAACGTCCATCTGTAAGGTCAGTTGTATTAAGTGAAAATGAAACAACAGAAGCATAAGAGTCTAATTTTTCTGAACGAACCTCTGACCAATTTTCATCTGTAGTCTTTTTTATTTCGGCGGTAAGCTTGCCAAGCCTGAAATTATCCGAACACGAAACATTTATTGTAGGATTTTCTCCTATTTTACTGCCCTCAACCGGGCTTATACTATGTATAACGGGTTTTATTTTGTCGTCGGAAATACATTTCATTACTTTCTCAGACAGCATACTTTCATTTCCCACATCATCAATGGCGGAAACTGCATAATAATACTGGGTACCAAGCTCAATATTGCAGTCGATATAATTCCAATATTTATAATTATCCGCAGCAAGAGTATAATCAGCTTCATCATTCTCTCTACGGTAAATCTTGAAATATTCAATATCTGTATCAGATTCGAAAGTATCCCATTTCAGCTCCAGTGAACCATTTTCTGTATTGACCGTAAGGTCGTAAGGAGTTTTAGGTGCAGTATTATCTACAGTTATACTGAATACAGGAGAATTTTCTGCGTTACTTTTATTTCCCGATACATCCTCAGCATACGCACGAAGATAAAGGGCTCCATCCGAACATTCTGTCAAGTCAATAGAGCCAATCACATTTGCCTCTATTTTTCCTCCTGCATTTATTTCCATTACATCTGACCACATTCTATTATCAGAAGATGTCTGAACATAAATTGCAGCAACAGCCTGATTATCCTTTACAGAAACAGATATTGGTACGGCCTTAGAATATTTTCTCTTTGCCGCATAAACAGAAATCACTTCAGGGGCTGTGCTGTCTTCTCCGGTATATACAGATATTTCATTGCTTGCTTCTGATTTGTTGCCTGCTGCATCATAAGCAACAACATAATATGTATAGTTTGAATCTATTGAAACATTTGTATCAACATAACTATTGGCAGCAACTGTTTTTACAAGCACATTATTCCTGTAAATACTGTAAAAAACTACATCAACATTGTCCGTTCCTGTCCATTCCAGAGAGATATAACTGTCACCGACTTTACTGAGAGTCAGAGCAGGCTTTGCGGGGGCTTCGTTATCAACAGTGACCTTTTGACTTGCCGTTGATACATTACCATCATTATCAACAGCTTCAACATAGTATGTGTAAAGCCCTGCAAAAGCATTTTTATCAGTATAAGCTGTACCCTCGGTCTTGGCAATAAGAACCCCGTTGCGGTAAATGTTGTACTCAACTACCTTAACATTGTCGCTTGATGCGATCCATGAAAGATAAATAGTACTATCACCCTTAACTGCCGCTGTAAGATTTGCAGGCTGTGTAGGGGCATATTCATCAGCATCTGTCGCTGCCTCTATAATATCGCTCTTTTCGGACATATTTCCATCAATGTCACATGCAATAACGTAATACAGATGCTGTGAATGTGACTTCAACCCTGTATCAACATAATATAAATTTCTGGTGGAACCTATCCGCTCTCCATCACGATAAATATAATAGCAGTAAATTCCTGACTCATCTTCTGATTCATTCCATGTGATTTTTATAGACGTAGAAGTAGAACGTTCAATATGGAGATTTGTAGGAGAAGTAGGCGGCTTATCATCGGGCTTCTTCTCCAATAGCTCATTCCAAAGTGGCGTTCTGCTGAAAATATAACCTGTTTCAAGAGATTTGGTTATTTCCAGTACATTAAACTTTGATATTTCTGATTCAAAATTTACTTTTTGGACACCTCTGCCGCTCAGTATCACCTTATGATCTCCGCTCGGTGCGAAATTATTACTGTAGCCGTAGTATGCTTTCTTTTGCTCAAAGTTACCCTTTACTTCAATAATTCCGTCTGTAAGTGTGCTTGCATAGTACGAATACGCAAGAAAATCTCCGTTTACACAGATATAGTCCTCTGCCTTATTCATCGTGAGACTGCCGTTTCCATAGCTTCCGTTTGTACTACTCATGTTGAAATTGCCGCTGACATTCAGTCTGTGCCCATCCGGCTTGAATGTGCCGCCTGTAAGATATACAGCTCCATCTATTGTAAGATCATCGCTTAATGTGTATCCTTCAACAAAATTTGCCGTATTGCTCCATGCTCCGTCTGCAAATTTCGTTGTTGAGCATATATACAGATTAGTTACATTGGTAATTATTGAATCGGTATTGTATAATGCTCCGATAACATATACATCCTCTGCAAAATCTATGCCTTCTGCAGATGTATTCGCAATCCTGAGATCATTAAGCCTCGAATTCTCCTTGCTATTATTATATATATTTACCGTCTGCTTCTGTGTTCCATTCAGAACTACCGTATGTGTTCCTGTTGTATGGAAGCTGTACCTGTTTGCACCATTATTCTGTACAAGATCTCCGCCTATTTCAAGTGTTCCTGCAGTAAGCTTTTCTCCGTGATCGGCTGTTGACTGCATAACAAAGCTGCCGAGTACCTTTACGGTATCAGCTTCATTTGTCATATTAAGCACTCCTGTGCTGTTGCCGTATGTGCTTCCGCTGAGTGACTGTACACGGTAATCTCCCTGTACCTCAAGCTCTCCTCCATTTACAAGCACTGTTCCTCCGGACTGTACAAGATCTCCCGTTACAACAAGCTTATGTCCGTTAAGGTCAAGTGTTCCCCTTGAAAGAAACAGGTCCCCCTCTATGGTTTCATCTGCTTCCAATGTCCAGCCCGAACGTTCTCCGTTTGCAAAGCTTGCATTGCAGCCGTTATCAATAAATTCAGTTATTGTCACAGGTGTTGAGAATACTACGCCTTCCTCTGAAAAATTCTGAAGCTCAAGAATATTAAATCCAGATTCCATTCTGGCAAAGCTTACTGTCTGCTGTCTTTCTCCGCTCAGTATCACCTTATGATCTCCGCTCGGTGCGAAATTATTACTGTAGCCGT
>ERZ1106941.2728-NODE-2728-length-12098-cov-3.505937_pt1 | contig 12098 bp, 10 predicted proteins | sample MGYA00403670_ERZ1106941 | MGnify/ENA primary metagenome ERZ1106941 (study PRJEB35170, sample SAMEA104062400) | human gut metagenome | biome: human gut; feature: human-associated habitat; material: faeces | place: Denmark | collected 2012-06-04 ...
TATCAGCGGCGGCAATATGGCGGCCCTGATGGCCGGAGAGCTGCTGGAGGATATTCTGGGCCACCTGGGCGTGGAGAAGACCTATACCGCCAACGCCGACGTGCTGGTGCCCAACCTGTCCGGACTGAATCTGGCGGACGCCACCTCCGCCCTCCAGAAGAACAGCCTGACCCTGCGCACCGTGGGCGACGGTGGTACCGTCACCGGACAGATCCCGGCGGCGGGGGCATCCATCCCCGGCGGCAGCCAGGTGGTGCTCTACATGGGCGAGGCGGTGCCCACCGACCAGGTGCAGGTGCCCAGCGTCATCGGCCTTACCGCCGAGCAGGCCAGGCAGAAGCTGGCTGATGCGGGTCTCTACATGCGGGCCACCGGAGCCACCGAGTACGGCTCTCACGTGGTGGCCTATGAACAGTCCACCGCCGCGGGCGCCTCGGTCAACCGGGGTACCACCATTGAGGTACGCTTTACCGACAGCACGGCCAGCGGCGCGGGCCTGTAAAAACGGGCCGACAACATGGGAAACGGGGTGAGGGCATGAAGCTGAATGAGCTGTTGGACGGCGTGGCGCTGACCGCGCGGCATGTCCAGGACGTGGAATGTTCAGGAATCTGCTGCGACACCCGAGACATGACCCCCGGCTGCCTCTTTGTGGCGCTTCCGGGGTACAAGACCGATGGACACCGGTACATCCGGCAGGCCCTGGAAGGGGGAGCGGCGGCGGTGCTCTGCCAGCGCCCCCCGGAGGGGGAGGGCCCCTGGCTGGTGACGGAGGACACCCGGGCCGCCCTGGCCATCGCCTCAGCCAACTGGTTCGGCCATCCGGCCCGGGAACTGACCCTGCTGGCGGTCACCGGGACCAACGGAAAGACCACCACCACCTATCTGCTCAAGGCCATGCTGGAGGGGTGCCTCCACACAAAGGTGGGGCTGATCGGCACCAACCAGAACCTGATCGGGGAGGAGAGCCTGCCCGCCCACCGCACCACGCCGGAGTCCTACGAGGTGCAGGAGCTGCTGCGGGAGATGGCGGATGCGGGGTGTACCCACGTGGTGATGGAGGCATCCTCCCACGCCCTGGTGCTCCACCGCCTGGACGGCATCCCCTTCCGGGCGGGTATCTTCACCAATCTGACCCAGGACCACCTGGACTTCCACGGTACCATGGAGGCCTACCGGGACGCCAAGGGGCTGCTGTTCCGCCAGTGCGCCGCTGCGGTGCTCAATCTGGACGACGAGGCGGGCCGGTACTATGCCGAAACGGTGCCGGTTCCGACCTTTACTTACTCGGAGTGCCGGGACGAGGCGGATCTCACGGCCAAGAACCTCCGCCTGTTCCCCCAGCGGGTAGAGTTTGAGGCGGTGACCAGGGACGCCATTTCCCGGGTAAGGCTGCCTATACCCGGAGGCTTTACCATCTACAACGCTCTGGGTGTGCTGGCCTGCGGGCTGGTGCTGGGCCTGCCGCTGGACGGCTGTGCCGCCGCACTGGGGGCGGCCCGGGGGGTGAAGGGCCGCATCGAGGTGGTGCCCACCCCCACGGACTACACGGTGCTCATCGACTACGCCCACACCCCTGACGCCCTGGAGAACATCCTCACTACCGTGCGGGACTTCACGCCGGGGCGGGTGATCTGCCTGTTCGGCTGCGGGGGCGACCGGGACCGCACCAAGCGGCCCCGTATGGGGGCTGTCGCCGGGGCTCTGGCCGACGTGGCGGTAGTCACCTCAGACAATCCCCGTACTGAGGTGCCCATGGACATTATCAACGACATTCTGCCCGGCCTGGAGGGGGCTCCGGCGGAGGTCGTGGTGGAGCCCGACCGTCGCGCCGCCATCCGGCGGGCCCTCTCGCTGGCCCGGGCGGGGGACACGGTGGTGCTGGCCGGTAAGGGCCACGAGACCTATCAGGAGGTGGACGGCGTGGAGTACCACCTGGACGAGCGGGAGGAAATCGCCGCCTATTTCGCCTGAGAGGCGAGGAAGTTTGTTGCTTTTTCGAGTGGAAACCATGCCGGGATTGTGATAAAATATCGAACCGGCTCACATGGGCCGCAATTTGGAATGTTGAGAGGCTTTGGAGGTTGCAAAAGAGATGTTAAGGATTGTAATCAGCTTTGTGGTGGCCTTTGCGGCGGCCGCCCTGGGCGGGAAGGGGCTCATCCCTCTGCTGCGGCGCATGAAGGCCGGGCAGTCCATCAAGGAGATCGGCCCCACCTGGCACATGTCGAAGCAGGGGACGCCCACCATGGGAGGGCTGATGTTCATCATCGGCTCCGCTGCGGCGGTTCTGCTGCTGGGGTGGCCGGACTTTGCCGCAGGGCGCTTCGGCGGCGGCTTTGTGCTCCTGTTCGCCCTGGTGTTCGGCGTGATCGGCTATATTGACGACTATGTGAAGGTGAAAAAGCACCAGAACACCGGCCTGACCGCACCGCAGAAGTTTCTGCTCCAGTTGGCGGCGGCCATCGTGTTCACGGTGCTGATGCGCAACCACCACTATCTGACCCCCGACCTTTACATCCCCTTTGTGAACGTGACCCTGTCCCTCCCCTGGCCCGTTTATATGGTGTTCGCCGCCTTCGTCATGGTGGGCACCGTGAACGCCGTCAATATCACCGACGGCATCGACGGCCTGGCCACCGGCGTCACCATGCCCGTGATGCTCTTTTTCACCGCCGTGGCCTGCTTCTGGGGGCAACTGGAGCTGGGGATCTTCTCCGCCGGGCTGTTCGGCGGGCTGTGCGGATTCCTGATCTATAACTTCCACCCCGCCAAGGTCTTTATGGGCGACACTGGCTCTCTCTTTCTGGGGGGAGCGGTGTGCGGACTGGCCTTCGCCCTGGATATTCCCCTGGTGCTCATCCTGGTGGGCATCATCTACATCCTGGAGACCCTGTCCGACATTCTCCAGGTGGGCTACTTCAAGCTGACCCACGGCAAGCGCATTTTCAAAATGGCGCCCCTGCACCACCACCTGGAGCTGGGCGGCTGGAGCGAGGTGAAGCTGTTCTGTGTGTTCTCCGGCGTGACCCTGCTGGCCTGTGTGCTGGCCTTTCTGGGGGTTATGGGCCGGTAATCCACTGAGTTGAGAGAAAGGAGGGGAGCCCCCTGGCAAAACGCAAGCGCGATCTGACCATTGAGGAGCAACTGGCCCGGGGACCCATGGACCTGCCCTTCCTGATGCTGGTGCTCCTGCTCACCGGCATCGGCGTGATCATGGTGTTTTCCGCCTCCTACGCCACGGCGTACCTGCAGGAGGACAAAAGCCCCACCTTCTACTTCTTCCGCCAGGCCCTCTTTGCCGCGGCTGGCCTGACCGTGATGTATATCACCTCGAAGATCAACTACCAGACCTTCCGCTGGCTGTCGGTCTTCGCCCTTGGGCTGGCTGTCCTGCTGCTCATCGCGGTGCTCATCCCCGGCATCCACACCAGCCGTTCCGACGGCGTGAAGCGGTGGATCGCCGTACCGGGCATCGGAACCTTCCAGCCGTCGGAGATCGCCAAGGTGGCCGTCATCATGTACTTTTCCGCCCGGCTGTCCAAGCGGAACACGGAGAAGCCGCGCCGCCTCTCCCCCCGCAGCCCGCTCAGCGGTGTGGTGGGCTTTCTGGACCGCATCGGCTTTCTGGAACTGGTGCCCTATGGACTCATCCTGCTGCTGATTGTGGGCCTGATGATGCTGGAGCCCCACATGTCGGGCACAATCCTGATTCTGGCCGGCGCGGCGGCGGTGCTTTTTGCCGCCGGCATCAAGCTCTACTGGTTTGCCGGCGGCGGCGCGGCCCTGATGGGGCTGGTGGTGCTCATGATGAGCGGCTACCAGTCCACCCGCATCCTGGTGTGGCAGGATCCCTGGGCTTATCCCCGGGACGGCGGCTATCAGATTATCCAGTCCCTCTACGCCATCGGCTCCGGCGGACTGCTGGGCCTGGGCCTGGGCAAGAGCCGGCAGAAGTTCCTCTACCTGCCCGAGCCGGAGAACGACTTCATCTTCGCCATCGTGTGCGAGGAGCTGGGCCTGATCGGGGCCGGAATCGTCCTCATTCTCTTTGCCCTGCTGGTCATGCGGGGCTACTGGATTGCCATCCACGCCAGAGACCGCTTCGGCGCCCTTCTGGTGGTGGGTATCACCACCCTGACCGCAGTACAGGTGTTCCTGAACATCTCCGTGGTCACCAACCTGATCCCTACCACCGGCATCTCCCTGCCGTTTTTCAGTTACGGGGGTACGGCGCTGATGATCCAACTGGCGGAGATGGGCATCATCCTTTCCGTTTCCCGGCAGATCCCGGCGCCGAGACAGGAGTAAAAAGGTCCAGGGAGGACGCTGTTCCCCTGCGCGGCCAGGGACAGTGGTGTGCTCCGCAGGCGCATGTCCTGCTGCGCACATCCTCTGAATTTCTTTCACCCTATGGCGGGTGAAGCTTTTTGAGGCCGCAGGGGCGACCAGCGGCCGCCCTACATTACGAGGAGGAGAAAAAAGGAATGAGAGTCCTCTTTACCTGCGGGGGAACGGCGGGCCATGTCAATCCCGCCGTGGCCCTGGCCCAGATGTTCCAGACCCGCAACTCCGGCTGTGAGGTGCTGTTCGTGGGTGCCGACGGCGGCATGGAGACCCGGCTGGTGCCCAAGGAGGGGTACCCCATTGAGACGGTGACCATCACCAACTTCCGGCGGTCCCTCTCTCCGGCCTCCATCGGCCACAACGTCAGAACCCTGCTGAACATGAACAAGTCCAGGAAGCAGGCCAACGCCATCCTGGACCGCTTTCAGCCTGACCTGGTGGTGGGCACCGGCGGCTATGCCTCCTTCCCGGTGGTGAAGGCCGCCGCGAAGCGGGGGATTCCCACCGCCGTTCACGAGTCCAACGCCGTCCCCGGCCTGACCACCAAGACCCTGTCCAAGGTGGTGGACGTGGTGATGGTGGGCTTTGAGGAGAGCCGAAGCCACTACGACGACCCCGGAAAGGTGGTGGTCACCGGCACGCCGGTGCGTACCGACTTCTTCCGCTATACCCGGAAGGAGGCGCGGGCGGAGCTGGGCCTCACCGATGACCGGCCCCTGGTGCTCTCTGTGTGGGGCAGCCTGGGGGCGGAGGTGATGAACTGCCAGATGGCGGAGTGCATTGCCCTGGAGTGCCGGGACGGCGCCCCCTTCCACCACATCCACGGCGCGGGCCGGGACTACCGGGCGGTGCTGGACGCCCTCCAGGGCAGCGGCCTGGCGGACCACCCGGAGGTGGATGTGCGGGAGTATATCTACGACATGCCCCTGGTGATGGCAGCCGCTGATCTGGTGCTGTGCCGGGCGGGGGCGTCCACCATCGCGGAGATTGCCGCCATCGCCAAGCCGGCGGTGCTGGTGCCCTCCCCCAACGTGGTGGCCGACCACCAGACCAAGAATGCCAGGGTGCTGGCCAACGCCGGCGGCGCGGTACTGCTGCCGGAGGGGGAGTCCTCTGGAGAGAAGCTGTACGCGCTTATGACCGGGCTGCTCTCCGACGCCCCCCGGCGGGAGGCCATGAGCCGTGCCCTGCGGGACATGGCGGTGCCAGACGCGGCGGAACAAATCTACCAGACTCTGGTCCGTTTGATGGAAAAACGGGCCAACTGAACCAGCCGTCCTCCCTCCGCATAGGATAGCGTACCAAACGACTTGCGGAGGCTGGATCTATGAGTGCTTACATCATCGAGGGGGGACACCCCCTGGACGGCTCTGTGCGGATACACGGGGCAAAAAACAGCGTACTGCCCATTCTGGCGGCCTGCCTTCTGGCCCCGGGCGAGTGCGTCATCCACAACTGCCCGGAGCTGTCCGACGTGGCGGCCTCCCTGGACATCCTCCGGCACCTGGGCTGCCGGGCGGAGCGGCAGGGGGACGCCGTGGTGGTGGACGCCTCCGCCCCCACGGGCTGGGACGTGCCCGACGCGCTGATGCGGGAGATGCGCTCCTCCGTCATCTTCCTGGGGGCCATCCTGGGCCGCATGGGACGGGCCGAGCTGTGCGCCCCCGGCGGGTGTGAGCTGGGGCCCCGGCCCATCGACCTCCACCTGGGGGCCATCCGGGGCCTGGGTGGCCGCATCACCGAGGACGGCGGCGGCCTGCGGGCTGAGGGAGCCCTGCGGGGGGCGGACCTCGTGCTCTCCCTGCCCAGCGTGGGGGCCACGGAGAACGCCATGCTGGCGGCGGTGTGCGCCGCCGGCACCACCACCATCACCAACGCCGCCCGGGAGCCGGAGATCGTGGATCTCCAGGGCTTTCTGCGGGCTATAGGGGCGAAGGTGCACGGGGCGGGCAGCTCGGTGATCACGGTGGAGGGCGGCGTCCCCCTCCACGGCGGCAGCTATGCCGTCATGGGCGACCGCATCGTAGCGGCTACCTACCTGGCTGCGGCGGCCTCCGCCGGCGGCACGGTGGAAGTGACGGGGGTGGACTACCGCCACCTGTCCACAGTGAGCGCCGTGCTGCGGGAGGCGGGGTGCGACGTGCAGAGCGGGGCGGAGTCCATCCGCCTGCGCCGGGACGGCCCCCTCCAGGGGGTGCGGCCGGTGCGCACGGCCCCCTACCCCGGCTTCCCTACCGACGCCCAGGCGCCGCTCATGGCCGCCCTGACCCGGGGGAAGGGCTGCACCGTCTTTGTGGAGAACATTTTCGAGAGCCGCTACCGCCACGTGGATGAGCTCTCCCGCATGGGGGCGGACATCCGGGTGGAGGGCCGTGTGGCGGTGGTGTACGGCGTGCCGCGGCTCCACGGGGCCCAGGTGCGGGCCACGGATCTCCGGGGCGGAGCGGCGCTGGCGGTGGCCGCCCTGGGAGCGGAGGGACGCAGCGAGCTTACCGGTGTGCACCACATCGACCGGGGCTACCAGTCCCTGGAGGGAGATCTCCGCCGCCTGGGCGCAGAGATCCGGCGGATTTAAGGGTTTTCTTAGGATACGTTCACAAATCCGCAACCTTTCTGTGGGATACTGACAGAAACCAGAACAGACAGGAGAGCAGTTGGAATGGCGGCGAGAAGGAACAGACGGGGACGGCGGCGGAATCGGGGGCGCTTCAGCGCGCTCTATAAGCTGCTGTCCGTTCTGATCATCTTCGCCGCCATTTTGATGGGCTGTGTGGTATTCTTCCGGGTGAGCACCGTGGAGATCACGGGGGACTCCCCCTATACGGAGGAGGAGATCCGCCGGGTATCCGGCGTGGAGCAGGGGGACAACCTGTTTACCCTCAACAAATACCAGATCAGCAGCCGTATTTACACCCAGCTCCCCTATATCGGTACCGTGAATTTTGAGCGGAAATACCCCGATACCTTTGTCATCCACGTGACGGCCAGCGTTCCGGTGGCGTGGATTGAGAGCGGCGGCAGCCGCTGGCTGATGGACACCGACTGCAAGCTGCTGGAGAGCGGCGGAGCGTCCTTAACAGAGGGTAAAGCCCAGGTGCGGGGGCTGGAGGCAGTCAATCCCTCGGTGGGCAGCGTGCTGACCGTGCCGCCGGAGCAGCAGGACAAGCTGGACCAGCTCAAGGGCTTCCTGGCGGCCATACAGGCCCGGCAGATGACGGGCAGCCTCACCAGCTTCCTGGATCTCACCTCCAACAATGAAATCCGCTTCGGCTATGGGGCGAACCTGACCGTTCTGTTCCCAATGAACGGAGATTTTACGCAGAAGACCTATTATCTACAGCAGACCCTCTGGACCATGGATGAGAAGGGAATCCCGCGAACCGGCACGTTGGACTTGACCTACGACAACCAGGAGGGACATCTGCTGCCGAAGCGGTGGCTGCCGGAGGCATCCACTGCGCCGGAGCTCAGCCCGCCGCCCGCGGCGGAGGCCGGAACACAAGGAGAGAACGATGCCAATGAGAAGACAGATGCAGAATAAGGGGGAGCTCGCCGTCATGGTGGTATGCGTGGTGGTGGGCTTCCTGTTGGCGGCCCAACTGCGCAGCGTCAAGCTGGCGGGGGCGGCCGACGCCACCAACGCCAGCCGCCTGGAAACCCTTCAGAACCTCTACAACGAGGTGGTGGATCAGAAGGACGGCCTGGCTGACCAGGTGAAGCAGCTCCAGGGTGAGCTGGAGCTCTACCGGGAGCAGGCCGCCTCCGGCGAGGCGGGCAGCCAGGCCCTCAAGGCCGAGCTGGAGCAACTGGAGATCACCGCCGGACTCACCGATGTGGAGGGCCCCGGCGTCACCATCATCCTGGAGGACTCCAGTCAGGCTAACGTTACCGGAAACGAGGCCGACTACCTCATCCACGACAACGACCTGCTCTCCGTCATCAATGAGCTGCGTTCCGCCGGGGCGGAGGCCATCTCCCTCAACGGAGAGCGTATTCTGGCCACCAGCGAGGTGCGCTGCACTGGCGCGGTGGTAACGGTGAACGGGCGGCGGTACGCCGCGCCCTACGTGGTCTTTGCCATCGGCGATCCGGACACCCTCTACAGTGCGCTGACCATGCGCAACGGCGTGGTGGACGTGCTCAGCCAGTGGGGCATCACCGTGAAGGTCACTGCCAGCGACCAGCTGCTCATTCCGAAATACAACGGCACCGTGGAGTACCAGTACGCCAAGCCCATCCCGGCGGATGAGGGCGGAGAGGAGGCGGTGGGCTGATGCTGGAACTGATCGGACTGGTGGCCGGCCTGCTCATCGGCGCCTTTTTCCCCTGGACCATCCCAGCCCAGTGGTCCCTCTATGTGGCCGCAGGGCTGCTGGCCGCCCTGGACTCCGCTTTGGGCGGCTTCCGGGCCCGGGTTAAGGGGGAGTTCAAACTGGGGGTGTTCCTCTCCGGCACCATCGGAAACGCGGCTATCGCGGTGTTCCTCACCTGGCTGGGCCAGAAGCTGGGACTGCCCCTCTACCTGGCCGCCGTGCTGGTGTTCGGCACCCGGATGTTCCAAAACTTTGCGGAAATCCGGCGGGAGCTATTGACCTCCAAGCAAAAGAGAGCTAAAATAAGTCAAGATATAGTTAGAGACGGGGAGGACGGCACAAAATAAGTCCTTTTTCGGCCTTACCCGCGCAGTTACAACGAATTCGGTTCACATAGGAGGAGCAGTTATGGCGTTTGGACTGGATACCGGTCCCGATAATGTCGTTACCATCAAGGTCATCGGCGTCGGCGGCGGCGGCAACAACGTAGTCAACCGGATGGTGAAATCCGGCACCAAGGGTGTGGATTTTATCGCGGTTAACACGGACAAGCAGGCGCTTGCCATTTCCAGCGCGACGTTTAAGATTCAGATCGGTGAGAAGCTCACCGGCGGGCAGGGCGCGGGCAGCGACCCCGAAGTGGGGCGCAAGTCCGCTGAGGAGAGCCGTTCCGCTGTGTCCAAGGCCCTGGAGGACGCGGACATGGTGTTCATCACCGCCGGTATGGGCGGCGGCACCGGTACCGGCGCGGCCCCCATCGTGGCCGACATCGCCAAGGAGATGGGCATCCTCACCGTTGGCGTGGTCACCAAGCCCTTTAACTTCGAGGGACGCCGCCGTATGATGCAGGCCGAGAAGGGCATCGAGGAACTCCGAACCCGGGTGGACTCCCTGGTGATCATCCCCAATGAGCGGCTGAAGTTTGCCACCGATCAGAAGATCACCTTTGCCAATGCCTTCGAGATCGCCGACGACGTGCTCCGCCAGGCGGTGCAGTCTATCTCCGATCTGATCAAGAATACCGGCTTCATCAATCTGGACTTTGCAGACGTCACCGCCGTCATGCAGAACGCAGGCATGGCCCACATGGGCGTTGGCCGCGCCGGCGGCAAGAACAAGGCCGAGGATGCCGCCAAGATGGCCATCTCCAGCCCCCTGCTGGAGACCTCCATCAACGGCGCCAAGGGCGTGCTGGTCAACGTCACCGGCTCCATGGACATCGGTCTGGAGGAAGTGGAGATCGCGGCCAACCTGGTGCAGCAGGCCGCCCACCCCGACGCGCTCATCATCTTCGGCGCAGCCTTCGACGACACCCTGGAGGACGAGATCCGCGTCACCGTCATCGCCACCGGCTTTGAGGAGGCGGAGGGGGCTATGCCCAACAAGCCCTTCAGCGCCGCTGCGGAGAAGAAGGCCGAGGCCCAGCCTCAGGCTCCGGCGGCCCCCGCCGCCCCTGCGGAGGAGGATCCCTTCGAGGACATCTTCAAGATTTTTAACCGGGGCAAGTAAACATTTATTACAAAAGCGGCCCGGGCCATGTGGCCCAGGCCGCTTTTCCCCCTTTTCAAGGGGAGAAAGCTGTGATACCATAGAGCTGAATACCGAAAGGAGGATTCCCATGCTGTTTGTCTGTTACCCCAAGTGCACCACCTGCCAGAAGGCCAGGGCGTGGCTGGAGGCCAGGGGCCTGCCCGCCGAGGTGCGGGACATCAAGACCCAGAACCCCACTGAGGCGGAGCTGCGCCGCTGGCACGCCCTCAGCGGCCTGCCCCTCAAGCGTTTTTTCAACACCAGCGGCCTGCAGTACAAGGCCCTGGCCCTGAAGGACAAGCTGCCCGGCATGAGCGAGGATGAGCAGTTCGCCCTGCTGGCCACCGACGGTATGCTGGTCAAACGCCCCATTCTGGTAGGGGAGGACTTCGTGCTGGTGGGCTTCCGAGAGGCCGAGTGGGCGGCCCGGCTGGGCTGAGACCCTAGGCGGGCAGGCGGCGCTCCAGCCAGGAGAGCACGTCCCGGTACACCTCGTCCCGGTTGGCCTCGTTGAGCATCTCGTGCCGCCCCTCCGGGTAGAGCCGGACGGTGAGATCCTTTACCCCGGCATCCCGAAACCAGCCGGCCACCTTTTTGACCCCCGCGCCGTTGGCCCCCACCGGGTCCCGGTCCCCGGCGAAGAAGTACACCGGCGTGTCCGGGTCCATGCGGGCCAGATTGGCTGGCTTGGCCAGGAGCTGGAGGCCCACCATCATGTCGTGGTACATGCCCACGGTGGGAAGGAAGCGGCACAGGGGATCGGCCCGGTAGGCGTCCACCACCACCGTGTCCCGGGAGATCCAGTCCGCCGAGGTGCGGACGGGCTTAAACTGGCCGTTGTACCGCCCCACAGAGAGGGCGTCCAGCAGGGCGCTGTGGGCCCTGGGCCCCTTGAGGCGGATGAGCAGGGCGGACAGCGCCCGCCCCGCGGCTACAGTGGCAGGGGGCTCCTGCCCGGTGCCGGAGAGGATGGCCCCGTCCACCGTGCCCGGCCAGAACATAAGGTAGCCCCGCACCACAAAGGAGCCCATGGAGTGGCCCAGCAGGAAGCAGGGCAGACCGGGGTACTCCGCCCCAACCCGCTCCCGCAGGGCGCGGACGTCCTTCACCACGTGCTTCCAGCCGTCCCGGTCGGCGAACCAGCCGAACTCCAAGGGGTTCCGCGCCGTGCGGCCGTGGCCCAGGTGGTCGTGCCCGGCCACCACGATGCCCTGGCTATTCAGAAACCGGGCAAAGTCGTCGTACCGCTCAATGTGTTCTGCTACACCGTGGGCGATCTGCAAAACACCCCGGAACTTGATTTTTTCCTCCGGGGTCCAGATGCACCCGTGCAGCTGGGTCTTTCCGTCGGAGGAGAGGAAACGGAAATGTTCACAATTTGTCATAGAATCGGCGCTCCTTCCATGGTATACTATCAGCGTAGTATTATATCACATCGGTGTGAAAAAGAAAAGAGGAGAAGCCAATGGAGCAGTATATTCTGGCGCTGGACCAGGGAACCACCAGCTCCCGCGCCATTCTGTTTGACCGCCGCGGTCAGATCGCCTCGGTGGGCCAATACGACTTTCCCCAGATCTATCCCCAGGCCGGCTGGGTGGAGCACGACCCGGCAGACATTTGGGGGTCTGAGAGCCGGGCGGCGGCAGAGGCCCTGCGCGCCGTAAAGCCGGGCCAGGTGCTGGGCATCGGCGTCACCAACCAGCGGGAGACCACCCTGCTGTGGGACAAAAAAACCGGCGAGCCGGTGTATAACGCCATTGTCTGGCAGTGCCGCCGCACGGCGGAGATGTGCGAGGAGCTGAAAAAGCGGGGCCTTACGGAGCGGATCCAGGCCACCACCGGCCTCCTGCTGGATGCCTATTTTTCGGCCACGAAAATCTGCTGGATACTGGATAATGTCCCCGGGGC
>ERZ1106941.2741-NODE-2741-length-12054-cov-2.520543_pt1 | contig 12054 bp, 9 predicted proteins | sample MGYA00403670_ERZ1106941 | MGnify/ENA primary metagenome ERZ1106941 (study PRJEB35170, sample SAMEA104062400) | human gut metagenome | biome: human gut; feature: human-associated habitat; material: faeces | place: Denmark | collected 2012-06-04 ...
GAGTCACGTCACTAGCTCCAGAAACTCCCCGTAAACGGCTTGTTTTCGGGGATTCCTTGTATCCTGGCATGGTTGATGCTGGGTCTTGACTCACATCCTGACCCACAAGCGGAAAGTACCCGAAACAATCAGAAATCCCCGGAGAGCAAGTTTTATCTGCTTTCCGAGGATTTTGGTTATACCGACTCCTTGTACCTGTTCCAGAAATTTACCACGGTATAAAATCGTCATTATCCAAAATGTGCAAATTACACATTGTTTCAACAAAACTTAGGGTATATAATTAGATTATAGAATAAAATTAAGGGACTGATTCCAATGGAATATGCAGCATCTGTCAGATTTGAACCCGATGAATAAAAAGGAGGTCTCTATGAAAAAGTTATTCGCGCTTCTTGCAGCTGCGGCTATGGTATTATCAGCATCAAGCGCTGCCGTACAACCCGCTTTTGCGGAATCCCCCGACCCGATGGAACCTTCATCTTTTATTGAAAATATCGGCGAGATCACCCCTGTTGGCGAACCACAGCCGATTGGAGAAACCTCACTCCATGCACTTTCAGCAGACGAAGAATTTACGCTGGAGATTGTGGATTCCTTCCCATTGACAGAAGAAATGATTGCTGAAGCAGAGTCTCAATTCCCGCCGGTAGAGACAAACGAAATTTCCCCTATGGCAAACCAGCCCGATCTCTACCCTACCGCCTTCTCGGCTGACACAGAAAATTATCATGAACCCTTTGCCGCAGACCGTTCTGTGATTTTCACATTCTATATCTACAACACAGGAGATGCTCCTGCCAGTAATATCGTTGTAGAATACGATGTGGATGGTGTGATCGAATCCGGGCGGCGTGCCACTTTGAATACCACAATCGAGGCAGGCTATGCACTGAAAGTTGAATCGCAAGTGATCTGCCCGAATGCAGGAAACTATCAGATCCATCTGACTATCAATCCAGATCATACGATCTCCGAGGAGCGGTATGACAACAATAGCGTAACAAGCGCACTCTATACATGGGCAGAATTTGCCGACACCTATGATTTTAAGGCAGTGAGCCTGGATGCGCAAAACTACCCCAACGATGCCCTTCCTGTCAATGTACCAGTAACTTACCAGTTTACAGTCGCCAATGTGGGAGGAAAATCGGGCTCTGTGCCGGTTCAAATCACAGCAAATGGATCAACGATCATCAACGGCAGCTCTGGCACGATTCCCGCAGGTTATGCGCAGAACTATACCTTTGAGTTCTCCCTTAACTATAGTTTGACTTTCAACCTGGGATTAACTGTCAACCCCGATCAGAGTGTTGCGGAATGGCGGACGGACAATAATGCATATACCGGTCAATTTACGGCTATCATCTCCACGGACCCGGAAGATGTATATGGGGGCTTGGGATTTGGCTATCCGCTGCCTGAAGAATATACTGCAACCTTTGACTATCCTAATCACAATGGATTTGATATCTCGGCTCCGGAAAATACGGAAATTTATAGTATTGATGACGGAATCGTTACCTATTCAGGATGGTATAAAGGTTGTGGGTTTTATATCGCAATGCAAACATCAAAAAACGATCCTACAAAAACAACGCCATCACCTATATATGTAAGATACTTACACATGAATGATGCAGATAAAGTTTTAGTTTCAATAGGAGATGAAGTGTCCAAGGGTGAACATATTGGTTATGTAGGAAGCCGAGGATATACATACAGTGATACATGGTATAATCATCTTCATCTTGATGCGAATAGCTCTGGTATTGCTTCCGGCGCACCAGGTGCTACTGCGATTGATGTACAGCTGTTCTGGCCAGATGTAGATTTTCATCCTGCAGGCGACGACGAACAATGGCCCAGTGACCAATCATGGCCTGGAGAGCTTTCAACTGCAAATAGAGGAAGTGTATATTATGAAATTCCTGATTGCCAAACAATGATAGAAAGTGGTGGATATATTGACATTGAGTTGATTCGCTACATTGGGTCGGATACTTTTGAAAAATGGTTAACAAACCATCCCGGGAACTATACTGTATATGATTTGCTGGAAGACTTTGAAATCACCGATGAGGAACTTCAAGAAATTGTACACCCAGATATTTATGAACAATATATACAGTATCGTGATTAAGAGACGGTGATTTTATGAATCAATTCTCTCGCTTTCTTTTGGCAGTGCTGTGCGTTGCCCTTTTGGCTGCCTGCGCTCCTGCTTCGGTAGAAGAAACCCCGGCTGGTTCACAACAGGAGAATACTTCGGACGAAGCTCCTTCATCATCCGAACTTTCTTCTTCGGAACCTTCTCCTTCCTCTGATCTACCGGTGCGTGAAGTCCTGCCCGATACAAGCGGATTCGGCGTCGATTTTGTGATGATTGTCGGAACACGATCCTATCGGACATTTGGCGTCATGCCCGCCGGGCTGCTTCAATGGTGGGACTATCAGACCGATACATTCCATGAAGAACAGCTTCCGGGAGAATGGGTCTTACAGTATGCGTTCCAGAATGAACTCATTCTCGAAGATCCTTCCAATGGCACCTGTTATCAAATGGACTGGCAGGGAAATCTGCTGGACTCTTTCCAGTGCAAGGAAATGATCGGTCGGGATTCTATTACCTGGTGCCCGCTGCCAGATTTCAGCGGAGTACTCTATCAGGATTTCGAAAATGAAAGCGGAGCCCGGCTCTATCTGTGGGACCGCACCACACAGCAGTCTCAGCAAATAGCAACGGACGGCTATCCTTATTGGAGCGCTATTGGGAAACAGTATATATTTCTCTTCGCTTCGGCGGATGAATACTGCCTTTTTGACCTCGGTGACCGAACTACAAAAGCAAAATTCAATGCAGAAGAAATAGGATGGACGCGGGGTTACAGCGCGGATGAGCAGTATCTCCTGTTTGACCATGGGTTCTGTATTTTGGAAAAAGGAGATTTCATACCTTTTACTGAATATACCGATGACCCTGTCGAAGGGAAGCACGCCTGGATCTATCAGGATACGCTCTGTTATCTAACGCCGGATGGCGATTGGATGCGGTACAGTAAAATCAACCTATCGACCGGAGAGCACGAAGACTTCCGAACAGAGATACCATCAGAATTTCAATATCTGGGAGTTCGCGTGATTGATAATTTGGGAAAGGTAATTATTCGATACCGCATGGATAATGGAACTGGGCCAGGTTCTGTACCAGTTGTACAGATGGAGATCTGATCCCGCCGTCGAAGCCAACTAACCCCACAAAAGGCCATTCCGTTTTGGAATGGCCTTGCTACATAAAGGAAATCGTGCATGAATCTATCTATGAGGAGTATATGGAGTACTGGCCAGTTAACACGGGTCGGTGACTTCATGAAGCAAACCGCTTCCAGCTTTGTGATTGTTTTCATACATTATCGGCCCAAAGATCAAAGAAGCCAGATTCCGTGCCGGTATGAGTCAAAAGGAACTGTCTGAGAAACTGGAACTGATGGTAGTGTATACTTGTCGTGGCTCAATTTCCCGTATTGAAAACGGAAAACGGGCAGTTACCGACATTGAAATCGATGTCATTTCAAAAATTCTGAATGTGTCCCTGGATTTTTTGTTTGGTCGGGAATGATTTGTAAAAACACTGGAGCACGAAGCCATCGTGCTCCAGTGTTTTCTTTACATCACTTCTGCCATAAAGTTTCCTATCTTCTCCGCCGCCTGTTCCTGCATCTGCCGGGTGGCGTGGGTGTAAGTGCGCAGCGTGAATCCTGCGTCATAGTGCCCCAGCATACTGGACACTGTCTTCACATCCACTCCATTCTGTAATGCCATGGTAGCGAAGGTATGCCGCAGATCGTGAAACCGGATATGTTCCAGCCCCGTGTTCTTCAGGATCTTCTCATGGAGTTTGGCGATGGAGTCCGGGTGGTACATCTCTTCCGTTTTGGGTGAGGGGAACATCCAGGGATTTTCCGGGTGCTTTTTATGCTCCTGACGGAGCAGTTCCACCGCTGACTCAGGGATCGAAATCTTCCGCACTGAGTTCTCCGTCTTGGGTCGGCTGATGGTGACATTCCGATGCCTGTCTCCCACTGCCTGCTTGCTCACCGAGATGGTGCGCCGTTCTTCGTCCAGGTCAGACCAGAGCAGGGCGGTCAGCTCTCCCTTTCGGATGCCTGTTACCAGTTCCAGATAGAACATAGGTAGGACTCCTCTTTTGTCTGCTGCCTCCAGGTAAGCTTTCATATCTTCGGGGTGGAGAATTTTCATTTCCTGCTTCTGGATCTTGGGAATGATGCAGTCCTCGGTGGGGTTGCGCAGGATCAGCCGCTCTTTCACCGCCCGGTCGAGAGCATTGTGGAGCATCATGTGGATTCCTCTCACTGTACTGTTGCTAAGCCCTGGCTTCTTACTCTTTTGGGATTTCCGAAGTCTCCCGTTCTCCTGGAGATCTTTGTAGAGTTTCTGTATGTCCCGGCTGGTAAGTTTCTTCAGTTTGATTTCTCCGATCCGGGGAATGACATGTGATTCTATGCTGCGGTGATAGTTGTCTGCGGTCGTAGGGCGGATATTGGGCTTAGCATAGAGTTCATACCACAGCCGAAGCCATTCTGCTACTGTATATTCGTCTGACCGGACAATGTCCAGTTTCTTGCTTTCCTCAATAGCCTTAGCCAACTTTTCCTTTACCTCTGCCTGAGTCTTGGCCAATACATTCTTGGTAATCCGCTTTCCGGTCTCCGGATCGTAACCGGCGGTATATCGGCCTTCCCATCGTCCGTCTGAACGCTTGCGGATGCTGCCTTCTCCATTGGCTCGTTTCTTCGCCATTCAAAAACCTCCTTTCTTTGTTTATGCGGCGCAGAATTTGAAGGCCCTAATCTTCCTCCTGAGACCTCCGCCAGGGCTGTGTCATCTCTTCTTCATCGTAGGAGTAGAGGCCGTCTGCTTCTAACTCCCGGCTGATTCCCCAGGCCAGCTTGAAGCCTGCCACGAAGCTCGCCAGAGAGACTTCGTCCCGGATGGCATCCATGGAGTCCACGATCAGGAGCAGCTTGCGTTTGTCCTCATCACTCATTCTTTTGAGGAACTCTCCACAGGTATCCTCTACTATCCCACGGAGATCCTCACACTGTGGCTTCCTGAAAAATCTCTGCTGCAGCGCCCGCATGTAGTCGTGCATGATTGTCACCTCCTGTCAATCACACAACATACCAGCAAGGTGGAAGAATATCCAGACCACACGGGCAGAGTTATCAGATTATTATCATTAAAAACGAAGACAGCACCAATGTTACAGTGCTGTCTTTTTCATATATCCTGACTGGCCTTAATCAGAAATATCTTTTCTTGCAGCTCTCAGGAAAGATTCATATAGGATTGTCCGGCTATCGTGATGGTCAGATCTTTGACACATTCAGAGAAAACCCCATCTCCAATCTCCACAGTACCGTCACCAATCGCAACTGTCGTAAGATCCCTGCAGTAGGCAAACGCCTGATCCTCGATGGAGATAACATTATCTGTCCAGTCATTCTCGCGGATTGAAACACTGGCAAGATCCTCACAGCTGTAAAATGCATATTCACCTATTGTCACAGCCGGAGAGTCCATATGAATTATTGCAAGATCTTCACAGCAGAAAAACGCACTTGCACCTATCTCCAGACTTTCTCCACTCAAAGACAGACTGTTCAGGGAAGCGTACTGAAATGCCCCGTCTTCCAGCGTCAGACTGGTATTGACCACCTGTACATCAGCTTCGTCTCCTGCTCCAAATAATGCACTGTCTTCTACCATGATCCGGCTGTCCAGCATGCTGATGCCAGTCAGATCTTCGCAGGAAGAGAATGCATTGTTGCCGATCGTGAGATTGCAGTCCGCGATGGAAAGGGTATGCAGATCACTGTATGGAAATGCGTTTTCCTCGATCGTTCCGGTACATCCGGAAAACGAAACCACGGCATCTTTCCCGATTCCAAAGAAGGAACCTTTTTCCAAAAGGAAATTACTGTCCTGGAATGTGATATTCTCAAGATCCTCACACCCTGAAAATGCACTTTGTCCGATCACCGGTTCTCCGCCTATAATATGCAGTGCCGTTATTTCACTATAGGAGAATGCTGACTCTTCCACCTCACAGCTGACATTGAGTAATGTTACGCTGTTTACATCTTCCAGACTAAAGAAAGCCTGTTTCTCAATACTGGAAAGAATCTCCCCCTCCGGACTTTCTGCCGGAATCACAACGTCTGAATCTTTACAGATTCCAATTCCAATCAGTGTGCATGTCCCGTCCCCATTGCTTTCAAAATTAAGTCCTTCGGATGGCTTCAAAATTGAAGCATCAATTCGTTCAGACAATGTTCCATTTCCTTCCACAGAATTATTCCCAAGACTTTCTGAATCTGTGGATGCAGCGCTGTTCTGTTCCGGGTTTCCCATGCCTGCCTGCTGATCGGCTGGTGATGCACATGCAGTCATCATCAGAATCATAAAGGACAGTGTAAGAATCCGTACACCTTTCATATCTCTTTCCTCCTGACATTTTTGTGAAATGAGAATCTGTGTGATCGATTTGCCTGTCAAAGCGTGGCTATGTACAGTCTAGCCTGCTCAATCAACTCTTTTTGCTGTAGATATTCTGCCTCCAGCTTCTTAAGTCGCTTCATAAGCGCCTCTTTCTTATGACTAACTGGTGCCCCCATCAGCTCCGATATTTTCTTCCAGGCAAATCCCAGTCTTTGATAAAAGCGGATCTGCTGGATTTTTTGCTGCTCCTCTTCGCCATACAGCAGATGTCCGTATTTATTTCTTCCGGCTGGAGCTACCAAGCCCAGCTTTTCATACCCCTGGAGAACCCGACGGGATATCCTGTTTCAGCGCAGATTTCACGTAATGTTTTCTGTTTCAATTTCATTCCCTCCATACCGTAAAACTGCACGCTGCGTACAGTCAAGAACTTTTTATGCAGAAATCTTATCCCGTAAAAGAATCCGAAAAATCTGCAAAGTTGGAGAGAAAAACCTGTAAAAAAAGCTTGTAAATGATTGGAAAAACTGGTATTTTGGAACTAATGCAAATTGTCAACGTATTCAGGCTGGAGGGAAAAATAATGGAAGCAATTCATTCTGCGCAGACAAGCGAAGTTGCGCTGGAGGCAATCATCAGTAATGTGATCCAGATTCCCGGAGTAAAGGTGGACCGTAAAAAATTCCTGGCTGATTGTTTTGCCAAAGAAAAGACAAATATTCAGAAAATAGTTGACCTGGGTCCTATCGAAGCGGGATGCTCCAGAGAAATGCTTTCCCGGATTGCGAACAAGCTAATTCTCACCCGAACCAGTTCTTCCTCTGCTGCCTCATTTGCTATGGGATTGCCTGGCGGCCTTCTTATGGGAGCGACTATTCCCGGGGACGCTATGCAGTTTTTTGGAATGTCTCTGCGACTGGCCCAAGAGCTTGCTTATCTGTATGGAGCGCCAGATCTCTGGGAAAACGGGGAAATCAATGATGAAGCGATTCGCGGACAGCTGATTCTATACTGCGGGGTCATGTTTGGTGTATCCGGGGCCACTGCTGGTGTCCGAGTACTTTCCTCACAGATCGCCAAAACAACTTTGAAAAAACTTCCTCAGCAGGCACTGACTAAGACCGTCTGGTATCCATTAGTGAAAAAGATTGGAACACTGATTGGTGTAAAAGTGACAAAAAGCACTGTGGCCAAAGGTGTATCAAAAGCCATTCCTGTCATTGGTGGCGTTATGTCCGGCGGTCTGAATTTTGCCTCCATGCTTCCTATGGCCAGACGTTTAGCCGATACCTTAGATAAAGCTAATTTTGAATATACCGAAGAGGAGATTCTGGAGGATTATCAGGCAATACAGGAAATAAGCAAACCCGGCTCCACTGCTGAGCAGAAACTGACAGACTCTCTGAAAGACCGGGCTGCCAGTGGAATCAAGCATCTGGAAAATGGGATCGGAGGGCTTCTTTCTAAAGCAAAGAAATCCCGTGCAAGTTCCGAAGCCGAATCAGACATTTTTGAAAAAATTGAAAAACTGGCAAAGCTGCGGGAAATGGGTGCGATCACCCAGGAAGAGTTTGATACGAAAAAAGCGGACCTGCTGGCAAAGATTTGATTCTTCTCCTATACAGGCCTGCCCTGCAAAATGCCAATAGAACTAACTTAGATTGGAGAAAGGTTCATGAAGCGCATAGTGATGCTTGGTCTGAGCTGCCTGTTGCTGTTTTCCGGATGTTCCGCTGAAACTGTCGATACGCTCAAACCATTTTTTCAGTTTTCCAGTATCAAGGAAGATGAAGATTATAAGACGTACATCAGCATGATTTCAAATGGAGAATTGGACACAGAAGGATGTTATCCCATTCCCGTTGAAAACTCAGAATATCAGGAAGTTCCTGATGGGAAGGTACGGGTTACCTTTGGAGAAAACCGGTCTTTGAGCATTGCCTATTCTACAGATAAGCAAGAAAAGAATCCTATTGCTGTTTCCTCCTGCTGGCTTAATCCAGGCGAAAGCATTTATGCAAAGCTGAAAGATGCCTCCAACCCGCTATACTCACTCAGCGAATTCCGAATCCGGGAATACGACGCTGATGGGAATATACTTCGGGAAGAAATCTGTTCTGCTAAAAATAGCGATGAACCGCTGCTTACTATTCCGGAAACATATCCTGAAGGCGGATATTCTATCCTGCCGGTCGGTCAATACGAAACAGGTACTGTTTATACTGAGGTCTACTACACTGACAGCGAAGGAAACATCTGTCCGCTCAACAGTACCGGCAGCTGGCAGATGAACGGAAATCCTCTCTCATCTGCGGAGGTGGAAGTATCGTCAGTTACCCAACCAGCTCTCACCTACACCTTCAACGACGAAAACTACTTCTTCGTCTCCTCTGATCCCCAAATGCCTGATCCGGAATCCATTTCAGACACTGTAATTTTCCTGCCTGCTGCGTTCACCAGCGATTCTCTTCAGTTCTCGATAGAACTTCACTCGTATATTCCTCTTGAACTCACCTTTGATGAACCTGCCGTTATAACAGTGAATTCCGGGAGCGAACAAACTATCGATAAGAACAAAACATGGAGTAAGAAACTCCGGTATGGAGATCAGATAACCATCGTAACTGCCGGTCATTGCAAAACCATCAACTGTGATCCGCATTACTTTACCGCGTCCAAATCCCCGGCGGATGGCGCCATGCAGTACCAGTTAATCGTAAGCGCCCAGGGAGGCGGAAATATAGAAGAAATATTCGGAAGTGGTACCGAGTTGATTTCTGTGCGGAATGTCACTCTGGATTCTTCGATGGATCACGCTTCCTGCACCTTTGAACTGGATGGAAAGCCAGTCAGCGGCCGCATGGAACTGAACTCTGATCAGAAACTGACCCTGACCTGCAAGATTACAGAGGATGGCTGGAGCTTTGCAGAAAAATCCGAGGGAATCGGTGGATTCTTCCATGATCTGATCCTGAGTAAAGAACGGACAATTACCATCACAATTTCTGACCTTGGAAATGACTCTGTTATCCATGCTTCAGATTATTTCAATCTTGTGAAGGGGGACTGATTTTATGAATCGGTCAGCAAATCATAGACGACTCTTTTCCCGGAATCAGACCTTTATACTGATTGCAGGAATTATTGTCATGACACTTGGCTTCTTAGTAGGCCGAGCAGTAGGAACAGAAGTAGGAACGTTGGTTGGAAAAGGGGTCGGCTCTTTTAATGGAGTTACTCGATTTAAAGACGCAATAAAGGAGGGCGAAGACGATGGCCTGAACTCCAACGATATCACTGTTACGCTCAAGCAGGCATTTGCGGAGGCAGGTAATCTTCAGGTGCTTTCAGTGGATGCCGCCTGTGACAACTTTCAGAGTCTGGGTGCTGAAGACCGAAAGGCAACACGGCTGTTGGTGGTCTACCCTACAAAAACCGTTTTCACAGTAAATCTGAATGAAGCCGAGATTATCGCTGACACCCAGACCAAAAACATTTCGATTGTTCTCCCGGAACCTCAGGCCGCAATGAATGTTGATTATGGCAAGGCTGAGATTCTGGCAAAAAAACAGTTTTTCAGCCCATTGGTCGGCACAGAAGATGAAATGCTGGCCCAGATCATTTCTCAGAATCAAATGACGAAAAACGCCGAAACAGCGCTGAAAAATGATCTTCTGGAAGATGCCAGATCCGCTGCCAAAACCCAGGTTTATGCACTTTGTCAGAATCTGAGCGACGGTACATACAGAATTGAAGAAGCCAATATCACATTCCAGAAGGAGGGATAGTAATGCCGGTCGCTGAAAGAAATAAGCTGGAACCAAAGGGTCCAGAACCTGATTCTGAAGAAATCAAGGAACACATTTTACTGCAATTTCTCAACCCGTCAGTTCTGCGATATCTCATCTGTTTTCTTGGACTGATACTTCTTGCATTCTGCACTTTTATTCTGGGAATACAAGGAACCTATCACAGCGCAAAAGATACTGCTAAACAAGAAACAGAAGAAAGTTTCTACAATGCTGTGTTTGAACTTTCTGAATCAGCCCATCATCTCAGCAATGATATAACAATCCAGATCCAGGGCATTACCGAAATACGTAATCTGGAAGTCCTGAATGTGTTCCTGACCGATTATCAGGTTTGGCCTGAACAAGAAACCTCCGGAGGAGTCCTGGATATAGTTGTTGACCCTCTGATAGGCGATGCTGAAGCCTGGATCCGGTTTGATGGCATCGGCATTTTTACAGTAAGTCTGCAAAATGCAGACTTTATCCTGGATGAACAACGCAAATCGGTGTTGGTACGTGTTCCCTCACCAGTCATGGAGCGGGTTCTCATACAACCGGACGAAGATGACGTACTTTATACCAGTGATGCAGGACTCTTCAACAACGCTTCTGATACCGGTCAACAGCTGGTTCTCTCCTTGACTCAGAAAGCCCAGCAGGACATGACAGCTAAAGCCCGCAGCAATCCTGAATACTACGCTCAGGCAAAAGCCTCAGCTGAGAAAACAATTACCCATCTCATTAAAAATCTCAACCCTGATCTTCCGGATCTTACAGTTGAAGTAGAATTCATTGACTGAAAAAAGCCCGTCATAGACGGGCTTTTTCTATTAATAAAATTTCTATCTTGACAAAATATGTAAGATCATGTATTCTATCATTGAACACTTGTAAAAAGTGATTTGAATTTGATTGAAACAAGTCCGGTTTTCTGTTAGCGCAGAAAACCATTGAATCTGCAAATCATGCAGGTTCTGTTTTGTTGCATTTGCATTCGAATCGTTTTTTATAGGTGTTTTCTCTTTACCTGAGAACGATTCAGCAGCAAAGGAAAGGAGTTCTCATGTATAACGACATTTTCAGTGAAGATCCCCGCCAGAAAAAAGACATTCTGATTCTTGCAATCGATCCCATCAGGCACAAAGATAGGGATTACCTTCGGATTATCGGTCTGGATATTTTCAGTGGTCGTGTGGTGACAATTGTTGATACGAACGGCGGAGCTTATGGACTTCATTCTTATCAGGATTCCTGGTCCAGAATCCCGGAAAGCGCAATTATCCAAGGACTTTTTGTTCAGCACACCTCATCTCAATATCCGCATACACTCCGTGTAGTCAGCGATATTTCCATTCTGGATGCTCCGAGAATCCGCAATCCCAGAGCAATTTACGACTTCTCCACAGCTCCTGGTGAACGCCCGGCTCGCTATAACGAACAACCTATTCCATGCAATACTTACGATTTTTCATATGTAGCTTCTTTCTGTAAGAAGCATCCTTCTTCATTCTGCTATTTTCTGGTTGAGATCAAACCGTCTCAGGTGCGAAAATACAACAACAAGTACCAGATCCGTCAGAATGGATACTTTGTTGATATTGACCCGACCCAGATTCCCTCTATATATGAAAATCTCTTCTATCAGGGGCTGACTCTGGTAGAATGCCGGGTCCGTTCTGATGGCCGGTATCGTATGACTGCATACAGAATGTATGATGACTATTATCTGCCGGGGGTTCCT
>ERZ1106941.2742-NODE-2742-length-12052-cov-4.004668_pt1 | contig 12052 bp, 8 predicted proteins | sample MGYA00403670_ERZ1106941 | MGnify/ENA primary metagenome ERZ1106941 (study PRJEB35170, sample SAMEA104062400) | human gut metagenome | biome: human gut; feature: human-associated habitat; material: faeces | place: Denmark | collected 2012-06-04 ...
CATGAGAGCAAATGGAAAATATGCGTCAATGTACCAGCTACAGGCGAGTTTGTATGAGAAGGAAGAAAATTGAATTTTTTTGTGAGGTGAACGGAAATAAAAACGAACTTCACAAATACAGAAAGAAGAAGTATAATAATACACAAAAATATATGGTATCCAGAGAAGGAGGTATAAATGTATTATTATTCAACAGTGAATGGTATTATAATGACGCACAGTGCATTATTAGAAAAAGATGGATTTGATATTGTAAAGGTGCATTTTGAACGGCCAAATGATGATGGATTTGATTTTTTAGATATGACACTTCCAGGGGAAATTGTTTATAAGTCATTTGGATTTTCGGAAGATGAAATATTGAAATTAAAACGATATGCAAAGAACAATTCGTCATTGATCTGGGATTTTGCTCAGAAAGGAGGCGGAGAAAATGCCTAAAGCGTTGCTTGATTTCTTGGGGTATAAATTTTTCTTTTGGTCAAATGAAAATGCAGAACCGCCACATGTGCATGTGTGCAGGGAAAAGCAAACTTCAAATGCAACAAAATTTTGGATTACAGCAGATGGAATTAAACTTGATCATAATAAAAGTCAGATTCCGCAGAATGATTTAAAAAAGATTGCAAGATATATCTTGGAAAATAGAGCCGATATTTTGGCTGCATGGTTTGATTATTTTAACAGTCTGTAATTCTTTATTGAAAAAATTTCATTTTCCCTCTTGTATTCTTCTGTAACTTTTCCTATAATGAAGCAGACAGTATGACGTTTTTGCATGTCTGATTAAAACAATACGGAGGAAGCAGTGTGCAAGTTACAGAAAAATTAACGAAAGCACTGACGGAAGCAAAATATTTAAATGCGGATAATGTGAGCCGATATCGCTGCATTATGCGCATTTTTTTTGAAAATTATGAGAAACTACACTATTGGCTCTATCAGGAGGAGATCTACGATCAGATGAAGGCTGATCCGTTTTTTGCGGATTACAGACTAGAGCAGTGTCAACAGGATCTGGCAATGCTAGTTGAGTGGAAAAATTTAAACACAATTCAAGATACGCGAAAGGTCGCGTCAATTGAGGAATTTAAGAACAAAAAATATCGCTATCAGATGTCAGAGTACAGTGTTGAGATTGAGCGTCTGGTGATGCGTCTTGAAAATTTGTTTGTTGAGGGAGCGTCACTTGAGCCGACACTTCTTGAGCGTATCCGAAGAAATGTAGATCGCTTTGAGGAAATGTCAAAAAAAGATACCGACACGGTTTATATTTGGTGGAATGATTTAAATAATGACTTTATTCGTTTGAATCAGAATTATAAGGATTATATGCGTGATTTAAACAGTGCAAAGGCAGAGGAACTGATGCATACAAAGGAGTTTCTTGTCTTTAAGGATCGACTGGTAGAATATTTGAGAAGCTTTATCAAGGGACTTCAGCGAAATGTAGGTGTCATTGAAGAAACACTTCGAACACTAGATAGTGAAGTTTGTGAACAGGTTTTTGAAAAGGTGATCAATTACGAGCTTTCTATTCCAAGAATTGATGTGGAAATGACAAGAGAAATTTTGGAGCCGAAAATAAGAGGTCGTTTTCAGAGTATTTACAATTGGTTTGTCTCAGATGGCACTGACGAAAACGAGGCAAGCAGGCTTTTTGATGAGACGAATGAAATTATTCGAAAGATTACGCGGTATGCAGCTCGAATTACCGAGAAAAATGCATCTGGCGCAAATCGAAGGGAAGAATACAGAAAAGTAGCAGAATTGTTTTTGCACTGTAATGATCTGAATGAGGCTCATAAAATGTCAGCAATGGTCTTTGGTATGGAACGACCTCTTCATTTAAAGGGCGAGCAGGTGCGCGAGACAGATAGCATGAATCAAGGTGTCTATGAGGAAAAACCAATGATGCTTACGGTCAAGCCGCGAGTGCGCACCTACCGAGAAAAAAACAATCGAAGTGCAATTCGCGAGTCGGCCGAGCAAAAGAAAAAAGCCAGGCAGGAAATGATAAAAAGGCAAAAAGAGGATGCAGAGAAGATTCGCCTTCTGGAAAAAGATGGAAAAATTGATTTTGCGACACTTCCTGTGATTGAGATGCGTGTTCGAGAGATTTTGTTAAAATGGCTGTCAGATGCAATGGAAAATGTTTCATTTCAGGCAAGAACAGAGGATGGAAGACGCTTTTTCTTGGATAGAAGCCATATGGATGAAAAATGTGTCGTTCACTGCGAGGATGGAAACTTCACGATGCCGCATATGACAATTGAATTTTTGGAGGATGAGGGATGAGAGAGCTGGAGGCACTTTTAAATAAGCGCTGGATCTTAAAGGCAGAGGATAAGGAATTGTACTATAAGGTGCGCGATCAGCTTGGAGAGATCCGAAAATTTGCATCTGATAAGCTGGGCTGCCATATCATTGAAAATGCATTTTTGGTAAAGCTAGAGAAAATTCCAGTGATACCAGAAAGCTTTATGGGGGTACAGGAATTTACTTCAAAAGAGGAGTATGCATTTTTGTGCCTTCTTTTAATGTTTTTGGAAGACAAGGATCCGCAGGAGCAGTTTATTTTGTCACAGCTGACCGAGTATGTCTCTTCCAATATGCCAAATGGAAGTGTAGATTGGACACTTTATGTAAATCGAAGACGAATGATCAAGGTGCTTCGATATGCAGTCATTCAGGGAATCATTCGAATTACAGACGGTGCAGATGATGGCTTTATGGATGATGCCTCTGGTGAGGTGCTCTATGAAAATACTGGTGTGTCTCGCTATTTTATGAAAAATTTTTCTCATGATATTATGGGATATACGAAGCCTTCAGATTTTGAAGAGAGCGACTGGTTCGAGATGGATGAGAGCAAGGGAATTGCTAGAAGACACCGTGTTTATAAAAGACTGCTGTTTGCACCGGGCATGTATCAAAACGATGGACCAGAGGAGGACTTTGAGTATCTAAAATACTATGGACGGCGCATGAGCGAGGATATTGAGCGTACCTTTAATTGTCAGGTGCACATCCACAGAGGAAGTGCTTTTTTAATGGTAGGTGAGGATTGTCGCATGGGTGCTGTTTTTCCAAGTGGCAATGCAATAAGCGATGTGTGTCTGTTATGTTTTGGACAGATTCAGGAAAAAATTGCATCAGGTGAGTGGAAATTTTCTCAAGACGAGACGATTTTGGTGGATGAAGTCGAATTTGAAAATTTGATCAAAGAGATCAAGAGAAAATTTGGAGAGGGATTTACAAAAGAGCTTCGTCAGATGCCAGAAGGAGAGTTTGCAAAAGCAGTTATCGACAGTATGGAACAACTGATGTTTTTGAAGAGAATAAATGATGAACAGCTTATGCTTTATCCAGCGATCGGAAAACTGGCAGGAAAGTATCCAAAAGAGTATGAAGAGCAACTAAGGGAAAATTCAAAAGAAAATCAAAAAGGAGAAGATGAGGAATGAACAGCAGATGGCAGGCAAGTAAGATAGGACTGGTCAATTTTTGGTATTATGATGAACAAGAATTTCCATTTGTAAAGGGTCGTATGCTTCTTCGTGGCTCAAACGGTTCTGGAAAATCCGTTACAATGCAGAGTGTAGTTCCGCTTCTTCTTGATGGAAATATGAGTCCGGAACGACTCGATCCATTTGGCTCAAGAGATCGAAAGATGAGTAGCTATCTGCTCGAGGAGGATGACGAGCGTGAGGAGAGAACTGGCTATCTATATCTGGAATTTAAAAGACAAGATAGCGAGACCTATTTGACAATCGGTATGGGCATTCGAGCAAGAAAAGGAAAGCCGCTTGACAAATGGTATTTTTCTCTGTCAGATGGCAGAAGAATTGGAAAAGATTTCTTCTTGTACCGTGAGACAGACGAGAAAGTACCGCTTACTAAAAGAGAGCTTCAAAATCGATTGTCAAATGGTGGTGCGGTATTTGATCGTCAGGTAGACTATATGGAGTATGTAAACCGACAAATTTTTGGGTTTGAGACAGTAGATGAGTATCGAGAGATGATTGACCTTTTGATTCAGCTTCGAACACCAAAGCTGTCAAAGGATTTTAAGCCATCTGTCATCAATGAGATTTTGAGTGATTCTCTGCAGCCGCTTTCCGATGATGACCTTCGTCCTATGTCAGAGGCGATTGAAAATATTGACTCGATTAGTATGAATTTGAAAGCCAAGCAGGAGGCAAAACAGGCAGCTGATAAGATTGCATTGGCATTAGACCGATATAATCGCTGCATTCTATATGAGAAGGCACAAAGTCTAGAAAAGGAAAGCGCGCAGTTGTCACAGACAATAGAGCAGATTGCGTCAAACACAAAGAAGAAAAAAGAATGCGAAGATCGCGCAGTCTCTCTTCAAGATGAGCTTGTACAGATGGATGCGATGCGCGAATCTATGGAGAAAGAGCGCGAAAGCTTAAATAAGAGTGATGCTGTAGCATTAAAGGGCAGAGAGCTGTCACTTTCAAAAGAGTTGACAGAGCATCAGGCGCTTTTTAACAAGAAAAAAAGCAGTCTTGCAGTAAAAGAAGATCAGTATATTGATTTACAAAATCGAAAAAAGTTGGAGGAAGACCAAAGTTACGAGAAGGAGACACAGATCAAGGATCTTTTAGAAGAAATGCAGTCATATGCGGATGAGATGGCATTTGAGGAGCATACTTTTATGCAGGATGAGCTGCTTTCTAATCTGGAAAATGACTATTCATTTGGTCTTCATAAGCAGCAATTTGAGACAGCCAAGGCAAAGATTCGTCAAGGTGTGCAGCTTCTTCGAAATATGCAGGGATTAGAGCGCGAGAAGGATGAGCTTCTAAAAAAACGAGAACAAAATGCGAGTGAATCTGACAAAGCCGAGAGAAAGCAAAATGAATTAGGAGCGATGCTGGTTCAGCTTGAAAATGAGTGGAAGGAAGCACTCTATAAATGGAATGGCAAAAATGAAGAGTTGGTATTAGAAAAGACGTTGCTGCAGGAATTTAGCAGTTTTGCTGATCACTATGAGGAAGATCAGGATTTTTCAAGTATTCAGCAAAAACTGGGTGATGTCTGGATTTTGGCAAAAGAAAAAATTTCTTCAGAAGAGGCTCAGACAAAAAGAGAGATAGAACAGATTCTTCAAGAGACAAAAGAGGTTCAGGCAGAACTGCTTTCATGGGAAAATGAAAAAGAGCCAGAGCCAGACCGACAAGAGGAAGTGATCAAAAATAGAGAAGAGCTGGCAAAAAGAAACATTCCATATCAGGAATTTTATAAGTTACTTGAGTTTGATCCTTCTGTGAGCGATGAGGTTTGCAACCATTTAGAAGAAGCACTATTAAAAATGGGCATTTTAGATGCATTGGTTGTCGATGAATCATATCAAGATACTGTGTTATCAATGGATGAAGGCGGTTGTGATCGATATCTATTTGCCACACAAAAACGTGCCGAGCATAGCCTTCTTGACTTACTTTCTTTTGCATCAGACGATGATATTTTTATGAATCAGCGTCTTGTCTCTATTTTGGGAAGTATTTCATGGGAAAAATCAAACGAAAATGCGCAGGCGGCAATCAATTCTAATGGTGTATACAATATGGGACCAGTTGTCGGTACGATTACGAAAACATATACGGCTCAGTATATTGGTGTGAAGGCAAGAGAGCGTAACCGCTGTCAAAAAATAGAAGAATGCAAAGAAATGCTGGCAGATTTGGAAATCCAAAGAGTGCTTCTTGAAGAGAAGAAAAAGGTACTGGAAGAAAGAAAAAATCAGCTTGCAGCAGAGTATCAGGCATTTCCAAAGGATGCCGATATGAGAGAGGCTTTCAAAATGCTAGAGCTTGGCAAGCGAGAATTGGAACGCTTACAGGCAGAGGCGCTTCGCATTGAGGAGCAGAGAAAAAAACTTGCAGAAAAGCTTGGAGAAAAGAAAAAAGAGGCACTCGTGCTGGCTCAGAGTCTGTATCTTGACTGTAATTTAGAGGTATTTGAGCGGGCAGAGGAGACTGCATTTTCCTATACAGCTGAGTTTGAAAAATTGGTATCGGTTCATGAATTGTATCGAAATAGTGTACACAGCCTTCAGCTATTAGAAGAGGATCTAACGGCGAGAGAAGAAGATCTAGACGAGCTTCGCTATGATATGGATCGAGAAAATAGAAATCTGGCAAAGATCTTGCAGGAGCTAGATTCTATCAAAAAGCAGTTAGAATTAACTGATTATAATCAGATTAAGGAGCGTCTGGATCAGTGCTTACGTTGGCTGAATGAATATCCGAAAAAGATGCAGACCTGCGTAACGGAAAAGACGCAAAAACTCGAAGAAGCAAAGCGCCTTGAAGAGCAGATTCAAAACGATAAGGCACATGCAGAAGAATTAGAAAAAAGAGTTTCTTGGCTGACTGGTTGCTTTGAGTCAGAGCGAGATCTTGGATACATTCCATTTGCAAAGCAAGAAGAAAAGCTTAACAGTGCACAAATTGTATCACTTTTATCTGGATCGGGTCGACAAAATCGAGATACATTGATAAAAAATTTAAATCAGGTTCTTTTTGAAAACAAAGCGTATCTGTCTGATTATGATGTGGATCAGACGACTTTGTTTGAAAAAATGGATGAGTCGTCACCGCAACTTTCTGTTCATGCAAGCCGAGCCGATTTAACTGCAAAGTTCAAAGGAGTACAAATTCCATTTGTCAAGTTACCTAAGTATCTTGAAGAGGAAATTGAGGAGCAAAGCACACTTCTAAAAGACGAAGACAAATCGCTGTTTCAGGATATTCTTGCAAACACGATGGGCCGAAAAATTCGTGCCAAAATCAATTCCTCGAATGCCTGGGTGGAAAAGATGAATGCGTTAATGAACGCGATGAATACGTCAAGTGGATTAAAGCTGTCACTTCGCTGGAAAAGCAAAACAGCAGAAAAAGAGGAACAGCTTGATACAAATGAGCTAGTAGGATTGTTAAAACGCGATGCTCATTTGCTAAATCCAGAGGATTTTGAAAAGCTTTCTAAGCATTTTCGTTCAAAAGTTGAGCAGGCAAGAAGAAATGCAAATGATAGCGCAGGCGTGTCGTTCTATCAGGTGATGAAGGATACACTTGACTATCGAAAGTGGTTTGAATTTCAGCTGTTTAGCCAGAAAAACAATGAACGCCGAAAAGAGCTGACCAATAGTGTATTTGGCACGTTCAGTGGTGGTGAAAAGGCAATGTCGATGTATGTGCCACTGTTTTCGGCAGTTGTCGCAAAATATCAGGGTGGTCGTGCAGATGCACCGCGATTAATATCGCTAGATGAGGCATTTGCCGGTGTTGACAGCAGAAATATTCGCGACATGTTCCGATTGATGAGTGAGTTTGAATTTGATTTTATCATTAACTCACAGGTGCTATGGGGAGACAGTGACACACTTGATGCATTGGCAATCTATCAGCTGATCCGTCCAGAGAATGCAAAATTTGTCTCTGTGATGCCATATCTTTGGAATGGTCATGTCAAAAAGCTTCTTGAAAATGAAGAGGAGGTGGAGTTAGAAGGTGCAGAGCTTACAGAAACTAGAGAGTGAGTGCCTGACCTATTTTAAGAGTGAGCCGGTTTGGAGGAAAGTCCTGACCGGCTTTCTTGAAAAATACGCATCATTTGGAAAATTCACAGGAAAGGTGCAGCTAAAAAATTTATCAGCAGATGAAATTGAGGTATTAGAAGGTTTTTTCGGTCAGAATTTTCATGGACAAAAAAGTATCACCATCAGTGCAGAGCGCTTTGCAAATGCACTAGAAAATAGCCGATATATGGATACAGAATGTTATGAAAAATGTATCTCAGATGAGCTGATTTCAGATGTTAGGTTAAAGCAGCTTGAGCGTATCACAGACGAGCGATTGCTAAGTGCTGTACAGATGATGAGGCGAGAGAAAAAATCTGGTTATCAGGAGGGCATTTTGTAAAGAAACAACTTGTCAATACGAGGGTACAAGTTGTAAAATTGAGATAACAAATATAAATACAAGGGAGGCTTGTTATGGCAAAATTACATATCCGTCCAGACGTTGTTAAGGGACATATCAATCCTGAAATTCAGGGACATTTTTCAGAGCATCTTGGACGCTGCATCTATGAGGGTCTTTATGTAGGAGAAAATTCTCCGATTCCGAACACAAACGGAATGAGAAATGACGTAGTTGAGGCGCTTAAGGAGATTCATATTCCTGTACTTCGCTGGCCGGGCGGCTGCTTTGCAGACGAATATCATTGGAAGGATGGTATTGGACCAAAGGAAAATAGAAAGAAAATGATTAATACCCATTGGGGTGGTGTTGTTGAGGACAACAGCTTTGGTACACACGAGTTTATGGAACTGTGCCGTCAGCTTGGATGCAAGACCTACATCAACGGAAATGTAGGAAGCGGTACTGTTCAGGAAATGTCTGAATGGGTTGAATATATGACATTTGATGGTGTATCACCAATGGCAGACCTTCGTGCAAAGAACGGTCATGAAAAGCCGTGGAAGGTTGACTATTTTGGTGTCGGCAACGAGAACTGGGGCTGCGGCGGAAATATGCTGCCAGAGCAGTATGGTATGATGTATCGCCGTTACCAGACATATGTGAGAAATTATAATAATGCAGCACCAGTTGCAAAGATTGCCTGCGGTTCCAATGTTGATGATTATGAGTGGACAGAGAAGGTATTAGAGATAACAAATCGACGCATGCCAAAAGAAGCTCATGGTGCAATGGATGGTCTGTCTCTTCATTATTATACACATCCAGGCGGATGGGAGAATAAGGGAAGTGCAACAGACTTCACTGAGACCGAGTGGTATGAAACAATGAAGCGTACATATTACATGGAGGAGCTTGTGACACGTCACGGTGCAATCATGGATAAGTACGACCCAGAAAAGAAAGTCGGCATGATCGTTGATGAGTGGGGCTGCTGGTTTGATGTAGAGCCAGGCACAAACCCAGGCTTCTTATATCAGCAGAATACAATGCGTGATGCACTTGTTGCCGGAATTAACTTAAATATCTTCAATAAGCATTGTGACCGCGTTAAGATGGCAAATATCGCACAGATGGTTAATGTACTTCAGTCTGTAATTCTCACAGATGGTGAGCGTATGATTAAGACACCAACCTGGTTTGTATTTTATCTGTATCAGGCTCATCAGGATGCTGAGCTTCTTGACAGTACACTTGAGACAGCAATGGTTGGACCAGAGGGTCATCAGGCACCTAACATGACAGAGTCTGTATCAATGGGCAAGGATGGAAAGATGCACATCACACTGACAAACGAGTCTGTCACTGAGGATTATCCGATTGATGTCATTTTAGATAGCGGCAAGGCTGTGGATGTTTCCGGTATGATTTTGACAGGTGAGATGCATGAGCATAATACCTTTGACAACCCAGATCAGGTAAAGTGCACATCATTCGATGATGTTAAGCTGACAGATGATGGACTTAAGCTTACACTTCCAAAGTGCAGTGTTCTTCATCTTACTGTAACTGTAAAATAAGTCAAAGCGGGGTATCAGTAATGGATGAGAAAACAAACTGGCAGTCACTTGAAAAAAATGGACCTATCACCGAGTACAATGAACCTTTCATTGAGCAGCGTGCTGATCCATTTGTGTGCAAGGCTGCCGATGGCACCTATTATTTTACTGCATCCTACCCGGCTTATGACCGTATTCTGCTTCGAAGCAGCAAGACTTTAAATGGTTTAAAGGATGCAAAGGAACGTCAGATTTGGGTAAAGCATGAGCATGGTCTTATGAGCTGCCATATCTGGGCGCCAGAGCTTCATTTTGTCTATGGAAAATGGTATATCTATTTTGCAGCAGGTGAGGCAGAGGATGTGTGGAAGATTCGACCATATGTACTTGAGTGCGATGGTGATCCGATGACAGGCGAGTGGAGCGAGCTTGGTCCTATGAAGGGCTGTGATGATGATCCATTTTCCTTTACAGATTTTTCACTGGATGCAACAATCTTTGAGCACAAGGGTGATTATTATTATGTTTGGGCACAGAAGGCATCCAACATTTCCAATCTTTATATTGCAAAAATGGCATCACCAAATAAGTTAGCAACTGTAATGGAGATGATTACAACGCCAGATTATGATTGGGAGCGTATTTTGTTTTGGGTAAATGAAGGACCGGCAGTGTTAAAGCATGGTGGAAAGATCTGGCTTACATTTTCTGCCAGCGGAACAGGCTCCTGCTATTGTGTTGGCCTTTTAAGCGCTGATGAAAATGCAGATCTGCTTGATCCGGCTTCCTGGACAAAGGAGCGTATGCCAGTACTTAAAACAGATCAAAAGAAAGGTCTGTATGGACCAGGACATAACAGCTTTACAACTGATGAAGATGGCAATGATATCATGGTCTACCATGCAAGAACATATGATGGCATCAAGACAAAGGATCCGCTGTATGATCCAAATCGTCATGCTCATCTGTTAAAGGTGCAGTACGACGAAAAAGGACGCCCGATATTTGATTATCAGAAGCATTAATTAAAAATTAGTAAAAAGACGAAATACATTACTAGAAAGGACTGGTTTTTAAATGAAAACAGGAAAAAATTATAAGTTTTGGTTTTGCACCGGATCTCAGGATCTGTATGGTGACGAGTGCTTACAGAAGGTAGCAGAGCATTCCAAGATTATTGTAGAGAAGTTAAATGAGTCTGGAAATCTTCCATTCGAGGTTGTCTGGAAGCCAACACTGATTACAAACGAGCTGATTCGTCGTACCTTTAACGAGGCAAATATCGACGATGAGTGTGCAGGTGTGATCGTTTGGATGCACACATTCTCTCCTGCAAAGTCTTGGATTCTTGGTCTTCAGGAGTACAGAAAGCCATTGCTTCATCTTCATACTCAGTTTAACATGGAAATTCCATATGACACAATAGATATGGATTTCATGAATGAGAACCAGTCCGCACATGGAGACAGAGAGTTTGGCCATATGGTAACACGTATGGGCATTGAGCGTAAGGTTGTAGTTGGTCACTGGTCTGACGAGAAGCTTCAAAAGAAGATCGGCAGCTGGATGCGCACAGCAATTGGTGTTGTAGAGAGCAGTCATATTCGCGTTATGCGTGTTGCTGATAACATGAGAAATGTTGCAGTAACAGAGGGTGATAAGGTAGAGGCTCAGTTAAAGTTTGGCTGGGAGATTGATGCTTATCCAGTAAACGAGATTGCAGAATCTGTAGCTGCTGTATCCGAATCAGACACAAATGCACTGGTGGATGAATATTATAGCAAGTACAATATTCTTCTGGAGGGAAGAGATCCGGCAGAATTTAGAAAGCATGTAGCAGTTCAGGCACAGATTGAGCTTGGTTTTGAGCGATTCCTTGAGGAAAAAAATTATCAGGCAATTGTAACTCACTTTGGTGATCTGGGTGCTTTAAAGCAGCTGCCAGGTCTTGCAATTCAAAGACTTATGGAAAAAGGATATGGCTTTGGTGCAGAGGGTGACTGGAAGGTTGCCGCAATGGTACGCCTGATGAAGATCATGACTTCTGGAATGAAGGATGCAAAGGGAACCTCCATGCTTGAGGATTACACCTACAACCTTGTTCCAGGCAAGGAAGGTATCTTAGAGGCTCATATGCTTGAGATCTGCCCATCTATCGCAGACGGTCCGATCAGCATCAAGTGCCAGCCGCTGTCCATGGGCGACAGAGAAGATCCGGCGCGTCTTGTATTTACTTCTAAGGAAGGAACAGGTATTGCAACTTCATTAGTAGACTTAGGAGATCGCTTCCGCTTGTTAATCAATACAGTTGACTGCAAGAAGGTAGAAAAGCCGATGCCAAAGCTTCCAGTAGCAACAAACTTCTGGACACCACAGCCAGACCTTATTACAGGAGCAGAGGCATGGATCTTAGCAGGCGGTGCTCACCATACAGCATTCACCTACGACCTCACAGCAGAGCAGATGGGCGACTGGGCAGAAGCAATGGGAATCGAGCCTGTCTACATCGACAACGAGACAACCATTCGCAATCTGAAG
>ERZ1106941.2745-NODE-2745-length-12042-cov-2.477851_pt1 | contig 12042 bp, 10 predicted proteins | sample MGYA00403670_ERZ1106941 | MGnify/ENA primary metagenome ERZ1106941 (study PRJEB35170, sample SAMEA104062400) | human gut metagenome | biome: human gut; feature: human-associated habitat; material: faeces | place: Denmark | collected 2012-06-04 ...
CATATATAACCTGTGCCTTACACGTTACAAGCTCACCCACAAGCACCGGCTTTTTAAAATTAAGCTCGTCAACTCGTGCGGTGACAACGTTTGTGTGGGCGTGTTTCTGTGCCGCAACCCCTGCCGCACTGTCCATCATTTTCATAATTTCACCACCGTGCACATTCCCCGCCGGATTAGCCTGCATTGGCAATACAAGCTGTGCAAGTATCGAATGTGAGTGTTTCATTGTCTGTGATTCCATTATGTCGCCTCCCTACTGCACATTTTTAATTATTTTTAGCATTTTCAAGCATTTGCTTTGCGTGACTTAAAGCAAGTTCCGTAACCTCGCCGCCGTCGATTATTCTCGCAAGTTCAAGTTCTCTGCCTTCTTCGTCAAGCTCCTTTAAAGTTGTAGACGCCATTTCACCGTCTGTATTCTTCTGTATCAAATAATGATTATCCGCCATTGCCGTAAGTTGCGGAAGGTGTGTAATACAAATAACCTGCTTATTTTTTGCAATAACCGCAAGTTTTTTTGCAATACTCATTGCCGCCTTACCGGAAACACCGGTATCGATTTCATCGAATATCATCGTATCAACGCCGTCCGAATCAGCCAAAATCGACTTTATCGCAAGCATTACTCTTGACAATTCACCGCCCGACGCAATCTTAACAAGCGGCTTTAACGGTTCACCCGGATTGGTGCTGATTAAAAATTCAACCTTATCCATACCGTTATCGTAAAATGTACCGTCATTCTCTATATTAACCTTAAATTTGGATTTTTCCATATTAAGCTCGTGCAACGACTTTTCGATATTTTCTTCAAGAACTTTTGCGGCATTTTCACGTCTTTGCGTAAGTATATTTCCCTTTTCTTTAAGCTCTTTCATTATGCTTTCAAGTTCTTCTTTTAGTTCGTTTGTTCTCTCGTCACTTAGTTTTATATCATTAAGTTCGCTTTCGGCTGTTTTCAAATATTCAAGTATTTCTTCAATACTGTTTCCGTATTTGCGTTTCAATCTTGAAATCAAATCAAGTCGTTCTTCAATCTCATTTAAAGTTTGCTCGTCAAATTCAACCGTTTCGCCGAACTCTTTTATTTCGTGTGCCGTATCTTCAAGCGAATAGGTCGCTTATCTGAGAAATTTCATTCACCGCAATACTTATACCGTCATACGCGGACTGTATTTCATCGCCCTCATACAAGTTCATATATGCCTCGTTGACGGACTTTGTTATCTGCTCCGCATTTGTGTATATATCACGTTGTTCTCTTAAATCGTCCTCCTCGCCTTTTTCAAGCGACGCTTTTTTTATTTCCTTAACTTGATATTCAAGCAAGTCAATCCTCTGCATTTTTTCCTGCTCGTCCATTTCAAGCGAAGAAATCTTCTTTTCTATTTCACGTTTTTTTGATAATATATCCTTATATTGATTTATATATTCTTCATTATCGGCATACGCGTCCAAAAACGTAATATGTCTTATCGGCGTCAAAAGTGCCTGATTATCGTGCTGACCGTGAATATTAATAAGTCTGTCCGATATTTCACGAAGTATGTTAAGCGTTACAACCATTCCGTTTATTCTCGCTACGCTTTTTCCCTCTTTTGTAACTTGTCGTGTAATTATAACAGTTCCGTCCTCAACGTCAATATCGTTTTCTTCAAGAATATTTATAACACTTTTAGGTGCGTCAAAAACAGCTTGTACAACAGCCTTATCCGTACCGTATCTTACAAGCTCTTTATTTGCTCTGTCGCCCAAAATCATATTTATCGAATCTATTATAATCGATTTGCCCGCACCGGTTTCACCTGTAAGCACACTTACACCGTCATGCAAATTTATGTCAAGTTTATCTATCACCGCTACATTTCTGACAGAAAGCTGGTTTAACATACTTTGTAATACTCCTTACTGAAATAATTGAATCAATTTTTCTGCAATTTCCGCTGCCTTTTCTTCATTTCTTGCAATTATGAGCAATGTATCATCACCGGCAATAGAACCCAAGAACTCGTTACGCATAGACGCGTCAACAGACGCCGCAACAGCCGACGCCATTCCAGGATATGTTTTCACAACGATATTATTCATTGCATAATCAACGCTGATTACCGTATCGGTAATCATATTTATACGTCTGTCAAGTTCCTCCGGAATATCCTTAGAAGATGAATAAACGCTTCCGCCGTCAGGCAACGGTATTTTTATAAGTCCAAGTTCCTTAATATCTCTTGATACAGTCGCTTGTGTAACATTATACCCGCACTTATTGAGTTCACCTATAAGTTGTTCATGAGTCTTGATATTCTTCTCATGAATTATTCTGAGAATTTGACCCTGTCTTTTGTACTTCAACTCTTATCCTCCCTAATTACGATAACTTTTTAATTAATGTGTCGTAAAACGACTGTTCACCGATTTTTATTAGTTCAAAATCATATTCGGATTCGGTAATTATTACTTCGTCCGCATTTTTTATATATCCCTGAATGTCACCGTCCGCCGTAACAACCGCGTCCGCATTTCCGTATTCTCCGTCAAGCTTTATTCTTATATCCTTGTTTGACGAAAGTACCGCACTTCTGACAGACAACATATGCGCACATATCGGAGTCGCAACATACAATCGCATACAAGGGTCTACCACCGGTCCGCCGGCTGATATTGAATAACCCGTAGAGCCTGTCGGTGTTGCGATTATAAGTCCGTCGGCGGTGTATCTGTTTACCGCTACACCGTCAGTCGAAAGTTCCATATAGATAAGTTTTTCGCCCGCCACTTTCGACACCACAACGTCATTGAGTGCATGAAACGAAAATTGGATTTTATTTTCTTTTCTTATTTCCGCTTTCATCATCATTCTTTTTTCAATGGTGAAATCATCCTGCAAAAACTTTGAAATAGCGTCCTCCATATCGTCTATTTCAATCTCGGTCATAAAACCGATTTTACCGAGATTTATTCCCAATACGGGAATTTTTCTTTTTGCACATTCCGCAGCTCTCTGCAAAATAGTACCGTCACCGCCGAGAACAATAAGATATTCCGCATTGTCAAGTATCTCGCTTTCGGCAACGTAATTAACATTCAATCCAAGAACGCTGTACGCCTCATCTATATAAATTTCAGCTTTTCCGTTTAAAAATTCAACAAGTCGCTTTGTGTTTACCAGGCCTATATCCTTACTGTTATTAGGTATTACCGCTATTCTTTTCATAAATGTATCACCTCACTACCCCTATTATACATATTATACACCACAAATTGCTTTTTTTCAATAGTTTTTATCGCATTGATTTATTGATTTATATTTGCATTTTTTTTCGTTCTATGGTAAAATTCCTTTAATAATTAAGTGATAAGGGGAATTTAAAATGTCAATTTCATTTCGCGGAGCAAAAAAATATAAAAAGCATAACGGATTTGATAAATCAGCCGAAATACATTCACCGCTCCCTGCACCTGTATACTTTTTTAATCTTGTTCAAAACACCGATGTTACGTTAAGTCCGCTTGTCGAAGTCGGTGATACGGTTGAAATCGGTTCAAAAATTGCCGATCTTGAAAGCTATGACGCAATGCCGTTATACAGTTCCGTATCGGGTATTGTTACATCTGTAAGCGATACGTTTATATGCGTTGAAAATAATATGAAGTACACCGCAGTCCAAACTCAAAAAACGGATGATATTGATTCTCTTACCACGCGTGAAATGTTGTGGATTATTCGTGAGGCAGGTATTTGCGAAGTCAGAAACGGTATTCCGGCACACATACTTTTAGGTACTGAAAAAACCCCTGAATATATTATAGTACCTACATTTGACAGTGACCCATATGTTTCCTCACCGCAGTTTGCCTCACTCGGAAACACCGAAAAAATCTTAAAAAGTCTTAACATTGTGATGAAAATTCTTAATACAAAAAAGGCAATTATAGCCGTTGAAAATAATACAAAAAAGATATTTTCCGATTTCAAACTAAATCTTAGATATAACGAAAATATTTCTCTCTGCTCGCTCAAAGCACGTTATCCGCAAAGCAGAGATGACATTCTTGTGAAAACGCTTACAGGCAAGGATATTGACAAAATAAATATCGTCATACTGTCACCCGAAACACTTTGCAACATCTATGACGCACTTACACTTCAAAAGCCTGTTACGGAAAAAATTATAACGGTTTCAGGCGATGATATTCTTCCGCCGAATAATTACAAAGTGCCGATAGGCTTGCCTGTTTCGTCACTTCTTCACGACAGCGGATATACTTCTCCCGAAACGGTTATAGTCGGCGGTATCGTTGACGGTCGTCAAATCACCGACCTTGACGAGCCTATAACATCAAGTACAAATTCAATCATTGCATTTAACGACAGTTCAAATATTCCCAAATACAGAAAAGAACTTATCTGATCAGATAAGTTCTTTTTCTTTTAAAACTTTATAAAGCAATTCACATGAACATTCAACAAAATTCTGAATATCTTCTTTTTGTGTATATTCAAATTCTCTGTCCATATTTGAACTGTAGCTTTCGTAATAATCAACAATAAACTTAACCTGTTTTGTAAGCTGATTATGCTCGTAATACGGCAGATAATCTTTTATTTCACCCGCATTTTTCAGTATATCAAAAGTCGGATGATATGTAAGACTTCTTAAATGCCATACATCAATATCATTCCAATCCTTTTTTATAACCTTTAAAAATTCGGGGTTTTTCTTATATTCCTCCGCATATTTAACCCTTGTCGGCATATACATCGTAACCGACCACATTATATCCGTCAGCAAATGCACATAATACCCAAGGTAAAACCAATAATCGGCGTTTGATTTATCGTTTAGGTATTCCTTTTGGAAGTCATTATATCGGCAATCACGTTTCATACCGCTCGGTGACCAATGAGTTATTTTAGGCGGCGGTGTAAACTCACCAAAACTGTCCTTGACCCCGTATCCGCAGTCAGGCGCAACACTGCCTATAACAAACTCTCTATGATATTTTTTAGCGATCAAATTATCAATAAAACACCTTGCCACTCTTAAATGAACTCCCCAAGTTGCCAATATAATACACCTCCGATTACCACTGAGCTATTGCTATATTATACAAAAGTTTAACGCTGTTTTCTATGTCACTCACGCTTGCCATTTCAGACGGTGAATGTACATATCTTGTCGGTACGGAAATACCGCCCGTCTTAATTCCTGCTCTTGTAAGATGAATTGCACCTGCGTCTGTACCGCCGTCCGTCATAATTTCAAGCTGATACGGAATTTTGTTTTTCTTAGCAGTTTCAATCATCATTGTGCGAACATCTGCATCACACATAATCGAACGGTCCATAACCTTTATAGCCGTACCCTTACCGAGTTCAATCGCCATAGTCGGTGCGGACGGTGTATCGCCCGTATCGGTAACATCAACCGCTACCGCAATATCGGGATTAATCGCAAAAGCTGCCGTTTTCGCTCCGCGAAGTCCCACTTCCTCTTGAGTTGTAAACACGAAATACAAGTCGTTTTCACAATCTTTTATTTCACTCAAAGCCTGCATTAAAATCGCACAGCCGACTCTGTTGTCGAGAGCCTTTGAAACAACATTATCGCCACACTTCACAAATCCGCCGACAAATGACGCGGTATCACCGATTGAAACTGTTTTTTCAGCCTCTTTCTTATCTGCCGCACCCAAATCAACATATAATTTGCTTATAGCCGGCTTATCTTTAAAACTTTCTTCCTCTGCACCTATTACGCCCTCAACGCCGTTTGCAAAACGCACACGAAGATTTACAAGATTTCTCAAATTAAGTCCGCCGACTGACGAAAAACGCACAAAGCCTTTATCGTCAATATCGGTTACAATTATACCAATCTCGTCCATATGTGCCGCGAACATAATCTTTTTGCCGCTGCCTTTTTTATGAGCGATAAGATTCCCCATTGCGTCAACCAAAAGTTCGTCACAATACTTTTTTACATTATCGGAAATAAACTTTCTGATTTCATTTTCCGAGCCCGAAACACTGTTTATTTGTGTTGCTTTTTCCAATACATTTAAAATATCCATTATATCATTTCTCCGATTTTATTTAAAAATAATCTGATATACTCCGTCATACTGTTAATATCATCAAGTGACATTACGGAAACAGGCGAATGAGAATATCTGCAAGGAACAGACGCACTCAAGCATATTGCACCGTCCGCTCCGCTCTGCATTGCACCGCCGTCACTTGTCTGTGGCATTAAAACCTGAGACTGTAGCTTTATTTTCGCCTTTTTAGCGGCTTTAACCATTTTTTCGGTTATTTCTTTATCCGCAATTATTGTTCTGTCTGCAAAATTAACAACCGCACCGTCACCGAGTTTTGCACCCGCATTACTTTCACAACCGTACATATCGGCTGTTTCGGCAGATGAAACCGACAATATAACATCGGCATTTATTCTGTGCGATACAATTTTCGCACCTCTTGCACCGACTTCACGCTGTACCAAAAAGCACATATATGTGTCGTATTTATATTCTTTATCAATCGCATTTATAAGCGAGGTACAAATACCGCTCCTGTCAAGTGCTTTGCCTTTGACGTTACTGCCAATTTGCATAAATTCAGTGTCAAAAGTCACATAATCGCCGAGTTTAACGTACTTTTCCGCATCCTCTTTGTCCTTTGCGCCGATGTCAATAAACAGCTTTGAAACTGCCACAACATTTTCACGTTCGGACTTTGTCTGCAAGTGTATCGCTTTCATACCGATAACACCCTTGATTTTATCAGCACCGATTACAACCTTTTTTGAAATAATTTTTCGCGGGTCAATATTTCCTACCGCTTTAAATTTCAAATAACCCTTTTCGGTTACTCCGCTTATGATAAAACCGGGTTCGTCCATATTAACCGCAACCGCGATTTTTTTACCGCTGTCACTGCCTTTTTTATATGCAATAACATTACCCATTGTATCAACGGTAATATCGTCAACCTTATCTTCAATTTCCGCAATTATCAAATTTCGTATATCGTTTTCATTTCCGCTTACAGCATTTATTTCAGACATTTTTTTCAGAAGTTCAGCCATTGTAATTCTCCCCTCTGTTCTTTTATAAATTCAGTCAGCAGATTAACTGTCGCTTTAACATCTGAAACCGCCAAAGTTTCAACCGATGTGTGCATATATTTAAGCGGTATTGATATAAGTGCCGTCGGCACACCGTCACACGCAACTTGTATCTCCCAAGCGTCCGTACCTGTATTACCGCCGTCAACGTCCGTACTTACCTTTATTCCGTGACGTTTTGATACCGCAAAAAGTTCATCAGTAAGTTTTGGGTGGAGATTAGGACCTACCGAAAGAACAGTACCCGTTCCGACTTCAAACGCATTATCCGAATTGTCAGGCGTTATACCGTGACACACATCAATCGCAACCGCCATATCCGGATTAATGCCGTATGCAGTGGTTTTACCACCTCTGCAGCCGACTTCCTCCTGTACTGCCGCAACGGCATACACATCAATGTCAATATCCAAATCTTTGATATTTTTCATAACACGCATTATAGCCGCAACGCTTGCTCTGTCGTCAAGCGATTTACCGCTGAATTGCTTTTTGCCGAGTCTGCCTACAGACTGTGCAAGAGTTATACTGTCACCGACTGCTACAAGTTCTTTAACTTTTTCAGCACTCAAGCCTGTATCAACCGCCAATTCTTTTAATTTGGCTGTCTTTCCTTGCTCCAGTAAGTAATTCGGCTTTATACCTATTACTCCCCACAAATCTTCTTTGCCGTGTACAGTCACTTCGGTTGACGGAAGTGTTCTTTCGTCAACACCGCCGACATTCGCGAATGTCAAATATCCCTCATCCGTAATTGATGTGACAATCAATCCTATTTCGTCACAATGTGCCTCAATCATCAATTTAGGTGCGTTAGGTTTATTACTGCGTTTTACCGCAATCACACTGCCTAAAGAATCGATTTTTACATCATCACAATACTTTTTAAACATATCGGCAATTTGGTCTGTCAAACGATATTCAAATCCCGATATACCACGCATATCACTTAATTTTCTTATAAGTTTTCTCATATTAATTCAACTCGTTTACTATTTTCTTAAATAGATTTCCTCTTTCTTCAAAGTTTCTGAACATATCAAAACTTGTGCTTGCCGGTGACAGAAGAACAACGTCACCGTCATGTGCCTTACTTCTTGCTGTATTAACTGCATCCTCATAAGACGTTGCACGAATTACCTCTATATCTTTACCGTTTCCGGTCTTATTTATTTCAGCGTCAAGCGCCTCTTGAATTTTATCCGATGTTGCACCGATTAATATAAGCACCTTAACGTGTTCGGCAAGTGCAGGTCCTATTTCGTCATAAGGAATACCCTTATCCTTACCGCCGGCTATTATTATAACCTTATTAGGAAATACTCTTAGAGTGTTTATCGTTCTGTTAGGGCTTGAATCTATTGAGCTGTTATAATACTTAACTCCGTCAAGTGTTCTTACAAGCTCAATTCTGTGTTCCACACCGCCGAAAGTTTTTGCAACGTTTACTATAACTTCCTTGCTCACCAAACCGCTTACTGCGGCAATAGCAGCCATATAATTTTCGACATTGTGCATACCCGGTATTTTAATGTCCTTGATATTAAGTATTTCTACTATACCTCTTTTTATAATATTTCCGTCAAGATATACATCAGCCATACCGTTTCTTGAGAAATACTTAACCGCACCGTTTGCACTCTTGCCTATATCTGCCGTAACTTGATTATCTGCATTTACGATAAGCGTATCGCCTTCATTCTGATAAAGCATTATATTTTTCTTTGCGTCGATATATTCCTTGTAATCTTTGTGCATATCAAGGTGGTTCGGACTTATGTTTGTGATAACCGCAATTTCAGGTGATTTTCTCATTGTATGAAGTTGGAATGAAGAAAGTTCAAGAATTACCCAGTCGTTTTCTTTCATTTTTTCGGTATCAGTCAAAAGCGGATTTCCGATATTTCCGCCGAGCCATGTTTTATAGCCTGCATCAGTCATCATTTTATGGATAAGCGTCGTTGTTGTTGTCTTACCGTCACTGCCTGTAACGGCAATTATATGTGACGGACACACTTCAAAAAACACTTCCATTTCACTTGTTACGATACTTCCGTTTTCCTTAGCTTTTAAAAGTTCAGGTACGTCATATCTCATTCCCGGAGTTTTAAATATCATATCGCCAGAAAGATTGTTAAGATAACCGTCACCAAGATTGAACTTTACGCCCAACTTCTCAAGTTCGGTATAATTCTCCCCCAAATCTTCTGCACTTCTTCTGTCACAAGCCGTTACATTCGCACCGAGTGACACAAGATATTTTATAAGCGGCAAATTTGATATGCCGATTCCGATTACAGTTATATTCTTTCCGGCAACATTATACTTGAATTCATCTAATTTGTTCATACTAAATTATTCCTCCGAAATTCTTATTTTATCATATTACTCCGAATTTTCTGACTAAACTTAACTGCATATATCAGAAAATATACCAATTATTTTTTCTATTGTATCACAAATGCGTCCAAAAATCAAGGAAATGGGATATTAAAGTAAAACCAAGCATAAAAAAAAGGATATTGCATTGCAATACCCTTTTAATATTCTGAATTATTCAGCGTCGTCAGCCTCAACTTCGATTGCATCTTCAACTTCTACCTCAGGGTCTGTTGAATAAACAAGTGTTTCAGCATTATGGTCTTCTACAGGAGCTTCTTCTTCCTTAACTTCTTCTTCCTTTTCAGGTGTAGGAATTAGAGCACGGATTGAAAGACTGATCTTCTTTTCGTCCCAGTTAAGATCTGTAACCTTAGCCTCAACTTCTTCACCGATTGTAAGAACATCTTCCGGCTTGCCGATTCTTCTGTCAGCAATTTGAGAAATGTGGATAAGACCGTCTACGTTAGGCATAATTTCAGCGAATGCGCCGAATGGCATCATACGAACTATTTTACACTTAACAACGTCACCTACATTAATCTTTGATTGAGCAATTGTCCAAGGATTGTCCTCAATCTTCTTAAATCCAAGAGAAATCTTCTTTGTTTCTCTGTTAAGGTCCTTAATGTAAACATCAAGAACGTCACCCTCTTTAACAACTTCTGAAGGGTGCTTGATTTTATTCCATGAAAGTTCACTGATGTGAACAAGACCGTCAACACCGCCGATGTCAACGAATGCACCGAATGATGTCAGTGACTTAACAGTACCTTGATACTTCTTGCCAACTTCAGCCTCTGCCCAGAACTTTTCTTCTTTTTCTTTTCTTGCAGCCTCAAGAATAACTCTGACTGAACCGATAACACGTCTTCTTCTTTCGTCGATTTCGATTATCTTATAGTTTACAGTTGTTCCTACAAGGCTTTGAAGGTCCTGTACAAATCTTCCGGATGCCTGACGTGCAGGGATAAATACCTGAGAACCGTCTGTAAGTGCAATAACACCGCCCTTAACAGCCTTTATAATCTTTCCTTCCAAAGTCTCGCCTGATTCATAAGCTTCTTTGATTTTGTTCCAGCTTTCCATAGCTACCAATTTCTTTCTTGATAGAACTACTTTACCCTCAGCATCGTTTACGCCTACAACGTAAACCTTGATTGTATCGCCTTCTTTTACTACATCAGACGGCTTAAGTGCAGGGTCATCAGTAAGCTGATCAGCTGCTAATTGTCCGTTATACTTAAAGCCACCCAAATCAACGATGACCTCATTATTGCGAACTTCTACAACTGTTCCCTCTACAATTAAGAGTTTTACTTTCATACTGTGCAAACAGTTCTGCAAAGTTCTCCTCATTTTTTAAATTTTCACTCATAGCCTTTACTACCTCCTCGATAATACTGCCGGGTGTAGACGCTCCTGCAGTAATACCTATTTTATTATATGTTTTTTCTTGAGGTAAATCCTCAAAAGTTTCGATGTGATAGGTGTGTTTACAGTTTCGCTTTGATATTTCAAACAGCTTTCTTGTATTTGAGCTTTCCTTTCCCCCGATTACAATCATCATGTCCGAATTTCTCGAAAGTTCGTCTGCCTCTTTTTGCCTATCCTTCGTCGCACTACATATTGTATCAAAAACTAGGGTACTTTTGCAAGTTTTTTTTACATTTTGTACGATTTCACCAAAAAAATCTCTATTAATTGTGGTTTGTGCTACAATACATATGTCTTTTGAGGCTAAATTACCGTCAATTTCACTTTTCACGTCGTTAATTATGACAGCTTTGTTATCGCACCAGCCATTTATTCCAATAACTTCCGGATGGTTTTTATCGCCGACAATAATAATTTGATACCCCTCTTTGTGATGTTTCGATACAATTTTATGTATCTTTGCCACAAAAGGACAGGTAAGGTCAATATACTCACGACCGTTCATCTTGTCATAAACAGCTTTCGGCACTCCGTGTGCCCTTATAACAACCGTATGGTCACTCGGAATATCCTCTATACTGTCATACGCATACACGCCCTTGCTCGCCAAATCTTCGATTACCTGCCTATTATGAATAAGCGGTCCGAGCGTTGCGATTTTTTTACCGTTTTCGATTTCTTTATAAACATCGTCCACCGCTCTTTTTACACCGTAGCAGAATCCTGCCGTTTTTGCAACATTAATCATTTTTGTTCTCCGATTTTCTTAATATCTGTATTGTCAAACGAATAAATTGTCTGCATAACTTCATCGGCAAGTGTCTGCAAAGTTTCATTATCAGGCTTTTTGCCATAATATTCTTCAAACGTAATAGGTTTACCGAATGTTACTGTGACCTTGTGAAAAGGCTTGTATTCACCGCTTATGCAAAGCGGAATGACAGGCACTTTGGCATACACGGCAATCATCGAAACACCCAATTTAGCCTTTACTCTCTTGCCGTTTTTTATTCTGTGACCTTCAGGAAAAATAAGCATTGCGTCATTATTTTTTAATATTGAAAACGCACCTTTTATAGCACCTATATCGCCT
>ERZ1106941.2758-NODE-2758-length-11971-cov-3.093320_pt1 | contig 11971 bp, 8 predicted proteins | sample MGYA00403670_ERZ1106941 | MGnify/ENA primary metagenome ERZ1106941 (study PRJEB35170, sample SAMEA104062400) | human gut metagenome | biome: human gut; feature: human-associated habitat; material: faeces | place: Denmark | collected 2012-06-04 ...
CGGCATATAGAAGTACTCCTCCGTCCGGCCGATGGAGCGGATGGCTGCAAGATAGGCCCCGCAGTTCTCCAGGAAAAACTTGGGCAGGATGAATCCGCGGAGAATGGAGGAAAACGGGGCGTACTCCTCCGCCAGCCGCAGCAGCTGCTCCGGTGACCGGACCCGGACAAAAATGGGCGGCAGAAAAAAGGAGCCGCCCTCCGCAGCGGACGCGATCCGGGACAGCGTCCCCCGCAGCATCCGCTCCGCGTCCGCCACGGCGTCCTCCCGCACCGTGTCCTCCAGGCAGAACGCCAGAGAATACGGCGTTGGAAACCGCTGCTCCACAATCGCGCCCACAATCGACCCGTGGGCGTTGGCAGGGCAGTAGAGCAGTGCTCCCACGTCATATCCAGTCAACTTGCTTCTCATGCTCATCCTCTTTTACCTTCAGATCAGCGGCCGGCTTCGGCCGGGCACTTATGGGCGCTATTATAGCACTTCCCGCCGGAGAAGAAAATACCCGCGCCATGCTGACGAATGTAAAATTTTTGTGGATTCTCAAGCTATGCTCCATGCATCTGTTGAAAATCCTCTCCAAAGCCGCTATAATGAGAAACACAAATCTTGTGATGAGAAAGAGACTGGGCTACGATGTTTCAACAGGCGGGAACGGCACAACTGAATGATTATTTCCGCCCGCTCTCGGAACGGGGCGGGTCCCGCGTGTTTTTCTGCCGGATCGCCGGGTACGGGGAGACGGTGGCCGCTTTTCTGCGCCGCTACTATGAGGCGGCCCGCCGGTCCGGCGTCATCATCGACGGGCGCATCCCCAACCCCACGCCCGACAACCTGTCCTATTTCAATGAGATGATGGGGTCCGGTTTCCAGATGGACCGGGATTTTCTCTCCCAGCGGCTGAAAAAATGGCTGCCCCGGATGACGGACGGGCAGCGGGACGCTGTGGTGACGGCCATGTATGCCACCCTGGACGATATGCGCCGGGCGGGCAAAAACGACAATATGCTCCGCAATGCCTACATGAAATACATGTGCTGGCTCTACTACAAGTTCGAGCGGATCGTCAACGTGCTGGGCGGCGAGACGCTGCCCAAGATCCTCTATGCCGGGGACGTGAGCCATTATGAGCTGCAGCTGCTGACGGTCCTCTCCCGGGCGGGGGCGGATATCGTCCTGCTGGAGTGCGGCGGCGACCAGGCATATCTCACCGTGGACCCCCAGTCGGCCCTGTCGCACCTGTATCAGGCCCCTGGCCTGGGGTCCTTCCCGGCGGGCTTCGGTGTCAAGCAGCTTCAGGCGGAGCTGGAGCGGGAGGTGCGCCGCCAGCGGCTCTACGGCACGCCGCCCTCCCTCTCTCCCTGCACCAACGCCTGGGTGCAGAAGGCAGAGCTGAACGCGGCGCTGACGGCTGTGCAGGCCCGCGGAAACGATCCCCGCTTTTTCTGCAACCTCTTCCTCTGCCAGTACGGCGTGGAGGACAATCTCACCTATACCAACGACCTCTTCGCGTTTTATCAGTCCCTCCAGGGCGGCGGCCGCCGGATCTGCGTGGTCAACGGAGACCCCGCGCCCCCCGGGCCGGAGGAGATCGCCGCGGTCAAGCGGGGCAACTACGCCTCCGCAGAGCAGCTGGCGGCGGGTCTCGCCGCCAACATCCGGTATCCGGCCAATGTGGAGCTCCAGCGCCTGATGACCCGAGCTTTCATCGATCTGGTGCTGGAGGAGGGGGAGCGGTGCGGCGGCAGCGTCTCCAAGCTCACCAGCCGGGCGGTGTACCTCCTGTGCTGGCTGAACCGGTATCAGAAGGACCTCTTTCCGGACTGGAAGGCGCCGGAGGTGGCGGTCTTTCTCCAGTTTGGCAGATGCGCGTCGGACACCGGAGCCCTGTTCCTGCGGCTGCTGGCCCGCCTGCCGGTGGATGTCCTGTTGCTGCTCCCCAATCTGAATGAGGGCAGCGCCCTCCACACCCCGGATCTGCTGGAGGTCCACTGTCCCCAATCCGTCTCTCTGGACCGCTTCCCGGTGGACCAGAACCAGGCCCGGGTCACCACCGCCGCCTATCAGGCGGAGCGGGATCTGGACCGGCTGATGTACCAGGATACGGGACTGTATCGGAACCAGCAGTACGCCAAGGCCTCCACGGTCCTGCTGCAGACCATGTACGAGGAGATCCCGATTCTGTGGGACCAGGAGATGAAATACCGTCCCAGCTTTTCCGCCGCGGGGGACACCGTCACCCTGCCGGTGATCTGCCAGAAGATCTGCGGCGTGAAGGACGGCAACGCCTCCCAGTACTGGCTGGACATCAAGAAGCTCATCACGCCGGACACGGAGGTGATTCGGTCCGTCCCCTGGGTCCAAGGCACGGATCCCAACCCCGTGAAGCCGTACGCCACGCAGTTTTTGAAGAACGGCAAGCTGCTGCGCGGCAAGATCAAGTCCCACAGCGCCTATCTCTACGGCATCCTGCGGGCGGAGATGCAGGAGCACCTGTTGGACAAATTGCAGCTGCTGCTGGACCAGAAGCTGATCCGCGGCACCTTTGAGAACGGCACGGAGTACACGGTGATCGCCACCGCCCTGAATCTCCCCAAGGACCTGCTGCGGAAGATCCAGAAGTTCGACTTCACCAAGAAGAACCCCAAGCTCATCTACATCAACCCCACAGAGGAGAGGATCTCTCTGGAGGACAGCATCCTCACCGCGTTTCTAAGCCTGGTTGGCTTCGACGTGCTATTCTTCGTCCCCACCGGCTACCAGTGCATCGAGCAGCACTTCACGCGCCCCTTTGCCAGCGAGACGCAGATCGGGGACTATCTTTACGACCTGCGGATTCCTGATTTCAACACCGTGCAGGAAAGCGGACTGCACTCCATCAGAAAACTATTTGGAAGGAGTATATGACTTATGGGCCTGAATCTCAGCAGCCCGACCCCATCCCAGCCTCAGCCCTCTCAGGGACAGGCACCTGCCGCCCCCCAGGAAGAAGAGAGCTATCAGCAGTACGACATCTCCGCCGACCGGCAGATGATGACCCAGACGCTGGTCAACTCGCCGGAGGTGGATGCCCTGGCCAGCCAGATCGAGGTATACAACCTGGAGTCCATTGTCTCCTTCGGCGCCGGAGCAGCAGACGAGATCTCCAAGTGCTCCGACGTGGTACTCAACAGCATGAACCTGTCCCAGCTGGATGACTCCAGCGCGATGCTGAACACGCTGGCCAAGATCATGGACAAGTTCGACATCGAAGAGATCAAGGAGAACCCCGGCCTCTTCGGCAAGCTGTTCGGAAACCTCCGCAAGCAGCTGGACAAAATCCTCGCCAAGTACCACACCATGGGCGATGAAGTGGACAAGATCTATGTCCAGCTGAAGCAGTACGAGGCAGACATCAAGCAGTCCAACCGGAAGCTGGAGGAGATGTTCCAGGCCAATGTGAACTACTACCACGAGCTGGTGCGTTACATCCTGGCCGGTGAGCAGGGGTGCCGGGAGCTGGAGGCATACATCGCCCAGCGCCAGGCGGATATGGAGGCCACAGGGGACAACTCCATCCAGTTCGAGCTGACCACCCTGAATCAGGCCCTGATGATGCTGGAGCAGCGGACTCAGGACCTGCGGACGGCGGAGAACGTGGCCATGCAGTCCATCCCCATGATCAAGACCATGCAGTTCAGCAATATGAATCTGGTGCGGAAGATCAACTCCGCCTTCATCATCACCCTGCCGGTGTTCAAGCAGGCGCTGACCCAGGCCATCATGCTCAAGCGCCAGCGGCTGCAGACGGAGGCCATGAGCGCCCTGGACGCCAAGACCAATGAAATGCTGATCCGCAACGCCCAGAACACGGCGGAGCAGGCCAAGATGACCGCCCGTCTGGCCTCCGGCAGCTCCATTAAAATCGAGACGCTGGAGCAGACCTGGCGCACCATCGTCAGCGGTATCGACGAGACGAAGCAGATCCAGGAGAACGCCCGCAAGCAGCGGGTGGAGGACCAAAAGCGACTGGAGGCCATCAAGGCCCAGTTCGACCAGATGTATCACATGCCGGACAAGGGGTCCGTGAATCATTAAATATTGGGAACGGAGGAAATCACTATGCCGATCAATCTTTCCAAGGGACAAAAAGTCGACCTGACCAAGGGCAACCCCGGCCTCACCAAGATCATGGTGGGCCTGGGCTGGGACGTGAACGCCTTTGACAGCGGCAGCGCCTTTGACCTGGACGCGGCTGCCTTCCTGCTGGGCGCCAGCGGAAAGTGCCCCACGGAGCGGGACTTCATCTTCTACGGCAACCTCAAGCACAGCACCGGCGCGGTGGAGCACATGGGCGACAACCTGACCGGCGAAGGCGACGGCGATGACGAGCAGATCATGGTGGATCTGGCCAAGGTACCCGCCAGCATCGAGCGGATCGCCTTCACCTGCACCATCTATGACGCGGAGAACCGCCGCCAGAACTTCGGCCAGGTGTCCAATGCCTTCATCCGCATCGTGGACCAGTCCACCGGCACGGAACTGATCCGCTACGACCTGGCGGAGGACTTCTCCATCGAGACGGCCATCGTGGTGGGTGAGCTGTACCGCCACAACGGCGAGTGGAAATTCAATGCCATCGGCAGCGGCTTCCAGGGCGGTCTGGCAGCCCTGTGCGGCCACTACGGCATTGACGCTGAGTGATTACAAGGAGGAATATCATGCCTATCAGTTTACAAAAAGGACAGAAAGTCAGCCTGACCAAGGGGAATCCCGGCCTGACCAAGGTGGTCGTGGGCCTGGGCTGGGACGTGAACAGCTTTGACACCGGCGGGGATTTTGATTTGGACGCGGCGGCCTTCCTGCTGGGAGAGAGCGGCAAAGTGACCTCCTCCGGGGACTTCGTGTTCTACGGCAATCTCAAGCACAGTTCCGGCGCGGTAGAGCATCTGGGCGATAACCTGACCGGGGAGGGTGCCGGGGACGATGAACAGATCCGCATCGACCTGACGAAGGTGCCCGACAACATCCAGCGCATTGCCTTCACCGTGACCATCTACGAGGCGGAGAGCCGCCGGCAGAACTTCGGTATGGTGAACAACGCCTTCATCCGCATCTTCGATGAGACCAACGGCCAAGAGATGCTCCGCTATGACCTGGGCGAGGACTTCTCCATCGAGACGGCGGCGGTGTTCGGTGAGGTCTATAAGAACAACGGCGAGTGGAAGTTCAACGCCATCGGCAGCGGCTATCAGGGCGGTCTGGCGGCCCTGTGCGCCAACTACGGCGTGGACGTGGAATAAGCATCCCGACAGGGAGCATCAGATCTCTCCGGCCGCGCCCGGGGGCGCGGCCGGACATTTTGAAGGAGGAAATATATATGTCTGTGAGTCTGCAAAAGGGCCAGAAGATCAGCCTGACCAAGGGCAACGAGGGTCTTTCCAAAGTCATCATCGGTCTGGGCTGGGATGAGGCCGCCAAGTCCAAGGGCGGTTTGTTCGGCAGCCTGTTCGGGTCCTCTGGCCCCGCCATCGATTGCGATGCCTCTGCCTTTGTGCTGCAGAACGGCAAGCTGACGGACAAGAAGGACATCGTCTACTTCGGCAATCTGAAGCACTACACCGGCACTGTCCAGCACATGGGCGATAACCTGACCGGCGCCGGCGAAGGCGACGATGAGCAGATCGTGGTGGATCTGGCCCGCGTCCCCGCGGAGTATGACCGCATTGTCCTGGTGGTGAACATCTATCAGGCAGTGCAGCGCCGCCAGCACTTCGGCATGATCCAGAACGCGTTCATCCGCATCGTGGACGCCCGGAACAACCAGGAGATGTGCCGCTACAACCTCTCCGAGAACTACGACAACATGACCGCCATGATCTTCGGCGAGGTCTATCGAAACAACGGCGAGTGGAAGTTCAACGCCATCGGCCAGGCCACCACGGATCCCGGCCTGGTGGAGCTGGCCCGGCGCTATATGTGAGCGGCGGCCCCAAAAAAAGATATTGAAAATTTGAACCGCGGGAGGGGTCTGCTGTGCGCAGGCCCCCTTCCCGCAGCGAATGGGTGTAACAATCATGCATTTTAATGGACTGACTGACAAACAAGTTGAGGAATCCCGAAAAAAATACGGGTCCAATGTGATCCCCGACTCCGAACCCACCACCTTCTGGGCGGAGTTCAAGGAGACGTTCAAGGACCCCATGATCCGGATCCTGCTGGCTATTGCGGCCCTGATGATCGTCATGTGTGTGCTGGGCTATGCGGAGATCTATGAGCCCATCGGCACTGTCGTGGCCGTGCTGATCGTGGCATTCGTCTCCGCCAAGACCGGCGTGGCCAGCGACACGAAGTACCGCCAGCTGAAGGACAGCACCAAAAAAGATCAGTGCAAGGTCTACCGCAACGGTCTGGTCACCGTCATCGACGTGGATGACGTGGTGGTGGGGGACAAGGTCCTGCTCCAGTCCGGCGACAAGGTGCCGGCGGACGGCGTGCTGATCCACGGAACTTTAAGGGTGGACAACTCCGCCCTCAACGGCGAGGCGGAGGAATGCCCCAAGACCGCGGCGGACGAGTCCTTCCCCCTGCCGGAGGACATCACCGGCGACACCTTCGTGGACGCCCACTCCCTGTTCCGGGGCGCCGTGCTGTTTGACGGCGAGGGCGTGCTGGATGTGCGCAAGGTGGGCCTTGCCACCATGATGGGCAAGATGGCCGAGGAGATGCAGGACGACGAGCCGGACTCTCCCCTGAAGGTGAAGCTCGGGAAGCTGGCGGACATGATCTCCCGCTTCGGCTACATCGGCGCCGTGGTTATCGCCATCATGTACTTTGGCTACTTCATCCTCTCCGCCGGCGGGTTTGCGGCGTACTTCTCCTCCGGAGCCCCAGTCATCATCCAGGACATCGTGGAGGCTGTGTCCCTGGCGGTGGTCATCATCGTGTGCGCCGTGCCGGAGGGGCTGCCCCTGATGATCTCTCTGGTGCTGATGCAGAACACCAGCAAGATGCTGGACCACAACGTGCTGGTCCGCAAGGCGGAGGGCATCGAGACCGCCGGCTCCCTGAACATCCTGTTCAGTGACAAGACGGGCACCATTACCAAGGGCCACCTGGAGGTGGTGGAGTTCTTCACCGCAGACGGCGTGGCTATCCCTCTGGATCAACTGGCCCAGCAAACCAAGCTCAAGGGCCTGATCGATCTGGCCATCGGCAAGAACAGCCAGTCCATGTATGACGGCAGCGGCCGCGTGGTGGGCGGCAACGCCACGGACCAGGCGCTGATGCGCTTTCTGGGGCAGGAGACCTTCCACAAGCTGGATGAGGTCTCCTCCTATGCCGTCACCAAATCCCAAAGCTTCAACTCCGCCAATAAGTTCAGCCAGGCCTACATCGCCGGGGCGGGCCGCACCTTCTACAAGGGCGCGCCGGAGAAGTTCCTGGCCGTGGCCCAGAAGTACCTCAGCCTGGATGGGGACGAGCATCCCCTGGACCTGGAGTCCCTGAACGCCAAGATCGACGAGCTGGCAGGCAAGTCCATGCGGGTGCTGGCCTTCGGCTACTCCCCCAGCGAGATGACGGAGAACGCCATCAACGCCGACACGGTGCTGATCGGCCTGGTGGGCATCCGGGACGACGTGCGTCCCGAGGCCCGGGAGGCCATCGCCGAGGTGCAGAAGGCCGGCATCCAGGTGGTCATGATTACCGGCGACCGGCTGGAGACCGCCGTGGCCATCGCCCGGGAGGCCGGGCTGCTGCGGACCCGGGACGATGTGGCGCTGACCTCCACCCAGCTCAACGAGCTGTCCGACGACGAGGTGAAGAAGATCATCCCCCGCATCCGGGTCATCGCCCGCGCCCTGCCCACGGACAAGTCCCGGATGGTGCGCCTGTGCCAGGAGCTGAACCTGGTGGTGGGCATGACCGGCGACGGCGTCAACGACTCCCCGGCCCTGAAGCGGGCGGATGTGGGCTTCGCCATGGGCAGCGGCACCGAGGCCGCCAAGGAGGCCGGCAAGATCGTCATCCTGGACGACAACTTCAAGTCCATCAAGGACGCCATCTGGTACGGCCGGACCATTTACCACAATATCCTGAAATTCTGCAGGTTCCAGCTGGTCATCAATGTGGCCGCCGTGGTGGTCAGCGCTATCGCTCCCTTCTTCGGCGTGGAGGAGCCCCTGAAAGTCACCCACCTGCTGTTCGTGAACCTGGTGATGGACGGCTTGGGCGCCATTATGCTGGGCAATGAGCCCGCCCAGGAGCGGTATATGTCCGAGCCGCCCCGCCGCCGGGATGAGAGCATTGTCAGCAAGTCCATGATGGCCCAGATCGTCACCATGGGCCTGTGGCTGACGGCGTTGAGCTTTGTCTTCCTGAAAGTGCCTTTCTTTGACAGCTTCTTTGCCAGCACGGAGCAGAAGCTCTCCGCCTATTTCGTGCTGTTCATCTGGAGTGCCCTGTTCAACGCCTTCAACGTGCGCAGCGACAGCTTTGACATCTTTAAGGATCTGAAGCTGAACCCCGGTTTCATGCGGGTGTTCGTTATCATCGTCCTGGTGCAGGCGTTCATCGTCAACGCTGCCCTGATCCCCGTGCCGGTATTCGGCTGGATCAGCAATATGTTCAGCTGTGTGCCCTTCCCGCCCGCCGGGTGGGCTGCCGCCATTCTGCTGGCGTTCACCATGATCCCCGTGGACATCCTCCGCAAGGTGATCGTGGGACGGAAGTAAACCGAAAAAAGAGGCAGGCATCCAAAATGCCCGCCTCTTTTTTCTTCACCGCCTTTTTGCCAGCACCACGCCGAATACCGTGCCGGTGACGCCGCCCACCAGATGCATGAAGTTGGCCACGTTGTCCCGCAGGGCCACCATGGCGTACACCTCCTGCCCCAGATACAGGACCGCCGCCAGAATCAGCGTCAGGGGGATGCGGCCGTCCTTCATGCCCGCCAGGGAGGCCAGCATAATCAGCATGAACACAATGCCGCTGGCCCCCAGCAGGGCGGAGCCGGGGAAGAACACGCATTGCAGGATGCCGGAGACCCCCGCCGTCAGTAGAATGCCGGCCAGCAGCGTCCGGCTACCGTACTTCTCCTCCAGCGGCGGGCCGATCACCAAAAGCAGCAGCATATTGCCCAGGAAATGGTCGAAATCCGCGTGGCCCAGCACATGGCCGAACAGCCGCACATAGAACAGCGGATCTGCCAGGGAGGAGCGGTAGACACAGAAGGCGTGCAGGGTCGTCCATCCTCCGGTGATCCAGTCCAGCAGCAGGACACCCAGGGACAGCAGGAAAAAGGTCAGGATCACCGGAGAATTGTATTGCAGCTTTTTCATGGCGCGCTCCTCCCCGCCGGCCGCGGCGGTGTTGTTTTTCCCATCTTACCACAGATTCTCCGGCGGCGCAATTTGAAATGGCCGAGGCGCGGGAAAGAGGTTTCTTTGGGGTGGAAGCTGTGCTATAATCAAAGTCTCACCACGATTTCATGACACGACGAAGGGAGGGTGCCGCAATGCACCCATATACGGCCGCAGACACGCTGCGGATCGCCAAGCGATACAACAACCCCAAGCGGAGCTACCTGCTGGTCAATCCCCTGCAGGCCAAGCACATCCCTGTGAGCCCCGCGGCGGCTCTGGAGATGATGGGTGCCCTGGGGGACCAGGTGGCCGCCAAGTACCCGGAGGCCCGGCTGGTCATCGGCTTTGCCGAGACGGCCACCGCCATCGGCGCCGCCGTGGCAGCCCGGCTGGGGCCGGACTGCCTCTATGTCCACACCACCCGGGAGGCGTTGGACGGAGATTGGATCCTCTTTCGGGAGGAGCACAGCCACGCAGCGGAGCACCGGCTCTGTGCCGACCAGCTGGCGGACTGGATCGACCGCAGCCCCGCCATCGTATTCGTGGATGACGAGTTCTCCACCGGGCGGACCCTCATCAACATGGTCCAGCAGCTGCGGGAGCGGTATCCCCGGCTGGGCGAGCGGCGGCTGGCAGCTGCGTCCATCCTCAGCCGGGTCTCTCCGGAGAACCAGGCCAGGCTGGCAGAGGCCGGCATTGCCTGTGAGTGCCTGGTGCGGCTGGAACATCAAGACTATGAGCGGATGGTGACCGGGATCCCTGTAAAGGAGGCGGCTCCCCCTGCCCAGGGCCCCCTGCCGGACCTGCGGACGCTGTACACGGCGGAGCCTCTGCCGGACCCACGCCGTGGTGTGGCCGTCGGCTGCTATACGGACTGCTGCCGCGCCGCCGCGGAAGAGCTGCTGTCCCGCCTCCGGGAGGAGCTGCCGGACCAGGGCGCCCTGCTGGTGCTGGGGACCGAAGAGTGCATGTATCCTGCCCTGACGGTAGGGTCGCTGGCGGAGCAGACGGGTCTCTGTGCCACAGTACGCTGCCATGCCACTACCCGCAGTCCCATCGGCATCTGCCCCGACTCTGCCTACCCCATCCGAAACGGGGTGCTGCTGCCCAGCTTCTACGGTGGGGACCGGAAGACATATCTCTATGACCTAGCCGCCTATGACGCCGCTCTGGTGGTGACGGATGCGCCCGCGGCGGTGGACGGGACCGCCTGCACCCGGCTGGCGGCGGCCCTGGGGCAGCTGGGCTGTCCCCGACTCTATCTCTGCAGAATTTGAGAGGATCTTATGTTCAGCACATATCAAAGTCAGGATGTGACCATCCTGCTGAAAGACATCACCGGCCTGGTGACGCCCCTGGGCACCCGGGAGCGGGAGGCCAGGATCCAGAGCGGTGTCCACTACTCGGAGATGCTGCCCCTGGAGTATGAGCCCTCCCCGGCCTATCTGGCCGCCTATCACGACGCCCTGGAGCGGTACGCCGGCATCACAGCGGAGGCTGTGGCCCGGGCGGCGGAGCAGATCTGGGAGAGCAGGGGAAGGCAGTGCGCCCTGGTCTCCCTGGCCCGGGCAGGGACGCCCATCGGCATTCTGATCCGCCGCTATCTCCAAGGCCGGTACGGTGCCGACCTCCCCCATTACACCATCTCCATCATTCGGGGCCGGGGCATCGACCGCAATGCCATGGCCTATCTCCTGAACCGCCACGCCCCTGGAGATATCCAGTTCGTGGACGGCTGGACCGGCAAGGGCGCCATCCAGCGGCAGCTGGACGCAGCCATGACGGACTACCCCGGCGTCTCGCCGGGGCTGACAGTTTTGTCGGACCCGGCCAACGTAGCGGCCATCTGCGGCACCCATGACGATTTCCTCATCGCCAGCTCCTGCCTGAACTCCACCGTGTCCGGCCTGTTGAGCCGGACGTTCCTCCGCGGCGACATCATCAGCCCCGGGGACTTTCACGGCGCTGCCTTCTACCGGGAGCTGAAGGACCAGGACCTGACGTACCAGTTCATCGACACCATCCAGGCCCATTTCCCCGCCTGTGCCGACGCCGTTCCCCCGCCCCGGCGCAGCGGCCGGGCCGGACTGGAGGAGGTGCACCGGATCGGGGCGGACTTCGGCATCCGGGACATCAATCTCATCAAGCCCAGCATCGGGGAGGCCACCCGTGTCCTGCTGCGGCGGGTGCCCTGGAAGGTGCTGGTCCACAGCCTCCGAGACGAAGCCCATCTGGGGCACATCTACCAACTGGCCAGGGAGAAGGGCGCGGAGCTGGTGGAGTATCCCCTGGAGAACTACCGGGCCTGCGGCCTGATCCGGGACCTGGCGGACACATAGCCATGGGAACGATTCTGTTTGCCAGCGACCTGGACAACACGCTCCTCTTCTCCCACCGGCACCGGCAGCCCGAGGACCGGTGTGTGGAGCGTCTGAACGGGGCCGAGCAGGGCTTCTTCACCCGGGAGACGCCAGACCTGCTGCCCCAGGTCGTCCAGCGGGTCCATCTGCTGCCCATCACCACCCGGTCCATCGAGCAGTACCAGCGCATCCAGTGGCCGGACGGCACGGCGCCCAGGATTGCCCTGACCGCCAACGGCGCCGTCCTGCTGCGGGACGGTCAGGTGGACC
>ERZ1106941.2760-NODE-2760-length-11961-cov-84.551487_pt1 | contig 11961 bp, 10 predicted proteins | sample MGYA00403670_ERZ1106941 | MGnify/ENA primary metagenome ERZ1106941 (study PRJEB35170, sample SAMEA104062400) | human gut metagenome | biome: human gut; feature: human-associated habitat; material: faeces | place: Denmark | collected 2012-06-04 ...
CTCGCAGTCCCTTTTCCGCATCAGCCGGAACCAAGGTGTAACACACTAGACTTTGTAACCAAAGTCGTGTGCCACGAAACCCCGGCGCGGTTTCTTTGGATTCTTCCGGCTATCGCGTTGCCTCCCGGCTTCAGGCAATAGCAGATGCGGGCGTCAACTCGTACACATGATCGAACTGAGCTTTGCGCTTATCACCAAAACATTCTGGTTGCCACAGCAATCAGGTTTCAGGGCAGAAGACATCTAAAGATGCTGAACTTCTGGATCGATCATACCGTCTTTTTTGAACGGCTTCATTCTAACTGGGGTTGAGGACGGTTAAGAGCCGCAGTACATTTTCCAATTTTCCCGTCGGGCCAGAATACAAGACGATTTGGACGGGAGACACAGTACATTTGATTATAACGCAGCATCCCGATTTTATCCAGATATGCAATATGCTTCGCAACCAACACCTCTTGAGTATCCTGGTGAAGGGGTGACAGATCGTGGGAGCCTTTGCCGCCCCAGTCACCAACTGCACAAACAAGTACATCGAAGCGTTTATCCTGTCCAAACAAACGGTAAAGGTAATCGTACCAACTGTAGTCCTCATCGCCGGCCAGAAGATTACGGCGTAGCGTGATATGGAAGGAGTACTCTTCCGGGGGCAACTTGGAAAGAGCGACCAGATTGTCAATGATGGTCCGCAGGGTTCCTTTGCCAGATACATGGGGCCGAGTCTTGTCATGGTTCCAACCATCAAGTGTAATTTGGTAGCTGGTAATTCCTGCCTGACAAAACTGACGGAACAGCTTTTCGTCCAGCAGATAACCATTGGTGGTCATCTTGGCAGTATACTGAAAGCCATGCTGTTTCTGCAAGTTCTGAATCATTTCAGAGACTTCCAATACAGTGTCTTTGCAAAGGATCGGTTCGCCTCCAAGCCATGCAAGCACAACCTGCTTATGCCGTGGGGCCTGCGCAGTGATATACTCTTCGATCTGATCCAGTGTGTCACGGGTCATACTGGCTGCCGGGTGGTTTTTGTGGCAGTATGAACACTGAAAATTACACCCTTCAGTAGGAATCAGTGTGGCCATGAAGACATCCCAATTGAATTTTTGAGGTAATATTGGCTTGGGTTGAATACAACTGAAATTTTCTCCTAGGCAATCGGAGATGTATCCAGACATCATATATAAGCCCTCTTGATATTGTAGACTAAAATTAGTTGCCGTTCTTTTTTTCTTGAAGTGAAAGCAACCATGCGCTCTTCACAGAAAGACAGATGCCAATTCCAACTACGGTCATAAAAGCACCGAGGATGACAAAACAAGCCGTTGACCCGGCGCTCACCAGTAGTGATGAGCCAAACAGATAAAAAATTTCAGTAACATTGACGCCCATGTTGAAGACGGAAAGCAGCTCGGCGCGATTGTCTTCCCTGCCGGCAGCATCTACAATGCTGTTTTGGACTTCTCCCAGCAGATAGGATGGAATATCCAAAAAAAGCGGAAGGATCAGCATAAATAGGATAGTCCAAACCGGCACATTGACCAAGCCCAACACACCAAGGGCTATTCCACTCAGAATGAAAAACAGTGCCATCATTTGATTATAGTGTTCAGGCTTGGTACGGGCGAGAATCCGTTCGGACAGCAACTGAATTGCAGAATAACCCATAATAATTGCGGCGAGCCAGGTTTCATTGATCCCGCACAACTGCAGCTTCTCCGCATAGAAGAAATTGATCAGAATGCGGCCAATGTTCAAAGCTGCCAAAATCATTAGAAGCATCCATATCTTTTTCTGCTGAAACAACTGCGGATAGGGAATGTTTTTCTTTTGGCGCGTTTCACTTCTGGGCTGCACTGTTTCCTTGGGGATTTTTAAAGAGGTAAAGACAGCAACAAGGTTTGCGGCAATCGTTGCCAGAAGCAGACCCTTGATGCCAATCAGCGTGTACAGGACCGCATAAGCTAGGGTACTGGCAAAAAATCCGACAGTTCCATAATTGGCGACATGTGCAGATTTTTCAGCGTAATGTTCCTTTGAAAACATAATATAAATATAGCCGCTCTGCGTCCCAGAAGAAAAGGAAGCCGCTGTGCCTTCGAGGATAGCCTGTAAAATAAACAGACTATAATTGCAGCTTACATGAGCCAGCAAGAGGCAGGTTCTCGAAATGAGCAGCGCGATCTGGTATAGTACCAACGTGGATTTATAGCCAATGCGATCGGTCAGCTTTCCGAGAGGAATCTCTGTGAGGAGGACCATAGTAGCCATAATTGCTTGCAAAATGAAGAATTGGCTGAGAGAGATTCCTGCAGTGGTTCGTACCAGTAGAGAGACTGGGGAGAAAAACACCAGCCCATTGAGCAGAGAGGTAAGGTCAAGTGCATCTGTTTTCAGCTTTGCGTTCATTTTGATTCACCTCGTTATATTTGGATTTAATATAAGGAATAAACAGTGTTTTCATGAAGTGAGAAAAAACTTCTTCTTCATATGTACAGCACTTTTTGAAATCGATTTGGTGGGACAGCTGACATCCGCCACCGCAGAAGCCACCGATTTTACAATCCTTACACTCCGCATAAGAATTGCAGGTTACAGCGACGGGCCGATAATTTGTTAAATTTTCATAGGAAAAATCAAAAAGGCTGTACCTAGATCTACCAACTGTGCAAGTACAACGATATGTTTTCAGATTCATATCAACATAAAAAACATTACTGGATGACGAAGTGCTCCAACAATAACTATGTGTTTGTTTATGCTCCCGCAAATTCAACTTTAGGCCCATTTTGTCGGCAAAGTTATAGCAGGTCTTTAAAAATGCCGCGTGAACATTGTCCGGGAGAGGCTTGCTTTGAAGCTCAGCGAGAATCTCACTTTCCATCATGATGTCAGGGAAATTTGTTTCATACAAACGATCATCTACTCGACCAATAGTCCACGCAAAGTTTTTATCCTGCAAAAGCTGTAACTTCTTCAAGTCATCCAGTGTATTCCAGATTTCTTTATGATTGTGCCTATCGATATTGGTTCCTAAGTCCACATGGATGCCGTAATGCAGAAGTGTCTTAATACAGCACAGGAGTTTGAAAGTTTCATTTGTATTGTTCCGGCTCGGATCAAGATCGTATCGCGTCATATAATTTAACGCCATACTGTCGATTGTGGGATAAATACCGCTGATGAAGCGACGATTGATGATAAATTTCTTCAAATAATACGAAAGGAAACTTCCGTTTGTGGTGATATGAACAGTGGTTTTGTGCTCTTTGCAAAATTGGAGAATTTTATCAATTACTTTCTCATTCTCGATCAGCAAGGGTTCGCCACCAAATAAACCCAGTCGAACGGTCTTGTTCGGATTTGCTTCCATATACTGTGCAATGATACTTAAAATTTTATCCAGAGTTTCATCACTGATAAGTTTCTTTTCCAAGGTTTTATCGTTTTGCTGATAGCAGTAAGTACAGTGCATGTTGCATTTATACGTAATTGTTAAGATGAAAGTGACTTCTTCGCTTGACTTGTTTGAGTCGGTTTCATCGCTATCCAGCATTTTGTGGTATACTTCTTCGCTCACACCATGGTGGAGGAGATCTTTTGAGATGAGGAAACATCTATTGCTGTACGTATCAACAATAACACATTTTTCGGAATCAACATCTTCTAAATATTTATTTCCAAGGACCTGTGTCAGATCAAAATTCCCCTGTGCGTCTTTGGTTTCCACAAGCGTTCCGTTTTTCAATTCATAAAACATGGTTCCATTATACAGAAAAATCCCAAGAAGCAAACATTTGCTCCTTGGGAAACCGTCACTGATCAGTAGAGGCGGTGCCCGTTGTCATCATCGCAGCTAACGATAACAACCGCGTCGTTTGCCTTCATCTCTTCCAGCTCTTCATTGGAAAAAGTTACGGTATACATTTTCTGTTTCTCCTTTCTTTTTTCAGCTCTGGATGTTTGGTTCATCGCTGTGACTATATTGTAGCAGCACGACGCACTTCTGAACATATCGTACCAAGTTACTTTCAAATAACACAAAACGATAAGTTGGATTCCAATGAACTTATTCCTTTTTGATTTCCAGCTATCAACGACTGGAAAATTAGCTTGATATCCTTTATAATTATAAGAACTCTTTATTCAATCTGGGGTGGTTTCAATGAAAAATGTTTTTCTTGGAGAATATATCAAACAGCGGCGGCTGGATCTGGGCCTGACCCAGGAGCAGCTTTGCGATGGAATCTGTGAACCGATGACCCTTTCCCGACTGGAAAATGGCAAACAGACTCCCAGCCGCAATCGGATCAATGCCCTTTTGCAGCGGCTGGGCCTGCCGGATGACCGCTATTTTGCACTGTTGAGTAAAAATGAGCTGGAAATGGAAGCCCTTCAAAAGGAGATTGTTGCATGCAATGCTAATCATCGCGTGGAGGAAGGCTTTGAAACCTTAAAAAAATTTGAGCAGATTGCAGACCATGACGATCAAATCGCGCAGCAGTTTATCTTACGCTCTAAGGTGTTGTTGGGGCGTTTGGATCAACGATATACACCACAAGAACAGATTGACCTGTTGATGCAAGCAATTCGGCTGACGGTTCCCCGCTTTAATTTGGATGAGATTGAGAGGTTTTTTTATTCGACAGACGAAATCAAGATCATCAATCAAATTGGAATTGCATACTCCGATGATGGACAAAATAAAAAAGCAGCTGATATCTATTACCAGCTGCTGAAATATGTCCGAAAGCATTTTGAAGAAACAATCACTTCGGTTGGTATCTTACCGATGGTTTATTTTAATTATGCCCGTGTTCTGGATTTGTGCGGTCGCTACGAGGATAGCGCAGAATGTGCAGAAGAAGGCAGGAAGGCTTGCCTCAAATATGGGCACTATCAATATTTACCACATTGTCTTGAAATCCAAGCTGAATGCGCTCATTTCATGGGAGATGACAAAAAAAGCGCGGATCTCTATCGTAAATGCTATTATCTGTGCCAGGTCATCGAACACCAGGAAGGATTGGAAATTACCAAAAAGGAAGCAAAAGAATATCTGGGCATGGAATTTGAAACTTAAAGAGCTTCACCGCCCCCCGGAAACGCGTCATATAACTGCATACCCGATTCGTCCGGGTCTTCGGGCTGTTCTGTTTCGGTCACGCCAGTCTGAGGCGTGGGCAAGTCTTCAGGTTCAGCGGCAAAGCAGGGGACAGCCAGCAGACTGGTGGCCAGAACAATAGAAGTAATCAGAGTAAAAAGACGTTTCATAATTTATTTTCCTTTCGTTTTATGTTGTTTTGGTGTTGGCAAAAGGATACCACTACAAGGCAGTACAGACCATATCGTGTCGTGTTGCTTTTTTCTAACATAAAACGATGGGTTTTCCTGAGAATAAGATCAGATGCTTTCCAATCGGCTTGTGATGCAGCAAGTACTAAAATAAGAGGATGGCCACCCAAAACAATGCCGTCAAGTCATTTGTGTGTGAATTGCTTCCGAGTTTCTAAAATTGTCCTGCACGGTTTCTGCACGGAATCTGCACGGTTTCACCCTGTACAATGGTTGACAACAGGTGCAAAATTTACCAGTGGACGTGAAACATGAATTCGGATAAATTACTTATTATCGATAAAATTTTATGTTTTACGGCAGGCGGCATAATGGAGGAATTACCCCTGACTTGCGCTACGAATCAGTAGGCCGGGGGTTCGAGTCCCTTCCATCGCACCAAGAAAAACCAGAACACGTTTGTGTTCTGGTTTTTCTTTTTGTCAGCACGATGGAAAGGGGCTCGAACAGGGCGGCGGCGCATAGCGCCGCAAGCAATCAGCCCGGTGGGCTGTTGCTTAGCCCGCGGGTTCCAACGCGTAGGAATGTCTACCGTGGAAGCTGTAAATCGAAAGATTTCATGGCTTTTTTGTTTTGTGAGCCATGGGTGCGCGGTTGCGGAAAGAGTGAGACTTATCCCCAGAAGATTCAAGACGGAAAAGATGGAATTTCATATTGACAAGACATCAAGACAAGTATATAATCGAACATGGAAACAACAAGGCATCACGGCGAAAAGCGTTCGAATGCCGCTTTGGATAGAAACAGGTTAAGGAGATATTCAATGACTCAGAGACAAAAAGGTGCTCTTTATATGATCTTGTCTGCATTGTGCTTTGCATCCATGCAGGTGGTGGTGCGGCTGAGCCGCGAGATCCCCACGATGGAGCAGATCTTCATGCGGAATTCGTTTGTGCTGATCGTTTCGGCGATCATCATTCTGCGCAAAAAGGGCTCGCTGTTCGGCCCGGCCAAGTATCAGCCCTATCTGTTCGGGCGGTCGTTCTTTGGCTTTCTGGGGCTGATCACCCTGTTTTATGCCTCCAGCCATGCGGCGCAGGGCGATGTGACGATCCTGAACAAAACTTCCCCTATCTGGGTCACCATTCTGGCCGTCATCTTTATGAAAGAAAAGCTGCCCAAGATCCAGATCCCGGCGCTGGCACTTTCCATGGTGGGTGCCTTTATCGTGTTCCGCCCCAGCTTTGAGTCCAACCCCTTCCCGCTGGTGGTGGCATTTCTGTCGGCCGTGACCTCCGGTGTCGCCTACACCTTTCTCTCCTTCTTTAAGGGCAAGGTGGACGGCCTGACGGTCATGATGCACTTTTCCACCTTCAGCGCCATTGCTTCTATCCCCTTTATGCTGAAGGATTTTGTGGTGCCCAGCTTCAAGCAGGCGGTACTGCTGCTGCTCATTGGCGTGTTCGGCTCTTTGGGACAGGCCTTTATCACCTATGCCTATCGCTTTGCTCCGGCCTCAGAGATCAGCATTTACAACTACTCCGGCATCATCTTCAGCATGATCCTGGGCTTCTTTATTTTGGGCGAGCCGGTAAAATTTACCTCTGTGATCGGCGGCGCACTGGTGGCAGCCGCTTCTGTTATGGTCTATGTTTATAACAACCGCAGCAATAAGAAGGCAGGTGACGAAACTACGAAATAATCATTGCCCCCAAAGCAAAAGTATGCTATGATACAAATGAATAGCATACAGAACTCTTTCTCGTTGTTTGGCAACTTATCAACCTGAGAAACCAAAAAACGAACGGAGAGTTTTACTATGTGGACGAAAAAAGAAAGATTTGAAGCAGTTCTGAACCATGAGTTGGCAGACCGTCCGCCGGTATCGGCGTGGCGTCATTTCACCGAGAACGAGCACAGCGGCGCGGACCTCTTTGTAGAAACGATGCTGAAATGGCAGAACACCTACGACTGGGACTATGTCAAGCTGCAGCCGCGTGCTTCCTATTATGAGGAGGCATGGGGCGGTCAGTTCGACTACAACGATTACGAGGGTGTTTTGCCCAAGGTAGTAAAGGGCCCCATTAGCGGTGTGGCGGATCTGGAAAAGATCACGGTGCTGCCGGGCGATCAGGGTGTGTTTGCAGAGCAGATCGAGGTCATTCAGAAGATGAAGGCTGGTCTGAACGAGGACATCCCCATGTTCCAGACTATGATGTGCCCCACCAGCGTCCTGCAGAAGCTGTGCGCCGTCAACCCCATTGGCCGTTACCGCGCCGCAAGCCGTAACGACCTGATGATGACCCTGATGCACGAGCAGCCGGAGCTGATCCACAAGACCCTGCAGAACATCACCGATACGATGGCCGATTATTCTAAGCACCTCATCGAGGATGCAGGTCTGTACGGTGTGTTCTACGGTGCCACTGGTCTGTCCCGTTCCACCTACATGACCAAGGAGGAGTGGGAAGAGTTTGTCAAACCCTATGATCTGCAGATGATGGAGGCGCTGAAGCCCTGCAAGATTATGGTCCATGCCTGCGGCCTTGAGGTGAACCCGGAGTATTTTGCGCACTACCCCATCGACATCCTGCACTGGCCCGAGAGCGCTACCGGCAACCCCAAGCTGGACACCGCACCCCAGTGGCTGGACAAGTCCATTACTCCGATGGGCGGCTGTGACGAGCGGCTGTTCGGTCAGCACAAGGCCGAGGAGATCGCTGCGCTGACCCGCGATACCCTGAAGCGGATGAAGGACATCCCCTTTGTGCTGGCACCGGACTGCTCGCTGGCCACCAATACCTATGATGAGGAGCTGCGCGCCTTTATCGAGGCCGCACATTCCAACGATTGATCTTCTTTTTTCACTTCCTCCTGTCTGTATGCTGACCGATTGCATGAATAGAGAGTTTTGTCTGTCTGCAAGCTGTGAAAGAGCGGACAGGAGATGGGAAGAGAGGAAAGATTATGGCGGACGAGAACTACTCCTATGCGCCCAAATACGTTCAGATCCAGAACTATATCCTGCAAAAGATCGAGTCCGGAGAGTACACGGCCGGGGACAAGATCCCTTCAGAGATCGAGCTTGCCAGACAGTTTGATGTCAGCCGCCTGACGGTGAATACTGCCGTTAAGGAGCTGGCCAACAGCGGCATCGTGGAGCGGGTGCAGGGGAAAGGTACCTTTGTCCGGTTTGTCCCGGGTCAGTCCTTTTCCAGCCCCATGGCATTTTCCGGCGGCATCAAGATCGCACCCTTTGAACACTCCAACAACAAGCCGCATCGCTTGCTGGAGCATGGGGTCATCAAGGCGGATGCTGCCTTGTGCCAGAAGCTGGGCCTGACGGCAGAAAACCCCTATGTCTATAAGATCGTTCGCTGTGTGGATGTGAGCAGCGAGGTGGATGAGGTGGATTACAGCTATGTCCCGCTGTCGGTGTGCAAGGATCACACGTTTGACTGCGAGGCGCTGAAGACCTTTTTCCTGCACGATTATATCTGCCGCTATTTCAATGAAAAGCCGACCCACATCCGCATTTTTGTGGACACGCCCCTTACCTCGGATATGGAGCTTTCTCTGCTGAACGCGCCGCCGGAGAAGCTGTTCAGCTGGGATACCTTCTTATATCACGGGAATCAGGTGCTGGCGGTCACCACCACGGTCTCCATGCCCAAGGAGAACCGCCCCTTCATCACGCTGGAATTCTGAGCGTTTTCTCTCCGCAAAAACAAAATAACTACCCGGAGGCTGCTGCACAGTGCGCTGTGCGGCAGCCTTTTTTGCGTGGAGAGGATTCTATACGCTTTGGGACGGAGCTGCGTGGCAGATCCGTCCTGTTTTTACAAAAAGGGACTGCTTTTGGCAGAACAGAGAATTTTCAACGAATAAATTGGGACTACTCACAATTTACAACAGAGAGCATCACGGTTATACTTACGTCAGGTTGATAAGTTGTCTTTACATATAGACAATAAAATGTCTTGAAAAACCACCGCACAAATCGTACAATTCATTTTGGAGGTATCACTGTTATGACAACACAAGCGATCATTACCTGCGTCATCCTTGTGATCACCATGGTCCTGCTGATCTCTCAGAAGGTCCCGCTGGTCATCCTCGGCGCAGCCATCCCCGCAGCACTGGCCGCCACCGGCGTTATCAATGCTGGCAGCGCCTACACCGAGTTCGGCAACACCACCATCGTGTTCTTCATGGGTCTGGTGGTCGTTGGCGAGGCCTTCTTCAAGACCGGTCTGGCCGACTTTATCGGCGGCAAGATCATCGGTCTGCTGGGCAAGACCGAAAAGGGCCTGCTGCTGGGTACCGGCCTTGTGGCCGGCGGCCTGTCCGCATTCCTGAACGATACCGGCTCCACTGCCTGTCTGATGCCCATCGTCAGCTCCATGGCCTCCAAGGCTGGCGTCAAGAAGTCCAAGCTGCTGATGGCTCTGGCATTCTTCGCCTCTCTGGGCGGCACCATCACGCTGGTGGGCACCACCCCCCACATCGTGGCAAACGGCATCCTGAAGGATATGGGCCTGCGGGAGTTCGGCTTCTTCGAGTACACCAAGATCGGCCTGCCCCTGCTGGTGTGCGGCATACTGTACATGTGCTTCTGCGGCACAAAGCTGCTGCCGGATAAGGACATCGAGATCAAGAGCGGTGACCGCACGGCAGAGTACGACACCAAAAAGATGGTTCTGGTCGCTGTGATCTTCATCGGTGTTCTGGTTGCTATGGCTACCAGCATCGTCCCCATGCACATTGCCGGCGTCATCGGCGCGATCCTCGTCGTCGTCACCGGCTGCATCAGCCTGGACGAGGCCATCAAGGCCTTCCCCACCTCCACCATCTTCATCGTCGGCGGTATCTTCCCCCTGAGCAAGGCTCTGGTCAGCAGCGGCGCTGCTGAGTATCTGGTCAACGCCATCAGCCCCGTGCTGAGCAACCTGCCTCCCATCGTTCTGCTGGGCGCCATCACCTTCCTGATGCTGCTGACCACCCAGTTCCTGATGAACTCCTCTGCCACCGTTCTGGTGCTGCCCATCGCCATTATGCTGTGCCAGGCCGCAGGCATCAACCCGCTGGCCGGTGCTATGTCCGTGTCTGTGTGCGCCTCCGGTGCCTTTGTTACCCCCTTCGGCACTGCACCCAACCTGCTGGTCTGGGAAGCAGGCGGCTACTCTGTGAAGGACTACCTCAAGTGCGGCTTCCCCATGCTGATCATCTTCGGTGTCGTCACCACCGCTCTGTGCGCAGTGTTCTACCTGTAAGTACGCTGTAAAAAAGAAAACCGAGGTTTTTAGAATGGAAAAGACGGATAAGAGATACCAGGCTTATATTGATATCCTGCGGGAGGAGCTGATCCCGGCTATGGGCTGTACCGAGCCTATCGCCGTGGCCTATGCCGCCGCTGCTGCCCGCAATACGCTGGGCGAGCTGCCGGACAAAGTGCTGGTGGAAGCCAGCGGCAGCATGATCAAAAACGTCAAGTCGGTCATCGTGCCCAACACGGATAACATGAAGGGTCTGGAAGCTGCCGCCGCTGCGGGCATCGTAGCCGGCAAGCAGGAAAAGAAGCTGGAGGTCATTGCCGATGTGACCCCGGAGCAGACCAAAGCCATCCGCGCGTACCTTGACCAGACGGATATCAAGGTGCGGCACGTTGAGAATGGCGTTACCTTTGACATCATCCTCACGGTCTGGAAGGGTGAGCATTCCGCACAGGTGCGCATTGCGGTGTTCCACACCAATATCGTCCATGTGGAAAAGGACGGCGAGGTATTGGTGGATATTCCGGTACACGGAGATGACGAGGAGACCCTGACCGACCGCAGCCTGCTGGATATGGAGCATATCTGGGACTTTGCCAACACGGTGGACGTGGAGGATGTCCGTTCCATTCTGGAACCGCAGATCCGGTGCAACATGGCCATTGCCGAGGAGGGTCTGCGGGGCAACTACGGTGCCAACATCGGCAGTGTGCTGCTGGATATGGAGGGCAATGATGTAAGAGTCCGTGCCAAGGCATACGCCGCAGCCGGTTCCGATGCCCGCATGAACGGCTGTGAGCAGCCGGTGGTCATCAACTCCGGCAGCGGCAATCAGGGAATTACTGCCTCTGTACCGGTCATCGTCTATGCCCGGGAGCTGGGCGTAAGCGACGAAACGCTTCTGCGGGCGCTGACCCTCTCCAACCTGACCACCATCCACGAAAAGACCCCCATTGGCCGCCTGTCTGCCTACTGCGGCGCTATCAGCGCGGGCGCTGGTGCGGGTGCCGGTATCGCCTATCTCTGCGGCGGTGACTATGATGCCGTCATCCATACGGTTGTCAACGCACTGGCAGTGGTTTCCGGCGTCATCTGCGATGGCGCCAAGGCCTCCTGCGCGGCAAAGATCGCAACTGCGGTGGAGGCCGGTCTGCTGGGCTACAATATGTACATCCGCGGCAATCAGTTCCGCGCTGGTGACGGCATTGTGGCCAAGGGCGTAGAAAACTCCCTCAAGAATGTGGGCCGTCTTGGCAAGCATGGCATGAAGGAGACCAACAACGAGATCATTGATATTATGGTGGGCTGCTGATTCTGCTTATCGCGATTTTCAAAAATAGTGCCTATCAAAATGGCATATTTGCGATATGCAGTTTGCGGATGTTGCTTGTGCATT
>ERZ1106941.2766-NODE-2766-length-11928-cov-2.817822_pt1 | contig 11928 bp, 14 predicted proteins | sample MGYA00403670_ERZ1106941 | MGnify/ENA primary metagenome ERZ1106941 (study PRJEB35170, sample SAMEA104062400) | human gut metagenome | biome: human gut; feature: human-associated habitat; material: faeces | place: Denmark | collected 2012-06-04 ...
GGACGTAGCTCGTCCTCTGTAAGCTGTTTAGGAAGATATTCCATCAAGCATTCCATTTCCTGTTTTAACTGAGAGATTAAATCCTCTCTGCCACTCTTTTCATATTCAGGAAGAGAGTCCTTGCGTTGCTTTGATTGCTTTGCAATTACCTCCAAAATATCCTCGTCATCAAGAGTTACTTTGTTGTCCTTTTCAACCTGCAATATTGCAGTACGGACAAGTTGTACTGTATTTTTGCGTACAGTGTCTTTGTTTTTCATTGACGATTTTAGATCTTCTGCTAATTTTTCCTTTAAAGACATTATCGTCATCTCCTTATGTTGCTAATTAAAAATTAGAACTTTCTTTTTCTTGCAGCTTCTGATTTCTTTTTACGCTTTACGCTTGGCTTTTCATAGTGCTCACGCTTTCTGATTTCAGACATGACACCTGACTTAGCACATTGACGCTTGAATCTGCGAAGTGCGCTATCTAATGATTCATTATCTTTTACTCTTACTTCAGACATTGTTTCCCCTCCCTCCGGCAAGTCAATTCTAAAAACGGACTTGATGGACTCAGTTATACACTGTTTGTACAACAATATCTATTATACCTTATTTTACATAGATATGTCAAGATATTTTAGTGATTTTTATAAAGATTTGTTTATTTTTTTAGCCGCCGACAAATTTATCGGCAGCTGTATTTATTATTTCAATGTTTTTGACAAACGATACATCACTACGCAGGTCCAAAGTTTTGTATCATCAAGCCCCAATCCGCTGCCTGTGCCGACAATTATACCGTTATCCACGCACCACCGAACAGCCTCTTTTGCCCAGTCGGGCATATTATCATCAATATAATTATAAATCATAGGATTTTCGATTTTGTAAACCTCATTCTGCAAAACATCAACTCTTGCAGTCTGTTCCGAAATCATTTGTTTTAATTCTTCATATTGCGACATTGTAAGTTCCTCCTCCATTTTTTCGCCGACTATCGCGTCACTTATTGCCTCGGCAATTCTGTCTGCGCCGACTTCATTATATAAATCCGCGTCCGATTCGGTGTCGACAAAGCACACTTCTATAAGCATCGATCTCGCATTACTTCTGCGAATGACATACAAATTTGAGCCGTTTTTTATACCTCTGTTTATAAACCCAAGCTCCGCCATATTTTCACATACCAGCTCCGCTTGTTTAAAAACTTCTCCGTTATAGGTATAAACCTCAGTTCCTCTGCCGCCGCCGCTGTTAAAGTGTATCGAAACGAACAAATCAAGCGGCTGTGCATTCGCTTTATCCACAATCTTTTTCAAATTTTCACTTACCGTAGAAGAATAATCGTCAGTGCAATCAACCACCGTAACACCTTTTGCCCTGAGATACTCCATTACCTTATAACCGACTCGGCGCGTTTCGTTGCTTTCGTTAAGGAATCCGACCGCACCGCTGCCGACTGTACCGCTGACAGTGTGTCCGCAATTTATTCCTACTATCATATATCTCACTCCCCATATATTATATTCACTCACTGTCCGCACTGTTACTGTCACGAATTTGGAGCAATATATCCTTTATTGCTTTCGGCATTTGCGGGTAAATCACCGCCACATTTTCCAACACACTTATACCCTCATTCGCTACGTAAAACATAATAACTATTTCCCGAATTGCGACGTTATCGCCTGTAATCTGTTGCAGAACATTTGAAAGTGCTACTATAATTAATACAGTAATCTTTTTGAGTAATCCTTTAAACCCAATCTCACTCGACATTGTTTTTGTATAAATTGCTTTAATAACACCTGTCAGACAGTCAAGCACCATTATCACCAACAGTGCCCACAAAATACTGTCCCATTGACCGAAAATCGCGGCGAAATATCCGCCCACAATTCCTATTACCGTACTTGTCCAATTAAAAATCCTGTCCATAAATTATTCCTCCGTTTTATTTATTTTCAGCTTGCTTTTTTAACTCCGCCACCGTTTTTACAACCTCGATCGGCTCTTGGAAACCATAGCTGCAAAGTGCATTATACATTTCATAAACATCGCTGATTATGTAGTCAAGTCCCGGATAATTAACTGAATTACTTTTTTCTAAACCTCCGGCCACCCACTTCAGCAAATCCGTCACACGATAACTTGCATCTTTACCATTTACAATATCATTCGTGCCGACTTTTCCGCTTACAAGTTCATTTATTGCCCCAACAAACGAATCTCTGTTATTCGTTTTGAGAGCGTCAAGCGTGTTCAATCCATCAAATTTGATTATACCAGCATATATTTCGGCAACTTCCGCTTTCATATATGTTACATTCATCTTTGCAACATTACCCGATTCAGGCTGTTCCGTAACCTCCAAGCCCAAAGTACCGTTATCGCAGTCATATAACAAATTAATCCACTTTTCTCCTTCTTCACCTTTTTCCGCCGAAAACGAGGCAGAAATCGGTGCTGTTTGTATATATGCACGTCCGTCCCTAAAAATTTTAGTCTGCACGGGTAAGCTGTTTATCGTTACTGTACCGTTTCCGTTTCCTGCATTTATGTTTATAATAAAATCAGACTTTTTCAGACTGTGTGTTATCTTATGCGTAATATTCTTTTCTCTTCCGTACAACTCGGTTTTGTCTGCTTTTTCAAAAAATCTTGACTTGTTTTCTTCATTATCTGCCTGTCGCTCCATTTTTTCATATTCGATACGACCGCTCAATTCATCATCCGCCTCTTGACGCGAATTTACCTCGTTTGAAATTTTGATTTCAAGCGAATTGTCCGCTTTCTTTCTGTCCGACGTTTCCTTTGTTATTTTCTCAGTCAAATCATTACCTATATTCACACGTTGATTTATTTCTTCACTCAAATTATCCTCTAACGCATTATATTCGTCCTGCACCGTCTGAAAATTCGATTTCACCTGTTGCCACCATTTTTTCAGCAAAGTTTTTCCGTCAAAATTAAAATCTAATTTCATTCTTATTCTCCTTCCACCAATATCCTTTTACCGTTAATACACAACACACCGTTACTGTCCTGTGTAATAACATTATCCCCCACAATCAATTTTTCCGTTTCAAAATCACCCTTAAAATTCATATTGCCCTTGTCCGTAATATTCACAGCCGAATTACCGTTGTTGTCCGTAATATTAAACACAAACTGACCGTTCACATTGCCAATCTGCGTTTTTACGTCACCGCCCGTTGACACCTCAATAATGTCCGATAACAACGAAACCGTACCGTTTTCACCGTCTATTTTCATTCCGGACTGTGAAATAACACCGCTTACCGATTTCGCCTTGACTTTACCGCCTGTTGTCGATACTTTTTTGTAACGTTTTGCAAGAGTTCCTATTTGTTCAAGATAGAAAAACAAATCCTTTTTTACCCTGCCGACAGATATAACGGTATCGTCACTTTGATAAGGATAATATTCAAGCCTTATGACGCGTTCTCTAATCTCGTTTCCGCGGTCGATTACAGTCACCGTATCACCGATATTAATTTTCTCGTCCGCATAATCCGCCAGCTTTGAAATATCAGCATATCCGCCTGTTATATTAACACAAGGCACGTCAATTCTTTCCTCATTTTCGCTGTCAAACTCCCACTGTGCACGTCTTAATATTTTACTCGGTTCAATATAATCGGTATAATCACGATACCCCTCACGAACACCGTAAATATCGGCGTTTTCACTTATAATATACTGCTTTCCGCTGTTCACACTTCCGATATGTGCGTCATCTTTTCCGTAAGGGTACAACTTCGTCACCATATCGGTTATATCCCTTTCTATCGAAATATCTTTCATATTCTTTGAAAGGTCAAGCCTTAAACAGCTTTCACTGCCTATACGCTCCACAAGGGCAATCTTGTAATTGTCGGCATAAATCTCGCCTTTACCGCAGTTTTCGATAAGAGCCTTAACCGCCTCATACGGATTGGTCTTATCCATAGAAAAGAAATCAATCTTAAAACCGCTGTAATCAACTCGTTTCAATCCGACTTTTGTCAATTCACTGTCCGTCATAATCGAAAACTTCGTATTTTTAAATATCTGCCCCAAAACATAAGACGGAGTTTTTCCGATTAAATCGGGAATATTTTGAATATGTATGTTCGACGCGTCCGCATTGTAGACGTGACTGCATTCCGCCGCAATAAAATTCTTTTCACCGATTGTTTTTGACACCTTTATAATTCTGTATGCCTGACCCTCGCATACAACGATTTTATTTTCACTTATAATTTCCGACTTCTCGTTTATCGGATACGAAAAATCAAGCCTGCGTTCACCGTTTATTTCATATGTAACACGCACATCATACGCATCACCGATTACAATACCCTTGTCAAACGTGACACTGTTATACGGTAATATTCTAAGCATTTCCGTCACCCCATTCCAAGTCGTCAAAATGTTCACCGTACATAAAATACGGTGTATATGAAATTTCAACCGTCATATTCTGACTGTATGAATTTACGATATGAAGTTTGTTTCTTCCGGACGGAAATTCAAAAAAATCACCCGACACCAATATATTTCCGCTTGTATTTTTGACATTTTGTTTTTCAAAATCAATCGTTGTCTGACCGTTTGACATAAACGCAAGCAATTTGCCGTTCATAGACAGAGTTACATTTCTTGCACTCGCTCCAAGCTTTACAATCGGTCTTACAGGTCTGTCACCGAAATTGTATACACTTATATCACCGCTGCCGGAAATATTAAATTTAAACAAACACGAAATATCAACAGGTATATTTGCACCTAACATAAAAGGCATTTCCAAAGTCGGACCGTCCGTATTAAAAATACACTTGCAAAACGGTTCTGCCCTGAATGACACCTCCATAACAGCCTTACGACCGCTGTGTTCAGGCATATATATAACCTCTTCCGACACTTTCCCCCGCCATTTTGAAAATGGCATATCATCAAAAATCAACTCACCCTCACCGCAAAGCCACAGAGAAAGCAAAGACAGCTTCCTCTGTATTTCCGCAAGATTATCGGCATATATGTTAAACGTAACCGTGAATATCCTGTCATTATAAAACTCACGTCCGAAAGGATTAGCTTTTGAAAAATCATATCCGCCGTCACGGTACGGCAAATCGACAATATTCTCTTTTACGCTCGGCAATATCGGTCTTGATTTAGTCCTCACCGTCACACCGAAATCGGAAGAATGACGGTCTTTAAATATAAAACCATTCCTCATATAATCCCCCTTTAATTGTAATTACCGTATGATACAGCCAGTCCGACTCTGTTTTGAAGTGCGTTCAAAATATCACGGCTGTCCCCTCTTATGCTGATATTTCTGTTGTCAGAATAAGAATTTGACGATACCTTAATCGACTTTATCGCACTTATAGTCTGATTGAACAACGATGTAATCACACTTTGCATATTCTTTACGTCAAAATTCACGCTTTTCACGATTTTTTCTATATTCATTCCGTTTTTTTCGATAGTTGCAAGAAGATATTTCTTATTTGCCTCAACGGTGTCATAGCTGTTTTCAAGACTTGTTAAAGTTGCGGTATGTGTTTTTTGTAATTTGTACATTTCCTCTTCACGTTTTATCTTTTTCATCTGCTCCTGCAAAGATTTGTATGTATCCATACCTTTTTGAGTAACCGCATTTTTGTATATGCTCAATTTGTGTGATATTTCGGACTTTGACTCGTTCCTGTCCTCAACCTCCCACTTCGTGCCAAGTGCCTTTTCTTCACTTGAAAACTGTTCTTTCAGATTATTTATGTATTCCTTTTGCTTATCAAGAAGTGCGTCCGTTGCCTCTATTTTTGCATTATACAAATTCAAAACCGCATACATAGTATCGTCACTGTATTCCTGCCAACCTACAAAACCGCCGTCATACATTTCCTGAATACGTTCGATACTGCGTTCGTAAAACTGAATATGACTGTCGCCTGTTTCGTCCCAATCATCATATGTATCGCGGATATTTTTCCAATTCTTCGCGTCACTTTTCCACTTTTCATAAACGGCATAATTCTTTTCATTCTCAAGCTTGCCGATTTTCAAATCGACATCGGCTTTGTACTCATAGAAATCCTCCCAAATTTCTTTAATTTCCTCTGCCGAATATGCGGTTGAAGTAACCATTTCCGACACCATAGCATTATAGTTGTAAAGCTTTCTTTTGTACGATTCAATCTGCTCGTCAACGCCCATATCATTCACTTGCGCCTGATATTTAATCCAAGCGTCGGAATGTTTTTTGTAGTTTGAAAGTGCGGTTTCACTCGCCTTTTTTTCTTCTTTCCAAATTTTCTTCTGCGACGCGAAAATCTCCTCTTGAATTTCTTTCACAACCTCGCTGTCATAACTGAATTGCTCCATCAATTCATTCCAAAGCCTTAATTCCTCTGTCGGAGATACATCGTTTGTTTTTTTGTAATGGTTTAAATCAGCCTTTTTTATTTCAAACATTTCATTGTTTTTGCCGGACGCATAATGCGGAATACCCATACCGTTCATTATCGCCTTTGTTTCGTCAGCCGTATAAACCTTGTCACCTTGCGACAGCGGAACAACCACATCACGCCCGCTAAACATCATAAGTCGCCCGTTATGCTCGATAAGCTCACGCGGATCACTTACGCCCCTTTCATCATTTACAACCGCCAAATCGCTTTTTGCATATTGTGTTCCGTCTGCCAGTTTCGGCATTCCCTGCACATTGTACTTAACAGTAACATTGACTGTTCTGTCCTTCAAACTGTTTATACTTGCTCTTGCCGAACTCACACCGCTTGCGGTATTGTCAACTGCGGTAATATTGATTTTTGCGTTTTTGCCGTCAAATTCACTCATTATTTTACCTGCCGATGAATTAAGTGTAACAAGTGCATTTTGTGCCGTTGCCAAAGCATTTATAAGTCCCGACGCGTCACCCGTTATGCTGACCGATAAATTAGCCGCCTCTGCCATAACTATACCTCCTCTCCGTAAAACATTCTCAAATGTTCGTTATCGTAATCCTCTGTATCTTCATTCAATCCGTCAAGCATTTTAAACAGTACCCACGGATTTTGTCTGCCAACTTCGTCAGGCAGTATGTGGTGGTACATCGTATAGATGTCCCTAAGCACCCCGCTGCCGCCTGACGTTACTCGTTTTTTGAAGAAAGAGCGTCAACGTAAAACCCCCAAAGTGCAAGACACATCTTTGCACGTTCGTTCACGTCAACGGAATCGATAATATCCTGAGTTGCGTCCGTACCCTCAAACATATAGTCAAGTGCATCTCTGCAAATGCTGAGCGGACCTTTCTTATTTTCATCATTATGTGCGTCATTAATAATGCACATCGCCTCAAAGTCAAACGGCTTTGAAACGTATTTAACCTTATCTTTTACAAATGTTAATGTATGTTGCATAATTTTCTCCTTATACCGTCTGCGGATAGTAATTCATATCCGTAAACCACTTGTTTTCAAATTCATCTCTTGTGATATTTGACGGCAAATCGCTTTCATCAAAGTACGCATAATAATTGTTGTCAAAATCACGTTGTACCGCCGTGTATGTTGCCTTAGCGGTTTGCTTGTCGATACTTCCGCTTGACGGCTTTGTCTTTCCTCCAACATTCGATGCAAAACTGTATGAACCCTTGTAGTATCTTACATAACGGTACGAGCCGTCGGACTTCAAAATTCTCCATGCCACACCGAAATATACTGTTTTAACATCGTTTCCGACTTCAACCACACCGTTTTTGCGTGTCAATCCACGCCACATTGCGTCAACCTCCGGCGGAATATCGGCATTTGTAATATCGTGTCCCAATTTTTCGATATAGCTTGACGCCTCATACGCACCGTTGTCCGCATCAAAAACATCACTGCCGCCGCTGTCGGTCGGTGCAATTTCAACCGTTCCTTTCAAATTATACGCTTCTCCGTATTCCGTTCCGCTAACGCTGTCCTCATTCACTTTAAAAAAAGTATACTTGTCCACACCTATTGTAGGTAAAGGTTTCTTGTTCATAATTTTTCCTCCATTTTTTCATATTTTGTCTTAAAGAGATATATTTTTATAACGTAAAATACTTCTGAAATCTCATTGTCTTATGATATATTTTTTTATCATTTTCGGGAATGTCCATAGACATCTCCCTCACCCAACTGTCTTTTGTCATTACTTCATTGACCTCTGCCGCCAAATCACTGCATTCTTTCGGAATTTCCGCCCATATGTCAATTTGAATATGCCCGTCTTGAATACTCTCGTCATTGTCGGCATAAAATCCGCCGCACTCCGTCACCGTATAATAACTTATAATCGGCAGATTATTAAAATTTTTCGGATATTGAAATACTGCCTTGCATTTAACATCACTGAGTGACTTTTCAGCCTCCGCATTAATATCAATCATATAATCACCCCTTTATCGCCTCTGCGATTGCAGACAATATTGCTTGCGTGTTTGATAAAAGTGCCGGCACAAGATACGGCTGTGCCGCCATTTTCGACGTACCGAATTCAACAAATACCGCATATTCCGTATCAGCCGATATAACCGCCGTATTTCCGCCGGGCTGTACATTAATTGATGACTGCAGCCGTCCCGTATCGACAGGGCAAAGACTTTTTGCACTTTCACATACCGTTTGAGCACCCTGACCGATTATATCCGCAAAATTATTTTCTATATTATTTGCAATATCCGAAAGTCCGTTATCATAATTAATATCAATCTGCATTTTTCTCACTCCGCATCATCGCCGTCATACCGAAATTCCAACATTCAGCCTTTATAATCTCAAAAAATTCGTCACCGAATTTAGCATATCTGCCTATTTTTATAAGGTCTGTTTTGTCACAGAACACTTTATATTTTTTATTTTCGGTCAAACCGTATATACGGTTTTCGAGTTCATTTTCATATGGCTGAATATCACACACAACACTCCCCAAAAGTGTTTTTTCACCCTTTTTTTCATATGTATTTTCACCGACTTCGTACACCTCGATTTCGGTGTCATAAAATCGTTCAAACGGATTTATCATCGGCAATCACCTCCGACGGCACTTTAACTTTTCTGCTGACAAACGGCTTTAGACGTATTGCATATTCTTTCAAATAATCATAGTTGTCGTCAGAGTATTCGACCTTCCTCTCCCCCTCCGTAACCGACTTAACACCGCCGTTTTGATTTGCCGTATATCTCTTGACCGTAAGCGTCGGAATAAAGCTTACAATCTGTCTTGGCAGAACATCAATACGACAGTACGCCAGCACAGAATTAACAGTATCCTCAATCAAAAGCATAAGAACACCGTCCTTGTCATTGTCTTTAATTCCGAGCAGTAATTTCACCGCGTCAAGAATTTCATTTTTAGTGTCCCCCATTTTCAACACAGCCTTTCTGACCTATTCTTATTCGGCAGTTTTAAACACATAAATCGCACTCTTTTTATTTTCAAGCACAAATGCGTCATAATACACTCTGCCTTCAACCAGCCAGCCGTTGATTCCCGGCGGATTATCGTGGATTTTGTATTCCGACAATTTAACCGGAGAAGTCGTTGCGGCTTGATTTGTGATAATAAATTCTACGTTTTCAGGGAAGTAAGACTTCGGCACAACGATAAGCGGAATACCGTCAATCGTTCCGACTTGACCTTTAATCAAAATTTCCTGCGACATATCGCCGTTTCTGATAAAGCTCGAATCCTCCTTAATGTTCTTGTAAAAATCACTTGATACAAATGCACAACTTCCGACAAGCGGAACATTATTTTCAATAAGAGTTGTTGCACCGGTCAAAAATGCGTCATAAGCATTTGCCTTTGTCACCTTACCTGTAACGGTAGTTTTTGCCCCTTCGCAAATTTTCCCAAAACGATACTTGTCGATTTCAGGCACAACCACTTCTCTGATTTGTCTTTGAAGTGCCGCACCTGCCGCATTTGACATTTGAGTATCGTTATATGTCCCCCTGTCAATAGTGAACGTGAAACTTCTGTCACGCGTCATAGTCATTTCCTGTACAGTGTTTTCGATTTCCTGCGGTGTACCGTATCTGCTTGTGCCTGATACCGAATAGTCGTTCATCTCTGCGGTAGGCACTGAATATACGTTTACCGTCTTAACACCGACAAAGTCGTAATCATTGTTTACCGCCGCCGAAGTCATAGACTCCCTTGCGAATTTTTCATCAATTTTTTGAGCATACTTACTTGCATAATTTATAGCCATTGTATTCATCCTTTCATAATCACGTTATTTATTACATTCCCAAACCGCTTAAAAACGGGTCTGTTAAATTTTCTTTTTCTCTTGAAATTTTCGGCGGAACACCCTTTAATCTTTCGGATAAACCGCTTTCGATTGCTTTCATATATTCTGCTTTAAATCGCTCGATATTTTCCGCCATAATGTCCTTGTCTGCATCTGCGACCATTCTTGCGAAATTCACAGGCAGATTTTGAGCCGCCAATTCCTTTGCCGCCTCAAATTCGGCTCTTTCGGATACATACTGCTGTCTTTCATTTTCAAAATCCTTTTGTCTTTTGTCCATTTCAGCCTTTGCTCTGTCCTCTGCCGACATTGTAGCCATCTTCGCGGCGTCCTCTCTTTCCGATACGATTCTGTCTGAAAAATCTTTTTCCCACGTTGCTTTTTCGTTTTTAATCGCCTCCGCAACATAGCCTGCAATGAGATTTTTTAGTTCATCGTTTTTGTGTCCCCCGTTTTCGTTTTTCGTGTCACCGTTTAGTGTCCCCTGTTTCTTCTTTTCGTCCATACTTTTTTCCTTTCTTTACATTAAAATAAATCACTATGTTTTTTATTCTTGAATTATTCCTGTACATATTTTAATTTTTCGCTAAGCATTTTTTCTTTTGCGGCAAGCTGTGCCTCTTCCTTCGGATCGCCCACAAATGAAAGCTGTGATAAAAGAGTTTCGCTTGACGCAATACCGACTAAGTTGTTTACCATCTGTGAAATCTCCAACTCATTAACAGGCAAATTTCTCGTAAACACAACATCAATGCGATGTATCGGCACATACTCCATAGCACCTTTTAACGACAGAAAATTAACATACAATTCAAATCTCTGTTTTAAAGCTTTCGTCAAGTATCGCTCCTTGTTTCTGACGTGCTGTTCAAAACCCATAAGCTTATACTTAATCGCGACACCCGATAAATTTGTACCGAACGTCTGGTCTGATAAATCGGGAATCATAGAAAATCTGTGAATATCGCTTTTCAGACTGTCCTTTAACACTTCAATATCGCTTTCGGACATAACCTTTGAAAGATATTGAGCCTCCGCACCCTCATATCCCATCAAAATGCGTTCTTCCCTAAGTTTCTTCGCCTGCTCACTGTCAAGGTCGATACCGGTAAGGAATAAGAATGCGTCAACAAACTGTTCCTTGTCGTTAACTCTGTCCGACTCCAAAATATTGTAAGCGTCAATCAGCGGAATCATCTGTTCAAAATCACCTTGCTTTTCTTCATTGTTGCGATACTCCACCATAGGCATTTTACCGAAATAGTGGTGCTGAGAATTTGTCATAGTCATATGCAAAAAACTGTCCGCAGTGTTTTCATATGTATAAATCATCTCCCTGTCACACACAATACAGCAAACACCCGTAACCGCGCCGTCAATGTCACGCTTTTTGTAATAATGTATGCCGTACAGCGGAATTTCGCCAACGCCCGCACCGTATACAATAAACGTGTTGCTCGGCGGCAAACATACACTTTTCGGCTGTGATTGCTCGTCCGCATAAACCAATTCATAAGCTTTACCGAAAATGCTCATTGTCTTTTCAAATTCCGCGTCCAAACTCGGCATATCCTGAACGGCAAAGCAATTTTTAACCGCCTCAATCTCGTATGCCGTCTTCTGCTTGAAAAAAAAAGGA
>ERZ1106941.2781-NODE-2781-length-11838-cov-6.494696_pt1 | contig 11838 bp, 5 predicted proteins | sample MGYA00403670_ERZ1106941 | MGnify/ENA primary metagenome ERZ1106941 (study PRJEB35170, sample SAMEA104062400) | human gut metagenome | biome: human gut; feature: human-associated habitat; material: faeces | place: Denmark | collected 2012-06-04 ...
GAGCTGTTCTCTTACCGTTACGGCACTGAAGCATGTATAACTTCTTGTTCTCAACGGTGAACTCCATATCCTGCATATCATGATAATGATTCTCAAGAGTCTCACAAACTTTTAAGAAGTCTGCATATGCCTCAGGGAATTCTTTCTCCATCTGAGCGATTGGCATAGGTGTACGAACACCTGCAACTACGTCCTCACCCTGTGCATTGATTAAGAACTCACCCATCAGTTTGTTCTCGCCAGTTGCCGGATCACGTGTAAATGCAACACCTGTACCGGACTCGTTATTTAAGTTACCGAATACCATAGGCATTACGTTAACTGCAGTACCCCAGGAATATGGGATATCGTTATCACGACGATATACGTTTGCACGTGGGTTGTCCCATGAACGGAATACAGCCTCGATAGCAAGTTTTAACTGCTCAACAGGATCTGAAGGGAAATCTGTACCTAACTGGTTCTTGTACTCAGCCTTGAACTGCTCTGCTAACTCTTTTAAGTCAGCTGCTGTAAGGTCGATATCAAATTTAACGCCTCTCTCTTCTTTCATCTTGTCGATGAGCTGCTCAAAGTATTTTTTACCAACTTCCATAACTACATCTGAGAACATCTGAATGAAACGTCTATATGAGTCATATACGAAACGCTCGAATGCAGGATCCGGATTACCTTTGATCATTGCAGCAACTACTTCGTCATTTAAACCAAGGTTTAAGATGGTATCCATCATACCTGGCATGGAAGCTCTTGCTCCTGAACGAACAGATACTAATAACGGATTCTCAAGATCGCCGAATTTCTTTCCGTTGATCTCTTCCATTTTCTTAACGCCTTCCATAGCCTGAGCCATGATCTCGTCGTTGATCTTGCGACCATCTTCATAGTACTGTGTACAAGCCTCTGTTGTGATTGTGAATCCCTGTGGTACAGGAAGTCCGATGCTTGTCATCTCTGCAAGGTTGGCACCTTTACCGCCAAGCAGGTTACGCATGGTCATGTCGCCTTCGCTAAACATATACACCCATTTGTTTGCCATTTTGATAATTCCTCCTAAAATAAATTACTATGTAATTATGGACACCGTATTTGTTTCCATAATCAAGCCATGTTATGTGCCTTTCTAAAACGCACATATTTATTCTAACATATTTTGTCTAAATAGCAACATTTTTTTTACTGTTTTTCCCTGTTTTTTTGTAACATTTTCACAATGTAAAACTTTGTTCCGTTATGTGGAACATTTTGGATTTGTTTATTTCTTTTTCCATTTTGCATACAGTGTGATTTTCCCCGTGCTGCCTTTCTTAATAGAGGTTACCTTTCTGGTACATTTTTTATCACGGTACCATCCTTTAAACACATACCCTTTTCTTGTTGGTGCTGCCAGTTTTATCATCTTTGAAGTAATGGTATATGTTTTCGGATTTTTCTTATTATTTTTGCCTCCGTTTAATTTGTAGGTAATGGTGTACTTTTCCTTTGCCCATTTTGCATACAGTGTTACTTTTCCGGTACTGCCCTTTTTAATAGCGGTTACCTTTTTGGTACATTTTTTATCACAATACCATCCTTTAAACACATACCCTTTTTTTGACGGATTTGAAAGTTTTATCGTCTTTGAAGTGATTTTATATGTTTTGGGATTCTTCTTATTATTTTTGCCTCCATTCAGGTTATATGTAATCTGATACTGTGCTGCTTTCCACTGGGCATATAAAGTTACGACCTCATCTGCTTTTTTTGTCAGATTTTTTACATAGGCATTTTCCTCATAAAAGGTTCCCTTCCCATCTGGCTGCGTATTCCAGCCTGCAAATGTATATCCTTTCTTTTCAAACTTATTTTTTGAAAGTTTTTCCTTCTGACCCGCCGCACATGCTTTCTCACTCATTTTCCCTTTTGCTGCACCATTTCCATCAAATTTTATTTGATAAAGATATGGACACACGACAACCGGAACATTCCTCTTTAATGCTTCTGCATTGATTTTATCTTTGGAGAGACTGGTTATTACATATATTTTTTCAGGTCCGTCTGTCGTTTCCCAGGAAAATGCTTCGCTGCCAATCTCTGTAATCGTCTTTGGCAGCCTTATCTTCCCAAGCACGCCGCCGTCCTTATAAAACGCACAGATTCCGATTGTTTTTACCGCGGTCTGGGAAAGATCAAGTTCCCCCGTTAAATTTTTACAGGATAAAAAAGCATAACTGTCAATCGCCGTTAATGTTTTGGGGAATTTCACGGTTTTTAATCCACTGCAGGCAGAAAATGCACTACCGCCTATTTCTGTAACCAAAGTCTGGGATAAATCCATTTTCTCCAGTGAACTGCAGCCTGTAAATGTGCCAAATCCAATTTTCGTTATATTCTCTGGCAATTTCACCGTTTCCAATGCACTGCACCCCTCAAATGTTCCTTCCAATTCCGTTATCCCTGTCTGGGATAAATCCACTTCTTTTAACGATGTACAGTTTAAAAATGTTTTGTCAATCGATGTTAAGGTTTTGGGCAATTTTACCGTTTTTAAAGAAGTGCAATTCAAAAACAGCCTGCTCTCGATTACCGTTATCCCTGTCTGTGACAAATCTGCTTCTTCCAACAGCGTGCAGTCTGCAAACACACCCGCTCCATCATTCACTTCCAGCACGTCAATATCTTCAAATCCGGCACACTTTGCCTGACGGATATTTTTATTTTTTACGGCAGCCAGTTCGAAATACCAGTCTCCTCTGAGCCACTTAGAAGGAATCAGACTGTAATACAACCCATCTTTCAGCAAACCATCAATCCGATATATCTGATGACTTGATAATTCTGCAATTTCTTCCGGTGTCAGATCAAAACACCTGTAAGAATACCCATGATACTCCCATTCTTTATCTACGGTATAAGAGTTGCTACTGCACCATGTAGCATCAACAAAAATCCATTTCGCATTTTCACTGTCATAAACAGCATTGTATTCATGTGCATGTCCCTCTAAATCCATACATGGAATCCCAATAGAAATACACAAGGTTCTCATAAGTTTTGCATAACCCGAACACATGGCCCGTTTTTGCTCGTATACCTCATAAGGTGACCAATAACTTGGCTTATTATTATAATAGGCATAATAATCATAATAAGTTCTGTCCGCAACAAATGCCATAATCGCTTTTATTTTCTCATACTGTGTAGTACACCCGGCTACAGCCTGTAATGCAGCCTGTCTTAATTCCTCAAACTGGGCATCTGTTATGGCATTCCTTTCAGGATCTGTTAAAAAGTAATCCGGGTCTGCATATTTATTAATCAGAGTCCAGGCCTTCTGTTCCGCTGCAATCTGCTCTTCACTTGCGTCCCCCTTGATTGAAGTTTCTTCCCGTTCTTCTGTTTCTTCTTCCATTTCCGACAGTTCTGTTTCTTTCTGTTCTGTTTCTGTGTCTGGCTGCTCTGTCTCCTCCGGCTGTTCTTCTGTGTCTGGCTGCTCTGTCTCCTCTGACTGTTCTTCTGTGTCTGGCTGTTCTGTTTCTTCCGACTCTGGCTGCTCCGTATTCTCCCGTTTCTCCTGTTCGCCTGCCTGTGTCTCCTGACGTTCACGATCCATCAGATCCAGTTCTTCCGTATCCGCATATTTTTCATTTACTTTCTCTGATGCCGATTCCGTTTTTTCTGTCTCTGCAATCACATTCGCCTGCATATTTACCGGCATCCCACCAACCAAAACAGTCGCAGCCAGCAATGCCGTAAAAGCTTTTTTCATCCTTCCTTTCATAAACTAAAACTCCTCCTTCATTTGTACCGCTATGTTACATTACCTTTTCTATATTATAACCGCAATACGACTATTTTCAATTGTTTGCGAAATCATTTCTATCATGTCTCCGCAGACTATCTGCCTGTACATACTTCAAAAATATTTTTCTTCTCCTCCGCGAGGTGCGCATCCCGCCCGGAGGGCGTTTTCATTCATAGGACGTAATTTCCTATGAATGAAAAACAGACGGATCATTCCCACCCAACAGGAATAATCCGTCTGTCTTTTTCTTTTTATTCTCCGCTTCGAAAAATCCTAGAAATCTACTTCCGTGTCATAGTAACAGCATTTCAACAGCTTTTCCATCTCCTCCTGGCTCGGCTGTCTCGGGTTTGATCCTGTACATGCATCTAAGATTGCATTGGCTGCGATCTCCGGCAGTCTCTCTAAGAATACTTCTTCCGGTACAAAGCCCTGCTCGGTCGGATAACTGTCTGCACCATAATTCTTAATGCAGTGCGGGATCTTCAAATCATCATTCATACCGCGCAGGTATTTGATCAGAAGATCAACCTTCTCATCCAAAGAGTTTCCACCAAGTCCCATGAAATCTGCAATCTCTCCGTAACGTTTCTTTGCAGTCTCATCTTTTGCATTAAATGCGATCACTTTCGGCAGATACATTGCGTTGGCTGCACCGTGGATGATATGTGCGCCGTAATCCGCAAATGCAGCACCGGTCTTATGTGCCATGGAATGTACGATACCAAGCAGTGCATTGGAAAATGCCATACCGGCAAGACACTGTGCATTATGCATGTTATCTCTCTTTTCCATATCCCCGTTATAAGATCCTACCAGATCACGCTGGATCATCTTGATTGCATGCAGGGCAAGCGGATCTGTGAAATCACAGTTCGCTGTCGATACATATGCCTCGATTGCATGTGTCATCGCATCCATTCCGGTATGTGCTACCAGTTTCTGTGGCATTGTCTCTGCAAGTTCCGGATCAACGATTGCAACATCCGGTGTGATCTCAAAGTCAGCGATCGGATATTTGATACCTTTCTCATAATCGGTGATGATGGAAAATGCAGTTACCTCTGTTGCAGTTCCCGAAGTTGAGGAAATCGCACAGAAATGCGCTTTCTTACGAAGTTTTGGAATACCAAACACCTTGCACATATCCTCAAATGTGATATCCGGATATTCGTATTTGATCCACATAGCCTTTGCCGCATCGATCGGCGAACCTCCTCCGATCGCAACGATCCAGTCCGGACCAAACTCTTCCATCGCCTTTGCGCCCTTCATTACGGTCTCCACCGATGGATCCGGCTCAATTCCTTCAAAAAGCTGTACTTCCATGCCGGCTTCTTCCAGATACTGTTTTGCGCGGTCAAGAAAACCGAAACGTTTCATGGAACCACCGCCTACGCAGATAATCGCCTTTTTGCCTTCAAACGTCTTTAATGCTTCCAATGCCCCTTTTCCGTGATACAAATCGCGTGGTAATGTAAATCTTGCCATCTTTCCTCCAATCTGCCGCCATCAAAAGGCCGCCCCCTGACACATACACATGCCTGTATTTTTTGTGTCATTTACTGTGTGCAACTTTTATATAACCATCACATATTTTGTTAATTAAATAACAATATGTATTGTAATATTATATCACATCTTTCAAAAATAAGAAGCATTTTTATGCATTTTTAATAATTCTTAATATTTTCTAAGCATTGTTTTTAAATCCACATTTTGGACAGATATTTCCTCCCTTATATACATAACCACAGCGGAAGCAGCAGATCGTATCATGTTTTTCTTTCGCCAGATAAGAAATATTTCGCGAATCCGGTTTTTCCTGTAAATAATGAATAAATTCATTCAATACCCCGGCATATGCCGTGAGCTGCTTATTTTCTACCGCATATGGAATTTTCGTCTTTTTCCCATTTTTCTCTGTCACATACACACCACGGTTTAAAAGTCCTGTGGATGCAGTGATCTCATCTATGGACGGAACATCAATACGGTAAGATGTCATCAGTGTGCTGTAATATAGATGTTCCGGTGTCAGGATAATCCCCTCTTTTCCACTGTTGTTTCTCGATGTGTCCACCACAAAAATCGGATATTCAAACAGACCGTTTCCTGCGGCATAGGATGCCATGGCATAATCGATAACCTCTGTTTCCTGCGGCGCTGCCTGCTTTAACAGCACTTTTCTCGCCGGGTAAAAATAATGTTTCTGGCTTTCTGTGATTCCCGCCTCTTCCAGTTCATTTTTCAGCTTATTTACAAGCTGTTCACACTCATCCGTCTTGATCTTGGAAAGACGCCTGCTTAAAAGTTCTAATGCATTATCCTTTAAATCCGGTAAATATGGTCCTTCTGCAATCTTCTGATACGCATCCATTCCCTCATCAAAGGACATGTGTGCCGGATCACCGGTAATTTCTGCGATCTCATTTTCATCCATCTGACGGATTTTATTCTCGATCTGCTCAAAATACGGCAAAACCAGCCCCGGCTCAAACTCCTTTTCTTTCAGACGCTCCTTAAGCTCTGTCAGATCCTCCCTTGTGATTTTTCTCGACTGGCGGATCATATTTTTTATTTCCTGCTGTTCGGCAAGATTTTTCTGCGATTCTAACCGTTCCTGATATGGGGTTAAATCTACTCCTTCGTATTCTTTTAATTTCTCCCGAAGTGCATGGTAACGTGCCCTGTCCATATTAGGCGGCATTTTCCCAACTAGCTCTGCGACTTCCCGCTCTGCCTGTGTCTGCATTTTCTGTTTCAGATTTAAAAGCAGATTCTGTTTTTTCTCCTGCGGCAGCTTTTCCTCTGCAATCTCGTCATAGACACGGCGCATCACGGCATAATTTTTATCTGCGCAGCTCTCTGCCTTTTTATTTAACGCGGCAAGCTTTCTGTCCTGTTCTTTTTCCTCTAACACATCCAGGTATTGTTTCCGCTCTTCGGGCGAAATTCTTGTTTCATGCATGAGCTGGTGTTTTAATTCAGAAAGCTGGCGCTCTGACATACGGTCTGCGACTCCAAATTTAGCCTGATAAGTTTCACGGGCTTTCTGTGCCTCCGCATTATTTACCTGTGCATATTTTTCATCGGACGATTCCCCACCAATCTGCCCAGCTTCGTGCGGCTGCCTGCTGTCACTCTCATATCGGGAACCTTTCACATGGCGTCGTTCGGTTTCATCCTGACGTGCATCTGCATACAGCCTTTCGTTCTCATTCCGCTTCCATCCACTTTCACCCGCGCTTTCATTTCCATGCTGTTTTTCTGCGTGCCGGTTCTTGCTCTCATCCTGCTCTTCTTCATCATCTGTGACTTCGTCCTGATTTAATGCAGGCGTACTCTTTAACTTTTTACGACGCTTTTTTTCCTCCTGTATGGCAGGTTCGCAGGCTGCAATACTGCTTTCCGGGAAAAATCCCTCTTCTATCTTATTTAATAATTCCTCAAAGTCTGCATCTGAATATTCCGGCAGATCCTCGCACAGTTCCTCAAGTGGCTGCTGCTCGTCCTCGACACCCGCCGGCTTTCTGCCGTCCTCATACTCATTATAACGGCTGTTTGCCTCATGCTCGCCGTTACGCCCCATCAGCTCAAGATAATCTTCGTATGCCTTTTTATCCTCCTCAAAATCCATCAGATAAATATCGCCGTCTCCAAGAAGTTTCCATGGGCGCGGCGTATAAAATCTGTGACACGCTGCACAGGTACATGCTTTTGCCAAAAGGACTACTCCCTCAGGCGTCTCGATTCGAAACTCTTTTCCTTTCGGATACATGATCATATGCAGATTTCCTTTGCATTTTGGGCAGCGGTAACCAACTTTATAAAAGTTATTGCCAATCCTGCCTTTTGCTCTTTCTGACAGTGAAAGTTCTATTCTCTCAAAAACAGTATGCGCCATCTTCCATTCAACTTTATGCCAGAGTCCCTGTTCCTCGTCTGCTTCCTCTTCCTTCTGCACTGCTTCTTTTGCCTCAAGTGCCGCCTGTATCACATCTTCATAGGTAATACGCTTTCCTGCATGATAAAAACGAAAATACTGCGTGGTATATTCCGGTTCAATATAGATTCCTGCAAGCACATGCCCGAAAAGAGTATTCAGCTGCTCCGTATTTTTTTCCACACGAAGTCCCTGGATCGTTCCCCATTTTCCAAATGCATACAGGATCATATTGATCACATCCCGTACTGCTGCCTCATCGGTATCTTTGATCTCATCTTCTTTGATCGGCAGATCTACAATATTTTCCGCCACTTTTCTACTGTCAAAATGAAAAAACAGGGAGCGCACTTCCCCCTGTAAAATGAGATAATTATCAAGTGCCACAAAAAGACCTGTCCAGTTTACATTTGCATGCATGGTCTTTATCAGCCGTTCAAATGTCATTTTTAATTCGCTATCTGCTTTTAATACGATCACTTTTTTCACCTCTTACTTTTCAAATGCAGATTTTTCCTTCAAGATCTGCGCAAAACCCATATGAAGTTCTTCTTTTGCCCACTCAAAATCAATCTCCTGATTGCTGTCATTCAAACAGACGCTTCCACTCTTCTGATGACCTATATCAGCCACAATCCTGCTGTTATCATTTGAGACATCATAATACCGGCAGAGTCTTCTTACATTGCCGGGAACAAAACCGCCAGTCAGTTTCTGATACTCCCTGAGCACATACTGGCTGACATCCTCTTTCTGACGGAATTTATGGCTGCACACCTCGTTTAACAACTCCGGTTCTAATTCCCACATTTTCACAAAAGTACTCTTTTTAAAAGGAGACGGCCCATGAACCGTGTAAAATCCTGTAAACAACGGGAACGCCAGTTCTAACATATTATAAATAAAATACATAAACGGATAACCGGGATGGAAATATGCTCCCGGCTGTTTTTTCATATTTTCACGTTTGTCAAAATATTTTGCCAGAAGCATGGCATTATTCAGGTAAATATATGGCATGACCTGATCTTTTGTATTTGCCACATCAGGCTGAAGAGCCAGCATATCCACCGGAAGATCATTTTTAAAATACTGTTCCGGTCTGACCTTTTTTATCAGAAACATATCATCATTAAAATATACAAAATTCTCTGCCAGACCTGGGATTCTGTGCATATTCCACTCAATGGCATGTGAATTAAATGTCGGCAGATATTTTTCTGGAATAAAATCTTTATGATTTACAATATTTAACTTCGGATGTTCTTTATTTAACCAGGATGGCAGATGCCCCCATGTAACAAAGTGTATCCTGCGCACCCATGGTGCAAAACGCTCCACACCACGAAACCAGTACCTCAGCAGATCCCAGTCTCTGTATCTCTCTTTTCTGTCATCCTGTTTCTGCGACAGATCCGGCTGCATACTGTACTCCATTTTCTGTTTCTGCCAGTCCGGATCATTGCCATCTACCCATGTGATCACAAAATCAATTTCCGGAATGTTATTGTCGCGTGTCATAATAATCTCCATTTCTGCCCAGCAAACATCTTTTTCATCTGCTTAATAAATTTCACTGTTATCATGATAAAACAAATCCTGCAAAATGAAAATCCTATTTATCTGCTTAATTTATATTTTTTTAAGAAATACTGGTTTTTCCCTGTTTTAAGGCATTTCCGTTTCTTTTGTTAGCACTCATTAAAAAAGAGTGCTGATTTTCTATTGACTTTTGAAATTTGCGGTTATAATATTAGATTCAGGCAGCAGCGAGGCGGATCTGCCCACTGCATTTTATTACGATTATAAAGGAGTGTTTGAATATGGCAGAGAAACATGGAAATCTTTCAATTAACAGCGATAATCTGTTCCCGATTATCAAAAAATGGTTATATTCCGATCACGACATCTTCTTCCGTGAGCTGATCAGTAACGGATGTGATGCGATCACAAAATTAAAAAAACTCGAAATGATGGGCGAATATACATTACCGTCTGACTACAAACCGGAGATCCACGTTGTTGTAAATCCGGAGGAAAAAACCTTAAAATTTATCGATAATGGTCTTGGTATGACCGCAGACGAGGTTGAGGAATACATCAACCAGATCGCATTTTCCGGTGCAACAGATTTCATTGAAAAATACAAAGACAAAGCAAACGACGATCAGATCATCGGTCACTTCGGACTTGGCTTCTACTCCGCATTCATGGTAGCTGATCAGGTAACGATCGATACATTATCCTACAAAGACGGCGCAACGGCTGTTCACTGGTCCTGCGACGGCGGTACTGAATTTGATATGGCTGATGGCACCAAAGAAGGCGTCGGTACAGAGATCACCCTTTTCTTAAACGAGGATTCCGTTGAATTTTCCAACGAGTACCGTGCAAGAGAAGTCATCGAAAAGTACTGCTCTTTCATGCCGACTCCGATCTTCCTTGAGAAGGCAAACGCTGAGACAGAATATGAGACGATCGACGCCGCTGATAAATTAGACACAGACACTGTCGTTGAGACGATCCATGAGGAAGCAAAAACAGAGGAGAAAGAAAACGAAAACGGCGAAAAAGAAGTCGTTGAAGTTTCTCCTGCAAAAGATAAATTAAAGATCGTAAAGCGTCCGGTTCCATTAAACGATACCAACCCTCTCTGGGCAAAGAGTCCGAACGAATGCACCGAGGAAGAATACAAAGCATTTTACCGCAAAGTATTCTTAGATTACAAAGAACCATTGTTCTGGATCCACTTGAATATGGACTATCCGTTCAACTTAAAGGGTATCCTGTACTTCCCGAAGATCAATACCGAGTATGATTCCATCGAGGGAACCATCAAACTTTACAACAATCAGGTATTTATCGCCGACAACATCAAGGAAGTCATTCCTGAATTCTTAATGCTCTTAAAAGGTGTGATCGACTGCCCGGATCTACCGCTTAACGTATCCAGAAGTGCACTGCAGAACGATGGTTTTGTAAAGAAGATCTCCGAGTACATCACCAAGAAAGTAGCTGACAAGCTGATCGGTATGTGCAAGACGGATAAAGAAAATTACGAGAAATACTGGGACGACATCAGCCCGTTCATCAAATTCGGCTGTCTGAAAGATACCAAATTCTGTGACAAGATGAACGATTACATCCTGTTCAAGAATCTGGATGACAAATATCTCACTCTTCCGGAACTCTTAGTCAAAGAGGAAGAAAAGAAAGACGAAAACAAAGATGAAGCTGAGGTATTAGATGCTGACGGCAATCCGATCAAAAAGGAAAGCACCGATACAGCAGATGAGAATACTGAGGAAAAAGATGAGCGCAAGGTAATCTACTATGTAACTGACAAACTTCAGCAGGGTCAGTACATTAAGATGTTCAAAGAGCAGAACATGGACGCTGTCATATTAGACCACAACATTGATACTTCCTTCATCTCACAGCTTGAGCAGCGCAATGAGCATTATAAATTCATGCGTATTGATGCAGATGTCACAGAATCCTTAAAGGACGAGACTTCCGCTGAGGACTTAAAGGCTGAGACAGATACCCTGACTGATGTGTTTAAAAAAGCTTTAAACAACGATAAACTGACTGTCAAAGTTGAGAAGCTGAAAAATGCGGATATCGCTTCTGTCATCACGCTTTCCGAGGAAGGCAGACGTATGCAGGATATGATGAAGATGTATGCAATGAACGGCATGGGCGGCATGGATCCGAACATGTTTGCTGCGGATCAGACCCTGACCTTAAACGCAAACAATGAACTTGTAAAATATATCTTTGAGCACAAAGATTCCGAGCATGTTCCGATGTTCTGTGAACAGCTTTACGATCTTGCAATGCTTTCCAACCAGCCGCTGTCTGTTGACGCTATGGCAAAATTTGTACAGCGCAGCAATCAGATCATGATGCTTTTAGCAAAATAATTTTTACAGAATACAAGCCCCTGCAAAACCTGTAGATACGAGTTTTGCAGGGGCTTTCTCATGCTGTTTTTTATTGTGTTTATACCGGAATTTCTATAAAAATATTATTTTGCTGCCGTATAGATTGCGATCATATCTTCCACATCCAGATGCTTTACTTTTCCAAGATTGCCTCTGACTGC
>ERZ1106941.2788-NODE-2788-length-11805-cov-3.766213_pt1 | contig 11805 bp, 7 predicted proteins | sample MGYA00403670_ERZ1106941 | MGnify/ENA primary metagenome ERZ1106941 (study PRJEB35170, sample SAMEA104062400) | human gut metagenome | biome: human gut; feature: human-associated habitat; material: faeces | place: Denmark | collected 2012-06-04 ...
CTTTGGGAATTATATCATACTTTTACCTTTTTCTCAACAAAAAAGAACCTATCAAATGATAGGCTCTCTAAATTAGTCTAAATTTATATCTGTAGCATCGCCACTAAGCATTTTGTCAGCTTCCTCTACTGTAATTGGCACAACAGAGAATGGGTGTGTAATACTTGCAGTCTTTGTTTCGCCGTCCCACTTAATACCAACAAATTCTACACTTTCGATAGCTCTTAAAGGCAACATAAATCTGCCCTCAATAATCTGCTGAGGTACTTCTGTTTCTATTTTCTTATCATTGTATGTAAAATAGTTTTCTCCTGCTGTAAACTTTAAAACATCACTACCCTTTTTGAGAGTAGCAGTCTTTGTTTCAGCATCATATTCAGCAGTATATCCCATTTTTTCAAACACGCCACGAACAGGCACAAGAGTTCTATTATCTACAATAACGCCCTTTTGTTCTACTGGGGTTTTATCCACAACAACATTTACCTCTGTTGCTGCAAAAGCATTTACACTAAGAGCCATAACAGCCATAAAAACAGCCAATAACTTTTTCATATTATACCTCCTAATTTATCTTTCCGATTCAATATTAATATAAGAAAAGAGCCTAAATAAATTAGGCTCTTTATTAAAGTTTCATCAAAATTCAATTTATTAGAATTCGATAGATGTATACTTGTTTGTAGTGTTGAACTTAGTAAGGTTTACACCTGCACTTGTAGAAACTACATTTTCGCTATCAAAGGAAGCGATTTTAATTTCTGGTTTTTCGTACTTTTTCATTATCAATCTACCTCCTTATATTATTTAGCTATTGTACCATCAACTGTAGTGTAGCTAGTTACTGTACCGTCCATAGTAAGGTTGATTGAACCAATCTTCTTGTCAGTAGAAGTAGTTGCACCAGCTTCATCAGCAGTAGTAGTTGCATAAATATCAACATCAATAGCATTAGTTGCACCAGTTGCAGAGTTAACTCTTACTGGGAATTCATAAGTTGTAGTACCATCAGCATGTACACAAGCTGTAATTTCCTGCTTAGTAGAACCTACCTGAGCATATAAGCCCTGTACCCAGTTACCTGCTGGAAGTGCATCAGCATCAAGAACAACCTTGAAAGCACCCTGAGTAGCGTTAATCTTTGCTGGGGCAGCCTTAAGAGCATGGTCTTCCATGTTACCATCAATATCACTGAAAGAAATAACTTCACTAGATGAACCAGTAAGTGCTGTATTTAATTCATCAGCAGTAACGTCCTTTGTTACTGAACAAACGATATATGCTTCTGGATCGTCAGTAGTGCTAATAGTTAATGCATTAGCCCAAACGGCTCTTACACATCTAACGCCATCCTTAACATAGTTAGGATTAATTGTCCAAGAACCTGGATATGTCTTCTTACGACCAGCCTTGTAAATATTCTTTACAACAACATCTGTACCGTCATCTTCAGTAATGATTTCACCTAAACTTTCAAGATTAGCATACTGGTCATCTGAAAGGTCAGTATCAGCATAACCGATACTTAAAACATCTGTAAAGTTTACATCAAATGTAAGTGAATCAATACCACCTGTTGATGAAAATACATCTACAGGAATAGCGAGAACATCACCAGCTGTTAAAGTATCTGTAACTTCTTCGCCTGTTGCTAAATTAATAGGTGTGCGAACTGCAAAGCCATTATCTGCTGCTGAAACAACAGATGAGCAAGTTGCTACTGTAGCAGCTGCCAAGCACACACTTAAAACTCTCTTTAATTTCATACTTCTATATCTCCTCTACAAATAAACAATTATTACTCTTCTACTGGGAATGTAGAAATAAGACCGGCTACATACTTAGCAATTAAAGTTGCATCCTTTGCCTCTATACTACTATTGCCATCTACATCAGCTGCCTTTATCTGAGTGTCTGTAAAAGTAGTTAAACCGGCTACATACTTAGAAACTAAAGTTACATCCTTTGCTTCAATTGCACTACATCACCATAAACAACCTTTGTAGCTGTATCAACAGTTACAGTACCAGCAGCAGCTTCGATTGTACTTTTATCAGCTAAAGCTGAATCAGAATTAGCTACCTGAGCAACAGCAACTTTTACATCAGTAGAACCAGTAGCATTTGCATTAACTGTAAAATCTACAGTTGCAAGAGTACTTGCTTCAGTTACATTAACAGGTGAAGCTGCAGCCCAACCTATAAGAACTTCATCATTGCCTGTTTCATTATCTTTTAAATCAGCTGTAAGCACGCCACTATTAAAGCTGTCACCAACAGTTGCATAAGTGTTGTCGCCTACTTCGTCAGTTCCCTTTACCACTGGTGTGAGCACAGATGAATCATAGCTAATAGCTATAGCATAGGCGTTCACATCTGTAGATGTTTCTCCAGCACTTGGAGCAACAGTAATAGGTACTGATACTACATTACCTGCTGTAGCATTTTCACTACCTGCTGTAAATGTAGCGGCATTAGCACAAACACAAGAGCCAATAACCATAGTAGAAGCTAATACAGAGCATAATAAACTTCTGAATTTCATAATTAACCTCCTTCTTTTATAATAGAAACATTTTCCTCACCTTTAGAAAAAATTTCCTTTATAAAAGTATACCCTTTTCTTATTAAAATTGCAAGGGTTTATACAATTTTTTTGTGAATATTTTGTGTATTCATTTATTCTTGCTATAAACCCTCGCCCAAATCAACTAATTTTGCTATAAAATCTTATTACTTAACAGTAACCTTGTATAATAATGAGTTATAATCTGGAGTTACTGTAATTGTACCCTTGCCAGTTGCAACAAGTTCGAAAGCTGTTGTTGCAGTCTTTCTGCCACCAAGGTTAGCATCTGCTGGAGTAATATCTGTTACAGTACCACTTTCGTCAGTAAATGTAGCCTTAATTACACCCTTGTTTGCTGCGTTGTTGTTACCAGCGATGAATACGCTTGCTGTTAAAGCATCAGCAACATCAATAGTAATTGAACTATCAGCTGCTACATTTACAGTCTTTGTAAATACAGTACCATTAGCACTTTCTGCTGCGAAAGCTGTGTAACTACTGCTGTTTGTTGCAGTTGTAAGCTTACCACCATTTAACCAAGTTGGTACGCTATCGTTTTCAGCTGACCAGCTGTCACCACTTACAGCAAATGCCTTGTCAGCTGGTGCTGTAGTAGTAGTTTCTGTTGTATCGTCAGCCTTTGTAGTTGTTGTAACTGTTGTAGCCTCTGTTGAAGTTTCAGTTGTTGTAGTTGTAACAGTTGTTGCATCTGCTTTCTGGTCTGCTAATGCTACATCAGTACCAATTAAGTAGAAGTTAATACCACTCTTACCTGATACTAAGTAGTATGTACCTGCACTTGGAATTGCAATTGTGTACTTAGCAAATGTTGTACCTGATACTGTTACTGTACCTACTGTTGCACCTTCTGCATTAAGTAAGTTTACTGGTCTGTCTTCCTTGTTACTACCACTCATTGCATAGAAGATTACATTACCTGCACCAGTTGTTGTGAATGAGATTGCTCTCTTATCAACTGCACCAGTACCGTTTGTCTTTAATCTCTGAGTAAATTCATAACCATCTAAGCTCTTGCTGTTTGCTTCAATTGTTAACTTGTTTGTTGCATCTGCAATAAGCTTGAACTGACCACTTACTGTGTTAGCTGTAATATCGCCAGCTGTTAAATCACTTGCATTGATTGTTGCTACGATGTCGCCTGCTGGAGTTACTGTTGTTGTTTCTGTAGTAGCTTCAGTAGTAGTTGTTGTAGCTTCTGTTGTTGTAGTAGCCTTTGTTGTTGTTTCTGTAGTAGTTTCTGTTGTTGTAGTTACTGTAGTCTTTGTTGTTGCTTCTGCAGAAATCTGTTCAAGAGTACCTGTTACTGTAATTGTACCAATGTTTACAGAAGAATTAAGACCACCGTTTGTAGATTTATCACTTGAATCAACATTTACACCCTTAATTGTGTAAGTACCTGCTACAAGTGAAGTAGCACTTAAATTGTTCTTAGCACCATTCTTATTTTGAACATTTAAAGTTGCAACTGTATCTCCATTTGAGTTAACAATCGCTACCTGTCTAGCATATGCACCTGAAGAAATAGCATTTGTTAATGCAACTGTACCATCAGAAGTAAGTTTGAACTGAACTGTCTTAGAACCACTAATCTGAACTGAACCACTTGCATTCTTAACGCCAGTCTTTGCAAGGAACATATTTTCTGTACCAACATTTGTGTCTGCTGTAAGAGCAGTGCCAGAAGTAGCATTAATATCAGTACCTGTCAATGTATAAGTCTTAGTTTCAGGTGTAGATGGCTTAGAAGTGTTACCCTTGTGGTTTAATACCCAAGTAGCATCAAGTGCATTGATTACACCGTCGCCATTTGCATCTGCTGCAGCTTCATCATAGAATGTTTCGTCCTTGATACCCTGAATAAACTTCAAGATAAGGGCTGCATCCTTTTCATTAATCTTACCGTCTTTGTTTACATCACCCTTAGCAGAGTAATCAACAGTAGTTGCTTCTGTAGTAGAATCTGTTTCAGTAGTAGTTGTTTCTGTTGAAGTTTCAACTGAACCACCGTTTGCTGTAACTGTTACTGTACCATTAGAAGTAGTGTAGTTTGCAACTGCAAGGTTAGCACCCTTTAATGTATTTACAGTAATTGCAACAGGAGTTGCACCTTCCTTGTTTGCTGTAAATGTTACTTTTACAAGAACTGTACCGTCTGCGTTAATTTTATCAGCAGGGTTGATACCAGCAATTCTTACTGAACCGTCAGTAATGTTGCTGTTAATTGTAGCCATACTGTCATTGATTATGTCGCCGTTTTCAACCTTAGTAGCTGTAAGAGCAGCTGCATCATAAGTTAATGTAATGTTGAAGTCTGCTAAATCAGTCATACCTGTCAACTTAACAGGAACTGTAACAGCAGAACCATTCTTAACCATTGCATTGCCAACAACAACATTTACACCATCAACTGGAGCAGCTGTTGTAGCTTCTGTTGTTTCCTTAGTTGTAGCTTCTGTATCCTTTGTAGTTGTTTCCTTAGTTGTAGCTTCTGTAGTTGTTTCAGTTGTTGTAGTAACTGTTGTGTCGCCACCATCAACTGCATAGCTCATTACATAAACATAAACATTAGTTGTACCCTTAGTAATTGTATGAGTACCAGCTGTTAAATCAAATACATTAAGACCATCAACTACATCTTGTTCTTCGCCATCAATCTTGATAGTTCTTGAACCAGCTGCACTTAATACTAACTTTAATGCACCATCTGCTGGGGCATTAACTGTAATGTTAGTAGATGATTCCATCTTAATACCACTATTATAAGTTACACCGTTATAAGTATACTTATTTGTTGTATCATTACCACTAATATTGAAGATGTTAGAATTTGCAGCAGCAACATCGTTACCACTTGCATCTACACCATCATCATGCCATACATAACCGTCATCAACAACAGGTGCTGATGTTGTTGGTTCACTTGGAGTATCACCCTTAGTTGTTACTTCTGAAGAAGTTGTTGCCTGAGTTGTTGCTTCTGTTACTGTTGGAGCATTAGGGTCATTAGCAACAATCTTTAAGTTTTCAAGGTAACCATCCTTCTGAGTGTTACCAGACTTAATTACATAAACACCTGCTGGAATGTTAGAAACAGTAGCTGTCTTACCACCAGCAACATAGAGTTTAAGTTCGCCATAAGCATCGTAAAGTTCGATACCGTAAGCACTTGATGAGCCTGCTGTAAATGTAACATCAGCAGCTTTATTTACCTTAAAGATAACACCGTTATCTCTAATCTTCATAGTTGTTGCAGTATTAGTAATTTTAGCAGCAGGAGTAACTAAAGCATTGCTTATATTATACTGTGAATTAGCTGCTAAATTAGTTTCACTAGTCTTTGTTGTCCAGTAATTTGCATTACTTGGAGTAGTAAAGTTAACTTCATATGGAAGAGTTAAAGCATCTGGATTTTCAGATACAATAGGCTCTGGAGTAGGTTCCATATTGATTTCAGATGCAGTCTTCATAACACCTGCAAGGTTAAGACAGTCTGCCTTTGCCTGAATAGGTGAAGTAGCTGTATATTCATACATATCGCTACCAGTTTCAAAACCTGCATAAGGGTTGCCACTGCTGTCGCTTACCTTATCAGTCTTGTTTTTAACCTGCTGTGCAGCATTTGCACCGTTACAACCTGCAAAGCTATCATTATAAGACTTAACAGTTGCAGAACCTTCTTTTGCTGAGTCTACAGGGTTCTTACAAGCACCGAAGTAGTTACCTTCAGAGAAAATGTAAGCATGAGCTCTTGGAGAAATAGCATAAGAAGTAGCACCGTCAAAGTATGTATTGTAAATGTGGATGTTAGCCTGTCTTGATAATGGCTGTCTTGATTCAACCTTTTCGTACCAGTTGTGATGAAGTGAAGCATCATACTGAATACTAGAACTTGAAGAACCAATAAGGTTTGTCTTATGGTTGTTTATATAATGGTTATAAGCCATTGTGTAACCATAGCCACGCTTCCAGTCACAAGAACCATCACCTTCTGCCTTATCTGATTCGGCAGGGTTCTTACAGAAACCTTGATGGAATGTATTGTTATGTACCCAACTAAACTTAATTGGTGCATAACCGTTGCTTTCGAACCATTCCTTAGTCTGTGGAGATGAAGAAATAGCACAAGTACCTTCAAGACCGATAGCATCTTCAGGAGTATTTGTGAAGTTAAGGTTTCTGAATTCAAAGCTCTGACTTGTATAACCTGTCTGGCTGATAATCTGAATACCCCAACCATCAAGAGTTGCGTCATCACCAATACCTTCAATTGTTACATTTGATGACTTGTATACTCTAATCATCATACCGTTATCGCCCTTAGTACCACCGTTTGTAGTAGTATTGTAGCCAGTAAGACCCTTGATATTTTCTGCTGGTGGGTTATTGCTTGTGTTAGAGTCACCACCTCTAACTGTACCAACAAATCTTACATCAAGAGGGATACCTTCTGCTCTTAGCTGCTGAACAATATCAATCTTGCCACCACCAGTTACACCGTTGGCATCTTCTGACTTGTAGTTAAGGATATTACCAATACCAGCTGGATACTGGCTACCAGTGTAACCAGGAAGCTGTACTGTATTCTTGTTTTCTTCTGTTACATAAACAACAACAGCATTAGACTTTAATGTACCGTCATCATTGTATGCACCAATACCAGTTACGCCTTCCTTATGAGCATCATAGTGAGCGTAACCACTTCTATCATATTCATATACCTTAATGTTTTCCTTAGTGATTGTACCACTATTTGTTGTAACAGTTAAGTTATATGTACCTGCCTTTAAACCAGGAATATCTAATCTTACATTAGAACCGTCCTGTCTTACAAGGTAAGTTAAATCATCGCCAGTAAGTGAACCACTTGCTGTACCACTATAGCTAACGCCTGTAACATCACTCTTATTACCAGACCATTCAGCATAAAGTGTTTCAAACCAACCACCTGCAGTACTAAAAGATGTAGCTGCAAAAGTGTTTATAGGCATAGCAGTAAAGCTTGTTGCAAGCATAGCTGCTGCAAGTACGCTACTGATAGCTTTCTTAAAACATTTTATCATGTTTTTATTTCCTCCTTTTAAATTTAGAAGTATCTCCCCTGCCATAGGCAGGAGAGGAAAAAGTTTCACGACTTATGTCGAATTATAAAGACTTGATTAAGCCATTTAAGAACTGGCTAATCTTGTAAGCATCGTCAACATCAACAGTCTTGTCACCTGTTACATCGGCGTTTGTAGCATTTGTTACAGCTGAAATCTTGCCAACTGCAAAATCCATAATCATTGTAACATCAGCTGCATCAACTTTACCGCTATCATCAGCATCACCCTTGATTACTGTAGGTGTACTACCGTTTGGAGTGTATGCAATGTAGAAGATGTAGTTTGAACCACTACCCTTAGTGATTGAGTAAGACTGAGAACCGTCTAAGCTAATTGTTGCAACACCATCAGAACCTATTGTAATTGCCTTATCGTTTAATTCAATAGTACCACTATACTGAGGGTTAGTAACAATTGTTAATGTACCAGCAACACCATCTGGGTCGAAGTTAACAGCTGTCTTAGATTCCATCTTTAATGCCTTAGTAAGTGTTAAGCCATTGTAGTTTACAGAACCATAGCTAGATGTTAATGTACCAGTAATAGTATAGAAAGAACTGCTAGTACCGTTTAATGTAAAGTTATGAACCTGAGCACCTTCAACTGGAGCAATAGTTGTACCTTCTGTTGAAGATTCCTGACTGTTAGTTGTAGTTTCAGTTGAACCATCTTTGTTTGTAGTTGTTTCTGTTGTAGCACTTGTAGTTGGGTCAGTAGCACCTGTACCGTTACCACCAATAGACTGAATAGTAGTCTTGTAGTTTACAACTGCTGTTTTAAGAGCTGTAATTACAGAGTAGTTTCCATCTTCAGTAGAATTATCAAATGTCCACTTGAAGTCACCACCGTTTACACGACCAGCATAAGTTGTAACCTTTGCAGGTACATCAGCTGGGTCATCAACCTGTGCATCTGATACATTGATACCAAAGTTGGCATCTGTATCGAAGTTGTTGTAAGTAGTGCCACCCTTTTCAGTTGTTTCGCTTGAAGGAACCTGTGCAGTTCTGCTAGTTACTTCATAAGCATCATAGCCTGTTGAAGCTGGGCTATTCTGAGTATAGTAGCTGAATACTCTGTTTTCATTTACCATTTTGTTGTTGTATGCCTTAATGATACCACCGTTTTCACCAGAGAATGTACCCTGACCTAAGGCATCAGAACCCTGACCAGAACTCATCATTGGCTTAGAAACATTTCTGAAGTAGTTTGCTTCAACGAAAGCAGAAGCACCCATTGTTACACCAACACCATACTTTGCATTACCATCAAAGTAGTTGTTATAAATATGTACAGACATTGTTCTGATTCTTGGATGTCTTGAATCAGAGTGGTCGAACCAGTTGTGGTGATATGTAATTAATGAAGAAGTTACTTCACTCTTCATACCACAAAGTGATGACTTACCATTATCAAAGAAGTGGTTGTAAGAAACTGTAACATAAGTTGACTTACCCTTAATATCTACAGTACCATCACCCTTTGCCTGGTCAGCGTCGCCACCAGTCTTACCATAGAATAAATCAAGGTTATGAACCCATACATTACAGTTGCCTGTATCAAGAGAAACTGAGTCATCTAAACAAGCCATAACTGCAAAATTTCTTAATTCAAGGTTACCAGCATTTCTGATAAGCATACCGAAACCATGGATACCTGAGTCTTCACCAATACCTTCAATAGTACAGTTAAGGTTTGAATAAGCATTCTTACCCTTAATCTGAATACCTTCTGCACTAGAACCAAACGAATCCATATCGTCTGCATTAATCATACCTACAATACGAATATCAATAGGAGAAGTTTCTGTACCCTTCTGTAAACCATAAATGATATCCTGTAAACCAGTGTGTTCTGCACCACCTACAGTAGCCTTTACAGTTTTAGCAGTAGCAGGTGTAACATAAATAACCTTAGCACCAGCCTTTAATGTACCGTCTGCATTGTAAGCACCAGCACCCTTGTAAGTAGACTTTGGTGAGAATGCAGCACCGGCTCTATCGTGAGCCTGAACGGTTAAACCAGTTGCAGTAATAGCATCAGCTGTTACTTCACTGCCATTCTTCATTGGTACAACCTTCATATCGTATGTACCAGCAGCAAGACCTACAGCGTCTGCTCTCCAACAATCAGAATATCTTCTGATAAGTGGGTCGTCAAGCTGTGTCCAGCTAGAATCGCTTGACTTCTTAACATAAGCATTATAGCCTGTGTAAGATGAATCACTAACAGACCATTCAATGTAAGCACTTTCAAGCCAGCCTTTACTTTCTGTGACTGAAATTCCGCTTGCTGCATATACAGTAGCTGGAGTAGTAGCAAAAGGTACTACAGCAACGCCTGTTGTAATCATACAAGCAGCTAACACTGTGCTTATGAATTTGGACAAACCTTTTTTCATAAACTTTTTCCTCCCTTTAAACACATAAAGTTTATATTTTGCATAAATACTATACATATATTATACCTTGAAAGCCCCCGTTACAAATCACAGCGATTATCAACATACAAGATACATATAGGTACTCACGCTGATACTAATTAATTTACCACTTTGCAATAAAAGTGTCAATGAATTAATTGTTAATAAAAATTTTTCCATATTTTAAACAATTCTTAAGTATTGTTTTTGTTCACTTTAACAACAGTATTGTACCTTTTTTTACCCATTATCAAATTTTATGTATTATTGCCATTTACTAGATTTTTTTGCCAATTTGTATTATAGGCATATTGCCATCTTTACACTAATATAATAGAGAGTATCTACTATATATAATGTAGTGAAATACGGATTTTTTATAGCTTAAATTCTTAAATATGTAATCCATTCTTGTTTTGTTTACAAAATATTCATATTTTAATGAAAAAGAGGTTTCAATAATATGAAGAAAAAGCTTTTCATTCTTATATTTTTGACCTGTGCCATATTTCTTACTGGTCATAAAAAGTATAATGTAACTGTTGCCCACGATGTTTCTTTTCTTGAAATAGGAGATTCATCATTAGTTACTGAAGAAACTCTACAGGAAACACCCTCCCCTATTACAAATGTATCTGCTTTACAAAATTTATCTACATTAAGACAGAACTATTATGCCGTAGATAAAAAGACTGGTATGACTTCAGATTTATTTGATGTAAATTCCTTTTTATCTACTGATTTAAAAATACATGCCGGAAAAAAGCCAACTATTCTTATTTTTCATACCCATGCCCACGAAATGTTTGCCGACAGCAAAGATATGTCTGATGGTATAATAGGTGCTGGCAATAGATTGGCTAAAGACCTTGAGGAAAAGTACGGTATTAAATGCCTGCACATTACAGACAGCTTTGACACTGTAAATGGTAAAGTACAGCGTGACGGAGCGTATGAAAGAGCTGAACCAGTTATTAAAAAAGTTCTTGCTGAAAATCCCTCTATAGAATTAGTAATAGACCTACATAGAGATGGTGTAAATCCAAATCTCCATTTAGTGACAACTGACAATGGTCAACAATGTGCAAAGGTAATGTTTTTTAATGGTCTTTGTAAAAAACAAACCAATGGCAAACTACAAAACATACCAGGGCTTTCAAACCCATACATAAAAACAAACCTTGCCCTAAGTTTTCGTATGCAACAAAAAATGAATGAACTCTATCCCAATTTAACCAGAAAAATATATTTAAATGCCTATAGATATTCCCTCCATATGAAAGATAAAAGTATGCTTATTGAATTAGGGGCACAAACAAATACTGTGGAAGAAATAAATAACTCTATTGACAGATTAGCGAAAACAATATACGAGGTAACGAAATAGAACATATATATACATTTATCATATATATAGAAAAAACTCCCCCAAGTTTTCACTTGAGGGAGTCAAATATATCAATTATTTTATTATTTATTCTTTGCTGCAGCAGTTACAAGACCCTTGAATAATGGATGAGGTCTGTTAGGTCTGCTCTTAAATTCCGGATGTGCCTGAGTAGCAATGAAAAATGGATGAGATGGAATTTCTACCATTTCAACAATTCTTCCATCAGGAGAAATACCTGAAAGCATCATTCCGTTTTTTGTTAAATCCTTTCTATAGTCATTGTTAACTTCGTAACGATGACG
>ERZ1106941.2789-NODE-2789-length-11802-cov-2.692858_pt1 | contig 11802 bp, 16 predicted proteins | sample MGYA00403670_ERZ1106941 | MGnify/ENA primary metagenome ERZ1106941 (study PRJEB35170, sample SAMEA104062400) | human gut metagenome | biome: human gut; feature: human-associated habitat; material: faeces | place: Denmark | collected 2012-06-04 ...
CCACGCTGCGCTGCCTGGCAATCCTGCGCGCTTCCGCAGCAAATTTCAATTTTCGGTTTCATGCATTCATTCTCCTTTTTATTCTTGTTATCCTCATTGTATCGGGATGAAGCGGCGAATGCAAGCGGTCCGTTCGTCCCGAAAGCCAGGGGCGGCCAGGGCTGGACGCTCTCGCCCGAAGCCGTCAGATCCGGGATTTTTATCAAAGCGCCGGGATTTAGGCGTCTGCCTTCCTTTTGATCCCGCTGAGTGCAAGCGTTAGAAAGCAAGATCGGTTTAAAGCAGGAAAAAGTAAAAAAGCAGAATCATCGACTCTTCCCTGGGGGCAGGATTGAGGTTTGCGAGATTCTGCCTGATTTGAAACGATTTGTAAAAAAACGGACCTGTGAGGGATCCGTCTTTCGTCATTTTTGCCTGTACAATCGGAATCGAACGGTTACTGAGCGTCCGGCGTCAGCGTGACGACAAACATATCGCCGGTTTCATCATTGTCGAATTCTTCCAGGTAGATCAACAGGAACTCCGGTTCTTCAGCCGGAACTTCAAAGACAAGCTTATACGTTGCGGACTTGCCTTTTGCCAGCTCGAATTCTTCCGGCATGACCGACTTATCATCGAGATTGACTAACGGATAGAACAACTCTTCAGTCGATTCCCAGGTCAGCACGAAATCCTGATCAAACATCGGCAGCGCTTCGCCGAAGGTATTGACTTCTTTGACGGTTACGCATAACAAGCGCATTCCTTCTTTTGCGGTATATCCGCCGAAGCTGTCGGTCAGCTTAACGTCTTCAACGATGAAATCAAAGAATTCGTTGCGCATCGTATCACCCTGTTTGCCATAGTAGAGACCGTCTTCATCTTCGGAGTGCCGGGCGATGACGTTGCCGGTTTCCTTGTTCGTATTCCCGGAACAGCCGGTTGTGAGAAGCAAGGCGATCGTGAGTAAAGCAGCAGCAAGTTTTTTCATAGTTTTCCTCCTTAGCCCCAGATGTAGAATTTCCCTGATTTTAATCTGGAGCTTTGCGTTCTAATTCTACCTGATTTGGTTCAATTTGGGAACTAAAGATTTCCTAAAAAAGGAAGACTGCTCAATAAGGGAGACTAAAGATAAAAGAAACACCCCGCCAGCGCGCTGAGGATCAGGAGCGGCACCGGCCCCAGTTTTCCTTTGACGATTGCCGCCAGCGACAACGCGAACAGAATCAGCGCCGTGCCGTTGAATCGCAGCGGCTGCTTCCAGGAGGAAACGCCGAACAAGGCGATCAAGACGATCGTTGCGGCGGAAGCCGCGATCAAACCGACGGAAGCGGATTTCAACGTTTCCAACAGATGCAGGACAGCTTTCTGATCGCCGTTGCGGCGGAAGAAGCGCTGCAGGCCCAGGCTGATCAGAATCCCGCACAATACGCAGCCTCCGGTTGCCGCAATCGCCCCGGCCAGTCCCGCTAACCGCATCCCGACAAACGTCGAGGTGTTGACCGCCAGCGGACCCGGCGTCATCTGCGACAGCGTGATGATATCGGTGAATTCCTGCAGCGTCAGCCACGGATGGACGACGACCGCCTGCTGCTGGATCAAGGGCAGCGTCGCGTAGCCGCCGCCGATGCTGAATAAACCGATCTTCAAAAATGTAAAAAACAATTCCAGAATCAGATTCATGCCCGGGCCCTCCGATAATCAAGGAAGCTCAGGAGTAACGACAATCCTGCCCAGAACAAAAGCAGCGTCATCGCCGGAATTTCCAGAATAAAACCGCAGAAAAAAGTGACGGGTAAAATCAAGCTGTGAAGCGTTTGCTTCTGCTTCAAGATCGCCGCGCTCATCTCATAGACCAGCTGAACGATCAACGCTGTTACCCCGGCTTCCATGCCTTTCAGGCAGGCGTTGATGACCGGCTGAGTGCGGAAAGCATCATAACAGGAAGAAATCAGCGCCAGGATGATAAATGAAGGCAGCACTGCGCCGACGGCGCTGATCAAAGCGCCGGCTAAGCCTAAAGTCCGCCGGCCGGCCAGAACCGATAGATTCACCGCGATCGCGCCGGGCGAGGACTGGGCGATCGCCGCCATTTCCAGCAGCTCAGACTCCGTGAAAAGCTGTTTCTGCTGGACAAAAATTTTGCGGATCATCGGAATAACGATGTATCCACCTCCGAACGTAAACGTACTGATATACAAATTAACACCGAAAAGCCAGATTCCGGTTTTCCATGATTTCATTGACTTTCCCCCCTTCCCGTCTATTATCCATAAAATAAAGGCAGAAGTAAAATTGCAAAAATCTATGTTTTCCATTACTATTTAGTTATGGATGAAGGACAGCGGCGAATCGGCAGAGGCTCGCTGCGAAGGGAGGGATCCGGATGACAATCCGACAGTGGAAAGAATTTCGGGCTGTGGTGGAGCAGGGGAGTCTTACCCGGGCGGCACAGGTCTTATACATGAGCCAGCCGGCGGTCTCACATGTCGTAACAGAATTGGAGCAGCAGCTGGGCTACACGCTCTTAGACCGGATCGGCCGGCACTGCGCCGTGAACGAACGCGGTCTGCAGCTGTATCATAAGCTGGTTCCGATCCTGGAAGCGATTGAAGATCTGGAACAAAACACAGCGGATTTTGAAAAACAGGCGCCGCTGCGGATCGGCTCGAGCATCACGATCGCAAACATGTGGCTGCCGTCCCTGGTCGCGCGGTTTCACGATCTGTACCCGAAGACGCCGGTGCGGGTTCAGGTCGACCGGGCCAAGGAAATCGTCAGGAAAGTATTGGTGAACGAAGTGGATCTGGGCTTTACCGAAGGCGTATGCGAGGAGGAGTGTCTTGTGAAGCTGCCGTTTTCCCGCTATCGGCTGACGTTTGTCTGCCGTCCGGATTGGCCGGCGGCTAAGCACAAAATACTGAAGCTCGATCAGCTGGCGGAGCAGGCCTGGTTATTGCGCGAGCAGGGCAGCGCCATTCGCGACAGTCTGGACAGCGCGCTGCGTCTGCGTCAGATCCAGGTCAAGCCGGCCTGGGAGAGCGTCAATTCCCAGGTGCTGAAACAAGCGGCGCTGGCCGGCTTGGGGATCGCGTTACTACCCGAGCAGATGGTTCGTCCGCAGCTGGCATCCGGCGAGTTGACGGAAGTGAAGATCGAAGGAATCGAACTGGAAAATCAGAACTGGATGATCTACCATCGCGATAAATTTGAATCGGAAGCGATCCGCGGCTGGAAACATTTAATTGAACAGACTGAAAAGGAGAACGGCGATGAATGAAGAGTTTGAAGCGTTGGTGCTGGCGGTGATCAGCGAGATTCCCTGCAGTCAGGTCGCCAGCTACGGCCAGATCGCTGAACTGGCGGGCTATCCCCGCCATGGCCGGCATGTCGGCAAAGCCTGTTCGCATTCTGAGTTCTATGGCGATTATCCGTGCCACCGCGTGGTCAACAGCCAGGGCCGCACGGCGCCGGGATGGGATGAACAACGATCTCTGCTGGAAGCGGAAGGCGTGGAATTTAAGTCCAACGGCTGCGTGGATATGGCAAAATATCAATGGCGACTCCGGTAAAGGAGGGGAAGGAAGAAAATGACAATAAAAAATGAAGAATTGCGGGCCTATCCGAAATTCTCGCTGTGCGGTCTGGCCTGCGGCTGCTGCACACTGTATCTGGGCGGTCATTGTCCCGGCTGCGGAGCGCCGGACAGACCCCGCTGCAGACTTTTGAAATGCGCCGCAGAACAGGGCGGGATTGAATATTGCAGCCAATGTGAACACTATCCCTGTAAGCGGATGGCCGTTACCGAGGACACTGTTTCGTTTGTGACCTGCCGTCACCGGCTGAAGGATCTGGATCAGCTGAAAAGGATCGGGCCTGCCGCCTTTGAAGCACAGATGGAACAGAAACTAGCGATCCTGGCGGAATTGCTGGAAGATTATAACGATGGTCGCCGCAAAAGCTTTTATTGTCTGGCCGTGGCGCTGCTTCCTTTGGCAGAGCTGGAAACGGTTATGACGGGTCTGCGGACGCTGGATCCGGCAATGCCAGTAAAGGAAAAAGCCGCCGCGGCGGTAAATCAGCTGCAGGCAGCGGCGCAGCGTCATGATATTCTCCTGAAACGGAATCTGAAGAAACCAGCTCAGGAGAAAACAAACATTGAAAAGGAAGAGGGAATAATTTTATGATTCGGGAAATAGTAACCGATCCGATTCTGCTCAGCCGCCTCAGCCGGGAGGCCACGGCGGAGGATCTGGCCATTGCGATAGATCTGAAGGATACGCTGATAGCGCATGCGGATCACTGCGCCGGGATGGCCGCGAACATGATCGGTCAGTCCGTCCGGATAATCGCGGTTTTTGTTGCGGATCAGCCGCTGGTGCTGATCAATCCGCAGATCATCAAGGCTGAAGGGAAAAAATATACGGCAGAGGAAGGCTGTTTATCACTGCCGGGAACGCGCCGGGCGCAGCGCTTTGAAAAGCTGCAGCTGCGTTATCAGGATGAACAAGGCCGGATCAAGCAGCGGACGTTCAACGGGTTCACAGCGCAGGTGATTCAGCATGAACTGGATCACTGCGAAGGCATTTTAATCTGAAGAAGAAAGGAAACGCGAAAGATGGCAAAATTACGAAAAATGTTGGGCGACGTTGAGTCGCCGGAATGTATCGCGATGATGCGGCTGATCGAGACTCAGAGTGAAACCACACTGGCTCGCTGGGCGCTGGGCTATGTCGAAAGCAGGATCTTGCCGATCTATAAGAAAAAAGCCGGCGGAGATCACCGGCTGGACGCGCTGGTTCAGGCCTGTCAGCAGGTTGTTCAACTTCATCAGCCGGGAAAAACAGGGAAACCCTGGATCAAGGAAGCCGGTCAAATCGCCCGGGAAACCTCAGATCCGGTTGCCCAGGCCGCTGCCCGCGCGATTGCCGCAGCCTGCGGTACGCTGACAACGCCGACCTCGGCGCTGGGATTTCTGTTCTATGCCGCCGCCCTGGTCTATGATCAGGGCCTGGATTTGTCCACATCTGAAATGGAGGAGCTGACCTGCCAGATCTGGCAGGATGCCCACGCCTCGCTTTCAGCTCAGTCGGTCAGGAATGAACCCTGCCCGGCAAAAATCCAATGGCATTGTTAGGCTGAAGCTGGGATCGGCGTGCAGAGGAGACCGGCTTCCTCATCAATCCGTTCCATCGAGGCTGGCGAGATTCGGGAATCTATATGTTTTACAATTCTGAGCCTTCCTTTTTGAAAGGGCCAGGTCTGTCTGTTTCGGTATTAAAATCTATATTCGAACCTGGTTTAGAAACCAATAAAGAGCTGTGATCAATACAGACAGGAATAAGTCTGACGTTCGCAGCTCTTTTTCTGATCCGTTCCCAATGGAATCAGCTCTGTTTAAGTTTGGAGATTACGCCTCGTTTAGATAAGCGGCGAGAATCTCACACGTATAAGCCTTGTGGTAATCGCGGTTGGGATAACTTGCGTTCTCCACAGTTTTGTCGATAAACTCAGCGTCGCTGATCTCCATCGTCGCTAACTTCTTCAGCACCAGCACCAGACGCGCCTGATCGATGCACGGCGCTCCATCGAGCAGGGTTGTAGTATAGCCGACATGCGCCAGCTTATCCACGTCTTTGCCGCTGGCCTTGCCCAGATAGGCCAGCTTTTCCCGTTGATCGTTGTCGAAGAACGCCAGCGAGAAGCAGTTTTCCCGTTCGATCAGGGGGTAGGTGTGACGCTGCGGCCGGACATACACGGTGACTACCGCTTTGTTCCACAACCAGCCCATCTGAACCCAGTTGACAGTCATGCCGTTGACCTTGCCCTCATCCGGAACGGTCAGTACGGCCCAATCGTTATGGATCAGGGAAATCAGATTCCGATCCAGCTTTTCAATCTCAATTCTTTTCATGGTTTCACCTCAATTTCTATTGTATTCCGGAAGCTTTGAAAATGGCAGTGAAATGATGTTTCTGAAAGTGATTTCAACAGCGGTGCGTTCCTTATTGAAAGAATTTACATCTTGTCAAGGAACATCCTGGAATGCGCGGATTAAGCAGTTCATTCCCCTTATTGTTTGTGTTACAATAACAAACAGAAAGGGCTTAGGAGTATGCGAGAAATTGAAGTCAAAGAAATACAGGAAATCGTAAGGGACTGCTGCAGCGGCATCGCCTTTGAATATCCTGACGACGTGATGGCGAAACTGGTCACCTATGCCGAAAAGGAAGACAAACCCAGGGCCAAACAGGCGCTGGCGCTGTTAATGGAAAACGCTGAGCTGGCCAGGACAAAGCGGCTGCCGATCTGCCAGGATACCGGGATGGCGGTCGTGTGGCTGACGATCGGCCAGGATGTTCACTTTACCGGGGGATCGATAAAGGACGCGGTCAACAAGGGCGTAGAGGAAGCCTATCAGGGAAGCTACCTGCGCAATTCTGTGGTCAGCGATCCGGTGTTTGAGCGGAAGAATACGCTGACCAACACTCCGGCGGTGATCTACACGGAAATCGTGGAAGGCGATCAGGTCGTGATCGAATGTGCGGCGAAGGGCTTCGGCTCGGAGAACTGCTCGCGCATCAAAATGGCGTCGAAGGTGTCCGGGATTTCATCCTGAAAACCGTCAAGCTGGCCGGCCCGAACGCCTGCCCGCCGATGGTCGTCGGTGTCGGTGTCGGCGGGACGATGGATTATGCCGCCTACCTGGCTAAGCGGGCGTTAGTCCGGCCTTTGGACAGTGAGAATGAGAATGAACAATACCGCCAGCTGGAACGGGAATGCCTCGAACAGATCAACCAGCTCAACATCGGGCCGATGGGGCTGAAGGGCCGCACGACAGCGCTGAAGGTCAACATCGAATGGTTCCCGACGCACATCGCGGGCATGCCGGTGGCGGTCAACATCAACTGCCATGTAACCCGGCATAAAAAGGTGGTGCTGTAATGAAGAAAATTCAACTGCCGTTAACGATGGAAGACCGCCGGTCCCTGCGCGCAGGGGAACAGGTGCTGTTAAGCGGTGTGATCTACACGGCGCGGGATGCAGCGCACAAGCGGATGAAGGAGCTACTGGACGCCGGAGCGCCGCTGCCGTTTGATCTGAAGGATCAGATGATTTACTATGTCGGACCTACCCAGACGCCTCCGGGGATGACCTTCGGCAGCGCCGGTCCGACCACGGCGACGCGCATGGACGTCTATACTCCGCAGCTGCTGGATCTGGGCCTGGCCGGCATGATCGGCAAGGGCAAGCGCAGCGATGCGGTCAAGCAGGCGATCATCCGCAATCAGGCGGTTTATTTCGCCGCGGTTGGGGGAGCCGGCGCCTTGTTGGGCCTGCGCGTGAAAAAAGCCGAAACGATCGCGTTTGAGGATTTACAAAGCGAAGCGATCCGGCGGCTGGAGGTCGAGGATTTCCCGGTCTTCGTCTGTTTCGACAGTCAGGGAAACGATCTGTACGCTGAGGATTTTGAATGATCGCCGTCAGCGCCTGTCTGGCGGGGAGGGCCTGCCGCTATGACGGCAAGGCCAATACCGTGCAAGCGCTGAAGGTGATGGTTGAACGCGGGGAAGCCGTGCCGATCTGTCCGGAAGTGCTGGGCGGACTGGGCATCCCGCGCGATCCGTGCGAACGCCAGGGCTGTCACATCTGCACGCAGTCCGGTAAGGACTGCACTGCCGAGTACCGCAAGGGTGCGGAAGCCGCGCTGGCGCTGATTCAGAAACATCACATCACGCTGGCGGTGCTGAAAGCCAAAAGTCCCTCCTGCGGCAAAGGCTTGATTTATGATGGAAGTTTCACTCGCACGCTGAGGGAAGGTCACGGTTTGACAGCCGAACTGTTCATCCGCAACGGCGTCCGGGTGTTCACAGAAGACGAGTGGCAAGAAGAAAAGGAGAATTCACAAAAAGCATGAACGCAACAGAACAAACCCCGGAACAGTTCCGGTGGGAACATGATTCACTGGGCGAAATCGAAGTCCCGAAGGAGGCCCTCTACGGCGCGCAGACACAGCGGGCCATGACCAATTTCCAGATCACCGGGCGCCGGATGCATACGCAGATGATCCGCTCGATCGGCAAGGTCAAAAAAGCCAGCGCTTACTGCAACAACCAGTGCGGATTTTTGGATGACGAACGCCTGAAGTATATCACCGAGGCGTGCGACGAGGTCATCTCCGGCAAGCTGGATTCGTGGTTTATCACCGACTGCATCCAGGGCGGGGCGGGCACGTCGTTCAACATGAACGCCAACGAAGTCATCGCCAACCGGGCCGCACAGCTGGCCGGTCGCGAGATCGGCGTCTACGATTATATCCATCCGAACGATCACATCAACTTTGGTCAGTCGACCAACGACGTCTTCCCGACTGCCGGCCGTTTGACGGCGCTGGCTTTGGTCGAGGTGCTGTTGGGCGAATTGACCGAGCTGCAGCATTCCCTGCTTAAAAAAGCGAAGGAATTCGACGGTGTGATCAAGATGGGCCGGACGCACCTGCAGGACGCTGTTCCAATTCGTTTAGGCCAGGAATTTCACGCTTATGCGACGATGGTCGGCCGCGATATCAAGCGGATCCGCGTCGCCTTCAATGATCTGAAGGCCGTCAACATGGGCGCGACGGCTGTCGGCACAGGCTTGAATGCCGATGAAAAATACAAGAAGATGATCGTGCCGGTGCTTTCAGAAATCAGCGGGATCACGCTCAGCTCCGCCAAGGATCTGGTCGACGGCACCCGCAACTGCGATACGCTGGCGTTTGCCTCCGGTGCGCTGAAGGTGCTGGCAGTCAATCTGTCCAAGATGTGCAACGATTTGCGGATGATGGCCTCCGGGCCGAAAGCCGGCTTAGCGGAAATCAAGCTGCCGGACCGGCAGCCGGGCAGCTCGATCATGCCGGGTAAGGTCAATCCGGTCATCGCCGAGGTCTGCAACCAGGCCTGCTTCAACGTCATCGGCAACGACGTGACGATCGCCAAGGCGGCGGAAGCCGGACAGCTGGAGCTGAATGTCTTCGAGCCGGTACTGTTTAAGAATCTGTTCGAGTCGATTGAGATTATGGCTAACGCCTGCCATACGTTGCGTCTGAATGCGATCGACGGCATCAAGGCAAATAAGGAAAACTGCCTGTTCTTCGTCGAACGCTCGGTTTCCCCGATCACGGCCTTTGCCCCGCATATCGGCTACGCCAACGCCAGCCGGATTGCCAAGCAGGCGCTGATCGAAAACCGCACGCTGCGCGAGGTGCTGCTGGAAAGCGGATTGATTACCGAGCATGACCTGGAAATCATCATGGATGTTCAGGAAATGACCAAGCCGGGTATTCCGGGCAAGAAACGTTTAGCCAAGAATAAGAAGAAAGAAAAAGTGGAGGGATAACACAATGACTGTTTATGAAGACGCACTGAAACTGCACGAACTGCACCATGGCAAATTATCGATCGAACCGAAAGTTCCCTGCGAAACGCCGGAAGATCTGACGCTGGCCTACACGCCGGGCGTCGCTCAGCCGTGTCTGGAAATCAACAAGGATCCGGAAAATGCCTACCGCTATACCGGCAAGGGCAACACTGTCGCGGTTGTCACCGACGGTACTGCGGTGCTGGGCTTAGGCGATATCGGCGCAGTCGCCGGTCTGCCGGTCATGGAAGGCAAGGCGTTATTGATGCACCGCTTCGCCGGTCTGGACGCGTTCCCGATCTGCGTCGATTCCAAGGATCCGGAAGAGATCATCAAAGTCTGCAAGCTGATTTCCCCGGGCCTGGGCGCGATCAATCTGGAAGACATCAGCGCTCCGCGCTGCGTGGAGATCGAACGGCGTCTGATTGAAGAATTGAACATCCCGGTTTTCCATGATGATCAGCATGGTACGGCGATCGTCGTGCTGGCGGCGCTGATCAACGGCCTGCGGTTAACTGGCAGAAAGCCGGAAGACATGAAGGTCATCGTCAACGGTGTCGGCGCGGCCGGCAGCTCGATTATCAAAATGATGTATAATTACGGTTTCAAGAACATCCTGGCGTTCGATTCCAAGGGGGTTCTGCATCCGGATAAGAAGGACAGCTACAACCCGCTGAAGCAGGAACTGCTCGAATGCACCAATCTGCACGGCGAAAGCCCGGCGGACTTGAAGGCGGCGTTAGTCGGCGCGGATGTGTTCATCGGCGTTTCCAAGGGCAACCTGTTGACAAAAGAGGACATCGCCACGATGAACAAGGATTGCTTCATCGTTGCTTTAGCGAACCCGACACCGGAAATTGATTACTATGAAGCGAAGAAAGGCGGAGCGCTGATCGCCGCGACCGGCCGTTCCGATTTCCCGAATCAGGTCAACAACCTGTTAGCCTTCCCGAGCATTTTCCGCGGGGCCTTGGATGCGAAAGCAACCCGGATCACTGAAGACGTCAAGATTGCGGCGGCCCAGGCGATTGCCGATCTGATTCCGGCCGAAGAGCTGACGGAAGAATACATCATTCCATCACCGTTTGATTCCCGTTGTCCCGGCTGTTTCCAAAGCGGTCAGAGAAGCCTGCATCAAGAGCGGTTATATCCGGAAGTAAGTTCTGCGTTTCAAGTCCTGGCTGTAAGCTGAAGTCAGAAAGTGGGGGTAATGAGTATGAGCTATGATTTCACAACTCGAATCAACCGACAGTCCCAGAATTCCAGTAAGTGGAAAGGGATGCGCAAGCAAAATCCGGAAGTGCCGGAGGGAATCGTTCCGTTATCCGTTGCGGATATGGAATTAATGAATCCGCCGGAGATCACCGAAGGTCTGAAACAGTTTCTCGATCACCGGATCTTAGGCTATACCGACGCCGGTGAAGATTACTACACGGAAACGGTGAACTGGATGCAGCGCCGCCATCATTGGACAATCGAAAAAGATTGGCTGGTTTTGCTTCCGGGCGTCGTCACGGCTATCAACGTCGCCGTCCGCGCGTTCGTAAAACCGGGTGAAAAGATTGCGATCCTCACGCCGGTCTACTATCCGTTTAAAAAGACGATTGAAGCCTGCGGCTGCATGACGGTGACCAGCAGTCTGATCAATCAGGAAGGCGTATATACGATCAATTTTGACGATCTGGAAGCCAAGCTGGCTGATCCGGAAGTGAAAATGTTGATCTTCTGCAGTCCGCATAATCCGATCGGCCGCGTCTGGACGACGGCGGAGCTGACGCGGGTCGGTGAACTGTGTCTGAAACATGACGTTCTGATTGTTTCCGATGAGATTCATTTCGATCTGATTCTGCCAGGTCATGAACATACCGTCTTCGCTTCGTTATCGCCGGAATTGAGCGACCGCATGATCGTCTGCACGTCGGTATCGAAGACCTTCAATCTGGCGGGGATGCAGTGCTCGAATATCGTCATTCCCAACGCTGAGCTGCGTGCAGCCTACAAGGCCACGATGAGCAGTTATATCAACGGTCATCTGAACATCATGGCCTATGAAGCGGCAACGCTGGCTTATCGTCATTGCGAGGGATGGCTGGACGAGTTGTTAGACTTGTTGGAAACCAACCGCAAAACGGCCGTTGAGTTCTTTGCCAGCCATTTCCCGAAGGCGATTGTATCTCCGCTGGAAGGAACATACTTGTTATGGGTGGATCTGCGGGCTTATTTCGCGGATCAAAACGAACAGGAAGAATTCATGACAAAGAAAGCGCTGTTGTTCTTGGACGAAGGTTATTTGTTCGGTGAGGAAGGCAGCGGCTTTGAGCGGATCAACCTGGCTTGTCCGACGTCTTTACTGGAAGAGAGCCTGGCCCGGATGGCGCTGGCTTACGAAAAAGACTCCGCCGCCGCGTAAGCGGATTACCGGAC
>ERZ1106941.2794-NODE-2794-length-11796-cov-16.715953_pt1 | contig 11796 bp, 10 predicted proteins | sample MGYA00403670_ERZ1106941 | MGnify/ENA primary metagenome ERZ1106941 (study PRJEB35170, sample SAMEA104062400) | human gut metagenome | biome: human gut; feature: human-associated habitat; material: faeces | place: Denmark | collected 2012-06-04 ...
GCGCAGGAAGATCGGCAGTGTTTCGATCGGCGCCTCGATTTCGTAGGCTTTTCCGCCCTCATAAACATCACCGGTATTTGCCAGCGTCCAGGACGCACCGGCCGGCAGATAAACGGTACGGCTCGTTGCTTTTGCCCGGACAATCGGTGCTACAAGGATGTCGGAGCCGAACATGTAAGCATCGGAGATGTCCCAGCACGCTGCATCCTCCGGGAACTCATAGAACATCGTTCTCATGACCGGTGTTCCTTTTTCGTGTGCTTCTGCCATCAGGCTTCTCGTGTAATCGCGCATTTTTTCGCGGACACCGATGAATTTTGTCAGGATTTCATAATTTTTCTCTCCGAAGCTCCATACCTCGTTGTCAGCTCCGGTTCCCTCACGCACTTCGCCGGCCTTGTTGATGATCTCTTCTCTTGGTCCTCGGTTTCCGTGAATACGCATAACCGGGCAGAAGGTGCCAAACTGGAACCAACGCACAAGCAGCTCCTGGAAGTCCGGATCTTCGGTCACACCGCCGTGGAATCCACCGATATCGGTTGTCCACCACGGAATGCCACAAAGTCCCATATGAAGGCCTGCGCAGATCTGTTTGCGGAAGTCCTCGTAGGTTGAGAAAATATCGCCGGACCACACAAGGGCTCCGTATTTCTGGCTTCCGAGCCATGCGCAGCGGACGAGGTTGACGATATCCTCCTGGCCGCTCTCTTTTTGTCCTTCGTAGAACATGCGGGAATACTCTCTCGGGTAAATATTTCCGATCTCTTCCACCGGGCCTGCGGCGTAGCGGTAGCACTCGTACTCATAGGTTGAAAACTCCGGTTCAGCCTCATCGAGCCAGAAGGTGCGGATGCCGAGATCTGCATAATTTTTCTTTACTTTCTCCCATACATACTTTCTTGTTCTCGGATTTGTTGCATCCAGGAAGACATTATTTCCATGGAACAGCATCTGTACATCAACACCTGCGTTGCTCTTCACGAGGAGTCCCTGCTGTTTCATTTCTTCGTAATTCTCGCTTCTCCAGTCGATCTGCGGCCAGATGGAAACCATCGTCTCGATGCCCATCTCATGCAGCTCGTCGATCATTGCTTTCGGATCCGGGAAATATTCTTCATCAAAACGATAATCACCGCATCTTGGCCAGTGATAATAGTCGATGACAAAGACATCCAGCGGAATGCCGCGTTTTTTGTACTCGCGTGCCACATTCAGTACCTGCTCCTGGTTGTAGTAGCGCAGCTTGCACTGCCAGAAGCCAAGGCCGTACTCCGGCATCATCGGAACTTTACCAATGGCGTCTGCAAAGTGCTCTTCAATTTCCGCCGGGGTATCGCCTGCGGTTACCCAGTAGTCGAGCTGCTTTGTGGTGCGTGCCAGCCATTCCGTTGTGTTTGTTCCAAAATGAACCTCACCGACTGCTGCATTGTGCCACAGGAAGCCGTAGCCAAGGCTCGATACATAAAACGGAATGCTCGCCTGCGAATTACGGTGCGCCAGTTCCAGGTTGCATCCCTTCAGGTTCATTCTCTCCTGCTGATACTGTCCCATACCGTAAATCTTCTCATCCGGGTTGGAATCGAAGGATACTTTCAGCTGATAAGCGCCGCCCTTTAATGCACGGTAATCGTGTGCGCGCAGGCAGAGCGCTCCGCCGTTCGCAATCTCAGAGAGCAGCACCTCGCCCTTCTGATTCAAAAACGTAATCCGAAGCTTCTGTCCCCACGGCTGAAGCTCGAGAACCGCCTGGATTTTACCGTTTTTGATCGTCGCTTTCAGTTCATCCACCAGCTCAATTTCCGCTTCCACCGGTTCCGGATCAAGCAGTGCAATGCTTCCCTCTTCTATCTCCGAAAGAAGCGTACCTCTCACCCGAAGACTGTCCTTCTGCCACGGCTCCACCCGGACCGTCTCCCCATCCTGCCGGAAAATCAGCGCATTTCCCTGTTTCTCAAAATACTGCATAAAACCCTCCCTTTCCAGAGCCCGCCGTTCCAAACGCATGCATGGGCTCTGCTCTTTTCGTTTGCTTTCTACTTAGCATTATACTAACATTTCCAGCAGAATACTTGATCTTAATTTTCATGTTCTAACACTATTTTGATCTTTTTCAATTATTTCCCATTGAAATAAAGCTCTTTCTTAAGGAATCGGAATTCGCCTTTCCCCTGCGTCCGTTTTTCAACGCAAAGAACCCCCGGAGCCATTACAGCCCCGGGGGTTCTCATTCTTTCATTTATTATGCAAGCTTCAAAGTATTAACCTTAACTCCAGGTCCCATAGTAGGAGCCAGAGTAACGCTCTTCAGGTACTGTCCCTTCAGAGTAGCCGGTTTTGCTTTGTTGATTGCACCGATCAGCGTCTGGAAGTTGTCGCTTAACTGCTCCTCAGTAAAAGAAGCTTTTCCGATTGGCACGTGGATAATGTTTGTTTTGTCAAGACGATACTCAATCTTACCTGCTTTGATCTCTTTAACGGCTTTGGTAACATCCATAGTTACGGTACCAGCCTTCGGGTTTGGCATTAAACCTTTCGGTCCAAGTACACGGCCCAGACGACCAACAACACCCATCATATCCGGTGTAGCAACAACAACGTCGTAATCAAACCAGCCATCATTCTGGATTCTCGGGATCAGCTCCTCAGCTCCAACGAACTCTGCACCTGCTGCAACAGCCTCATCAGCTTTTGCGCCTTTAGCGAAAACAAGTACACGAACCTGTTTTCCGGTACCGTGCGGCAGAACAACTGCTCCACGGATCTGCTGGTCTGCGTGACGTCCGTCACAACCAGTTTTGATGTGAACTTCGATTGTCTCGTCAAATTTAGCAGTAGCTAATTTCTTAACTGTGGAAATAGCATCTGCCGGATCGTACTGAATGCTACGATCAACTGCTTTTGCAGCCTCTAAATATTTCTTACCATGTTTCATTGTCTAATAACCTCCTGGTGGTAGTTGCGGGAATCTCCCTCCCACGTCAATACGAGAAGATGTAAACTCTTCTTCTAAATTAGTCCTCTACAACGATACCCATACTTCTTGCGGTACCTGCGATCATGCTCATAGCTGCCTCAACAGTTGCTGCATTCAGGTCTGGCATCTTCATCTCTGCGATCTCACGAACTTTGTCCTTAGAGATAGTAGCAACTTTCGTTTTGTTCGGAACGCCGGAACCAGATTTCAGGTTGCAGGCTTTCTTAAGCAGAACTGCTGCCGGAGGAGTTTTGGTTATGAAGCTGAAACTTCTGTCTGCATATACAGTGATAACTACAGGGATGATCAGGTCTCCCTTATCTGCTGTTCTTGCGTTGAACTCTTTGGTAAACTGTACGATGTTTACTCCGTGCTGTCCAAGTGCAGGTCCAACCGGTGGTGCTGGTGTTGCTTTACCAGCAGGAATCTGTAATTTGATATATCCTGTAACTTTCTTTGCCATTTTACGGCACCTCCTAAATAAATGTGGTAATTGCGGGAATTTCCCTCCCACGAAACGCCCCTGGGGCATTTCTTACATCTTCTTGACTTCTGCGAAACTTATTTCTACCGGCGTTTCGCGGCCGAACAGCTCAACATTGATGGTAACCATCTGTTTTGTATCATTGATACTCTGAATCAGTCCGGTTGTATCCTTCCATGCGCCGCCTGTTACAACGACTGCATCGCCGACTTCAAGGTCAAGCTCAACCTTTTCCTCACCACCGGTGATTCCAAGGTTCACCATTTCCTCATCCGTAAGCGGTACCGGCTTGGATCCCGGTCCTACGAAGCCCGTAACACCTCTGGTATTGCGGACAACATACCAGGTATCGTCGTTCATGATCATGTTGATCAGAACGTAGCCCGGAAACAATTTCCGGAGTACCTGTTTCTTGGTTCCGTTCTTGACTTCAACAACTTCTTCCATAGGAACACGTACTTCCAAAATCTGATCCTCAAGATGACGGTTCTCAATTGTTTTCTCAATATTGGCTTTTACTTTGTTTTCATAGCCCGAATAGGTGTGGACTACATACCAGTTTACTTCTGACATTCTGACACCTTTATCCTTATTTGATCAATAAATTGACGAACTCGATTACAGCGCTGTCAACCAGGGTGATTAACCCGCAGGTTACTGCAGAGATCGCTACGACTGCAACGGTCTGCTTGCCCAGCGTTTTGTTGTCAACCCAGATGATTTTTCTGAACTCTGCTTTCAAGCCCTTGAACCAGCTCTTTTTGGATGCTTTTTTTTCAGTTTCTGCCATTGGATCACCTCTTACCAAAGATTATTTGGTTTCTTTGTGCATTGTGTGCTTTTTGCAGAATCTGCAGTACTTCTTTGTCTCCATTCTCTCAGGATGGTTCTTTTTCTCTTTTGTCATGTTGTAATTACGCTGTTTGCATTCAGTACATGCCAATGTGATTTTTACGCGCACGACTTCCACCTCCACTGTGTATTTGCGTTATCGCTTGTGATCCTTGCGGATCAGCGGCGGTCTCTTCATTTCTGCCCTGTTTTTGCTGCTCGTACTTCAGCAATTTCAGGCATAAAAAAAAGACCTTCTTCCATGTCGCTGATTTATTGTAGCACAGGAACTGCCTGTTGTCAACAAAATTCACCAAAGCACGCTGAGATTTTTTATCAGGATCGTATCGTTCACTGGTTTCCGACGAACTGTAACACCCTGTTTGTTCGAGGCGGTTCCGGACAGGAAATGATTCTGCGCGCAATTTTTCCTGCGCGCAGAACCATTCTCTTATTCTTTCCCTTAAAAAGCCTTACGCATCCGATCTGGAATACGCGTTTTTCATCTGGTTGCTGAGTTCAAAGAGTACCTTGTGCAGTGTTGCACCCGTCTCTTTTTTCAGCATTTCAGCGATTTTGTTGTTTGCTTCTTCTCTCAATTGTGTCTGTTTTGTTTCGTCTGTCTCCCCTGCAAGCAGCGCATCGTACTGATGGATCAGTGCATGGCCTTTTGCCATCACCTTTTCCTGATACCGCTCAATGTGGAAGATAGAAGACTTATAGGATGCATCTGCCATTGCTGCCACCATGCGGCTTGCCCAGTAGAAGTTATCTGTGGAAACCTCTCCCGTTGTGTTGGAAAGATACTCCGGTGTTGTCGTCACATCGGTGTAGAACGGAACCAGCACATTGAATGCATTTGACGCAAATGCAATCCACTGCAGAATGCCGTTGTCTCCTTTGTGATCCGGGCGCATCTGGATGACAGAAAGGAAATCGGTCCGGTTGACACCGATGGAGCGGTATGCCCCTTTCCACGATTTATCGCCGTATGCGGCATACGGGTCGTACGGTGTTCCCTGATAGTGGGAGGACAGTACGTATTTCACATCCTCTACGGTGATCTTCTTCTCCGGAACCATCATCCACGGAATATCGTCGGATACCGGTGTGTAATCGGCATCCGGTCCGTCCCATTTTTTCGTGTGCGGGTTCAGACAGCGCTCCATGAACCAGGCACGCGGTGTATTGTAAACGTGATCGGAATCATCGTGGCTTCCGAAGGCATCGCGCGGATTAAAATTTCCATCCATAGAAAGATCCAGATGATATGTTTCAATAAATTCTTTCAAGTCTGCTGAGCACATATATTCCTTCTGTTCGCCGAGTGCATCCTCCAGATCAAAATGGTCGATGCCAAGCTGGTTCGGCATGGCCACATAATGGTCATCCGGCACTTTCACTGCCATCCAGTGATGGCCGCCGATCGTCTCCAGCCACCAGATCTCATCGTGGTCCTGAAATGCAATGCCGTTCATCTCGTATGTACCGTACTGCTCCAGCAGGCTGCCCAGTCTTTTGACACCTTCTCTGGCGCTTTTAATATAAGGAAGGACAATATAAACAAGGTCCTCCTCGCCGATTCCGCCCGGAACCTCTTCTTTTCCGTCTTCCGCCGGCTGATAAACGACAAGCGGATCAGCACCCAGCACACGCGGATTCGATGTGATTGTCTCGGTCGCAGTCATGCCGACCTGCGCTGCATTCACGCCGCTTGCCGCCCAGACACCCTCGCCTTTTTCTGCGTTTGGCACTGCAGTGTACCGCATCGGATTGTCCGGAAGCTCAATGGTCAGATGAGAAATCTCGGTTTTATAGGTTCTCGGCTGCTCCTCCGGGTGAATCACTACAAATTTTTTCGATGTATAATGGCCTGCACCGGAATCGTCGTTTCGCGCGATCATGGTGGAACCGTCATACGATGCTTTCTTTCCAACTAAAATGGTTGTACAAGGCATAGCTATAGCCCTCCTTTTGCTGTCTTATGCTTCCGATTATGACACCTTCAGCTGCGATTTGCAAGCACCATGTTATCTGTCGTTTTCTTCCTTTTTTACAAAATAAACCGTATCAATTCCTTCTCCCCTGTCATCCTTCAGCCGCCGGACAAGACTATATCCCAGCTTGTCCAGGATATGCTCCTGGGCCCCGTTCGTGGACCAGGTACGGAGAGTAATCCGGCTTCCCGGAAATTTTGCTGCGATATCCTTTTCTGCTTCTGCATATATTACCTCCGAAATTCCCTGTCCGCGGTAATCCGGCCAGACGCAGAGGGTGGTCAGATAGCAGGAATCCGGATATGCTTCCAGATTCTCACAGTTAAAGTGATCCTTCCAGGTCATAAAGGCCCGCACGACTCCCTCTTCCTTCCACAGCACCACATGCTGACTGCAGATATTTTCCAGATATTCTGCAATTCCATCCGTCTTTTCTTCTGTCTCGGCCCAGTTCGTCTGCGAGGTACTGTTGCGGTGGGAAAGCGGCGGAACGAAATCCTGATCGCACAGCTCCAGCAGCTGCCGGATTTCCTCTTTCTCTTTTCGATCCTCTATCCCGTCCCTTACAACGACTCTGCTCTCGCAGCACATCCACGGAAGCCGGCATACGAGTGCTACGGCTGCACACATGCCATCTTCTACGCTGGCGGCATCGAGCCATTCTTCTCGGGTATGCGCTCCCCCGCCCCGGCAGAAACCGACGCAGATAGCAGGAATATGCCGCGACAATGGGATATTACAGTCTGTGGATGCTTCAGAGCATACCGGTTCTTCCCCATCGGCTGCCTTCAGCGTTTTCTGTGCGCACCGCGTCATACGTGCCATCTGGACAGGATCGGTTTCTCTTGCGCACGGCCGCTTTCCGACGAGCTCACAGGAATACTGTACCTCCTCACTCTGGCGTGCTGCTATGGTCTGCTCCAGATATGTTTCGCAGGCTTCCAGACTCCGGTAATCCTCCGAACGGAATTCAAACAGCATGGAGGCATCCTGCGCAATCGTATTAACAGAGGTTCCTCCCTCTATTTTTCCCACATTGTATGTTGTATGAGATGCTGCATCCGTCTGAAAACGGTAAAGCTCTCCGATCAGACCCGCAAGCTCTGCAATGGCATTTTTTCTTCCGAAATTCAGGAAAGAATGACCGCCCTTTGTTTTTGCCGAAATCCGATACCGGACAGACCCGATGCAGATGGGATACATTTTATCCCGATACAGGTCAAAGGCTGCCATTCCACACAGATTTTTTTCATAATGGTCGACAAGCGCGCGAACTCCGCACAGATTGCCAAGCCCTTCTTCTCCCAGATCCGCTGCAAAAATCAGACCGCATGGAAGCTCCGGCTCTGTCTCATGAACGTATTTTGCCGCCATCAGAAGCATCACGACATTCACGGTATCGTCTGTGATGCCGGGACAACGCCAGATCATTCCGTCTTCTTTAATCTCCAGTGGTTCCTCCAGCGAAAACACAGTGTCCAGATGCGCCGTATACAGAACCTTCTTTTCCTGTTCCGGCCGATACTCCCAGATTACATTTCCAAGCTCATCCGTATGAACCGACTCCATGCCCTGCTGTTTCATCCATTCCATGCAATATGCGATTCTCTGATCCTCTTTTCCCGTTTCCGTCGGGGTCAGTGTCAGCTCCCGCAGCGTCTGCAGCGCAAGTTCTTTGTTGTTCCGGCAAAAGTTTCGGTATTCCTCTTCTATTTCCCATTTTTTACGCATGAAGTACAATCCTTCCTTCTTTGTATTCCCATTCTGTTCCATATCTCTTGCTCACGCGGGTGAGATATTCTGCAATTTTTTCTGCTGTTTTTTCGTCTGCCACGTACGGAATATTTTTTTCTGCGTTTTCCCTGTCCATACCAAGCTCGACTGGCAGAAGCTCCAAATGTGTGCATTTCCCCTGACAGATCTCGAAATACGGCAGCACACTCCGATAGACCTCCGGAATTTCGTAGAGGGAATGTGAGGACTGCTCCTGCCGCCTGGCGATTCCGATGGATGCTGCCGTGTGAATATTCAGACCATATTTTTCCATGTAGTCCGCAGGCAGAAGGCGTACATACTGATTTTCAAAAATAAAATTTCCGAGGCAATAGAAAATCGGACAGTCATGATACAGTTCGATTCCCTTCAGCTGATGCGTTCCGCCCCCGATCACCGCGCTGGCGCCCGCATCGATACAGGCGTGTGCAAATTCCTCCAGAAAATAATCCGCTTCCTCGTCATTGTCCTTACGGATTTCATGGGAATGTACCATAACCAGGACTGCCTCACATGTCATCTTCGCTTCCCGGATTGCATCGACGGTGCGTTTCACATCGATCGGATTCGGGCTGGAGCTTCTTCCCTCTGTTCCGTCCTTGCTGATTTCAAACATTTTCCCGCCAAATTCCATGACACCCTCGGGAAGCGGAGCGATAAATCCCTCCTGCCGGTGCAGATCCCGCAGTCCGTTGATTCCGGTCACCTCTGCAATCTTTGCAAGATCCTGCGCATGTTTCTCCGTAATGGTATATTTTTCCGAAAAGCGCAACGGATTTAAGCCCGGCCTGCCAGGCTGCCGTTCCGTCTGGCTTCCCGCCCTGGCTGCATTTTCAAAGGTAGAACAGATATCAATCACCGCAATCTGTCCCGCTGTTGTGTCCAGAATAGCAGGACGCGATGCTTCGTAAAGATTTTTGCCTGCTCCGGCATATGCCACATCCTTTTTTTTCAGTTCGCTGATCGTAGATGCAAGTCCTTCGTAGGAATAATCCATCGTATGATTATTCGAAATTCCAAGAAAATTAAAACCGTAACGCAGGGTATCTTCCAGACACTTCGCATCTGCCGTCAGCCATGTTCCGCCGGAATACGCCGATGCGTAACAGCTGCCGTCCGATATCGTCGTTTCCAGATTCGCCATCCGAACCTCTCCCTGCATCAGAAATTCGCGAATCGGCAAAACATCCTGATATCCCGGCAGAAGCCGTTTCATAATCAGAATATCACCCGCCGCCGATACTCTTATTGTTCTGTTCATTCTTTTTTTGCCTCCCGAACGATTCCTGCTCTCTGCTTTTGGAATCGCATCTTTATCCATTCTTATTTTTTCGTAACGGTTCAAAAGTCCCATCCCGGTTTTTCTTTCCTTTTACATGGTTCCAAATCGTTACCTTTTCTCTCTGTATCTGCTGCTTCTTTCTACCAGATCCGCAAAAAGGCGGTTCATCTCCGGCGCTGAGTGGATCAGCCCTTCCGGATGCCACTGTACGGCCACAATCTGTCCGTTGCGGCTTTCTATCGCCTCGATGGTTCCATCCGGCGCCGTTGCTGAAACCACGATGTCCTCTCCCGGCGTGCGCACTGCCTGATGATGCATGGAGTTTACCGCATGGGTTCCCGCCCCAAGGATTTCTGCCAGATGGGTTCCCTCTTTAATTTCTACATGGTGATGCAGATACGACCGCTCCAGGGACTGCAGATGCAGAATTGTAGTTTCCTTCTGTGTATAGATATCCTGGTACAGATCACCGCCGCACAGGACATTTAAAAACTGAATTCCTTTGCAGATGCCAAGCATAGGCATTCCCATCTCTTTTGCTGCCCGTCCAAGTGCAAACCATGCCTCGTCGATCTCCGGGCGGATGGTCTGGATCTGCGGTTTTGGCTCTTCCCCATAATACCACGGATTTAAGTCCTCTCCGCCGGGAACCAGAATTCCGTCGCACACAGCAAGTATGCCTTCCGGATCCGCTTTCATGGCAACTGCCGGAATTGCCATAGGAATTCCGCCGTTGTTCAGAACTGATTCGATATAATCGCTGTTGACATACATTCTCTCCGCACTTGAAAAAAGTCCCGGCTGTGTTTTATACGTATTTCCCAAGATTCCAATGATCGGTTTTCTCACTTGTAAACTCTCCTTTTTTACCAGATATGCCGAAAACGGCTTCACCTTTCCTGTGAACCCGCTTCCGGCATGCTTTTTCTTTCGTTATCGAATATTTTACAGTACATCCTGATGGCAGATATGACGGATCTTTTCCTCATCTAAAGCACGAATGACATTGGCTGCCATTGCGCTTGCTGCCTCCAGGTCTTCTTTTGCGCAGAAATTGTAATGGCTGTGCGCATAGCGGGATGGAACACCAAGCACCAGACACGGAACTGCTTTTCCTGTCACGCTGATTTTTGCTGCGTTTGTGCTTCCGCCTCTTCTTACGCTCTCCTGGTATTTAATTCCGCATTTTTCTGCTACTTCCTCGGCCAGTGAAATAAACTGCGTATTGGAAATATAGCTGTTGTCCAGGATACGAATCTGAACTCCCTTCTTCATGCAGCCCTGTGCCTGTCCTGCGCTGATGAAAAAGTCATCGGAAGGAGATCCCTCAAATACAATGGCAAGGTCCGGTTTTACAATCTGGCTTGTTACCACAGCACCGCGGGTTCCGACCTCCTCCTGTGCTGCAAAAGCGCCGACAACATTAACCGCAAGAGAAGCCTGCTCCTTTTCCAGCTGTTTCATCGTATCTACGATGCACGCGCAGCCGGCACGGTTGTCAAATGCTTTTCCGAAGCAGATTTCATGCTCTGCATCGTATTCAAAGGTTACATCCGGCATCATCGGATCACCGATATGGATTCCGAAAACATTTTCAACCTCCTCGCGGCTGGTTGCTCCGACATCCACATACATTTTTTCAATTTCCAGAGTCTGACTGCTGCGTTCCGCTGTTGTCATGAAATGAACCGGTTTTGCGCAGATAATACCATGTACCATTTTTCCGGATCTGGTGCGGATCCATACCGCATGTGCCGGAAGGCTGGTCAGATGAAAGCCGCCAAGCATGATAATGCCAAGGCATCCGTTGTCCTGGATATTCTGTACCATGAAACCGCATGCGTCCAGATGGGCATCCAGCTGGATGACCGGACGGGAATCCTGCTTTGTTCCCGGCATCCGCACATACAGGTTATTCATTGCGTCATTTTCTACATCAAATTCTTTGCAGTAATCTGCTATGGTACGGATGACATCCTCCTCGAATCCACTTGGTCCAAATGCATCGGAAAGCTTACCAAACATTTCTATATCCATTGTTTTATCCTCTTTTCTTTGGGTTTCTATCAGATTTATATTCTTAATATACAACAAAGCAGTGTGCTGTGACAATATCCATCCAGCGATCTGTCTCCAGCTTATTTGTGAAGGTATCTACCTTCTGCATTCCCGGATAAAACGACATCGTGTACGCTTTTTTCCAGTCTTTATAGGTTACCTCATATGTAAAGTGCTCCGGAAGAGCCACCTGGCACTCTTTTTTCTGTCCGGCAACTGCCTTTTTTACCCCTTCCCGGATTTCGGATATCACTTTTCCTTTCGCCTTGCACCACGTTGCCGCACCGACACCATGCTTCGTTTCCACTGTCGTAATGCCCGGAATCAGTTCTTTGGCCTGACGGCAGATCTCTTCATCTCCGGAAAGAAACAGCACCGGTACGTGATGTGATGCTGC
>ERZ1106941.2797-NODE-2797-length-11782-cov-4.353202_pt1 | contig 11782 bp, 19 predicted proteins | sample MGYA00403670_ERZ1106941 | MGnify/ENA primary metagenome ERZ1106941 (study PRJEB35170, sample SAMEA104062400) | human gut metagenome | biome: human gut; feature: human-associated habitat; material: faeces | place: Denmark | collected 2012-06-04 ...
TGACGTGAGCACGGTTGATGTCCGCGATTTTGGCGGCGACATGATGCATTGGCAGGTCGGCGGCAAATGAGGATCACGCTAAAGATCAAGACCGTGAGCGTGGAAGACTTCAAATCCGCCTGTAAAGCGGCGGAGATCGTTGTTGCAACGCAAGCGCTGAAAGACACGATTCCCTTTGTCCCTGCGCTGACGGGCGTTTTCTCAAACATGGCTCGGACGGATGGAAACGAGATCGTCTATACCGGCGACCAAGCCCGATATCTGTACGAAGGCAAAGTCATGGTTGACGCCGCCACTGGTAAAGGCCCAATGAACATACCGGATGTAGGATTGCGCTGGCACAAGGGTGCAACGCTCACTCCGACGGCGAAAGACCTTGTTTTTACGACGGACATGCACCCGCAAGCTCAATCCCATTGGATGGACGCATCTTACAAGAAAAACGGCGACAAGTGGGCGCGTGTCGCAGAAAAGGCGGTGATCTCGTCCCTTGGATGAACAGAAACCTAAAACCTTAGTGTCTGCGGAAGAAAATGCAGACGTGAGCCGCGCCGTGCGGCAATGGTTGAATGCGTATCCGGATAAGCCGCTTTCCAAGCTCGACTTTGAATGGCTTGGCGAGAAAAGCGGTTTATGCATTTCCACCATTCAGGCGGCGTACAAAACCAAGCAGTTTATCGACGGCTCGTATCAGGCGCAGTACCAGTTCAAACTTATTTATCGCGTCCCGGCGAAGAACGCCGACGAGAGAATGAGCGCTGACGAGGTGCTGGATGCATACGGCGCGTGGGCGGAGGCGAACGTGGATAGCCTGACGATTGCGGACGATATCCGCGTGCGCAAAGTCAAACGAGACACGGCGGCGGCTCTTTTTGCCCGATACGAAGGAGACATAGAGGATCACCAGATCCTCTTAACTTTAATTTACGAGGTGATATAACGAATGGCTGAATATAAGTGAAAATGTGTGTAACCATGTTCAACTGCGTTCATCGGTGCGCAGGATTCGCACAAAGAAACCTGATTTTTCAATGCATTTGCAATCGAACGCGAAGCAACGAAAACCGCCGTATATCCTACGTTGTGCGCCGATAGTGCGCCGGAAAGGTTGATACATGGTAAAGCTGATAAAGGGACAGCCGTGGTATCTCTGCCCCGTCTGCAATCAAAAGATGTTCCCCGTTCGTGATGGCGCGGTATGCAAGGGCGTTATTATTCCCTGCCGCCGATGCGGAGAAGCGCGGGAAATGATAATCAATTACCGCGAGATCAAAACGGGGGCGTCTACGACAAAATAACACGGCGCAAAAGAAAAAGGAGGCTCACCCAATGGCAAGCATACGGAAGATCAGCGAGAATAGTTACAAGATCACGGTATCGTGCGGCAGGACTGCCGCAAACAAGCAGATACGCCATTACATGACGTGGACACCGGACAAGCCAATGACAGAAAAGCAGATGGAAAAGGCCGTGCAGAAAGCGGCGTTTGATTTTGAGAATCGAATAACCCTCGGTTTCCGTCCGGATGATGGGCAGACGTTCACGGAATACGCCGAATATTTTATGCAACTAAAGCAGCGTGACGGGTTATCGGCAACAACGCTTTCTTCTTACCGCTGGCTTTTGAAGCGCCTTAACGCCGAATTTGGCCATATGAAACTACGCGACATAAGACCGCAGCACTTAAACGAATTTTACGTCAAGCTCTCAAAGCCGGGCGAACGGCAAGAAACAGTTAGATGCAAACCGCTTATAGAGTTTAGACCGCTTATAGAGAAAGCGGGAGGCGCGAGGCGGTTTGATCGGGAGTTTCACGTCAACGGAAAAGATACTGCGGCGGTATGCCGGGGCGAGGAAATTTCAGAGAAAATGGCAAGAAGAATATGCGAGCATACAGGGCTTGACTTCAAGAAATCGTTTAAGGTGAGCAGGAAGAAAACGACGTTGACGAATGCAACAATAGCCCATTTTCACGGGCTGATGTCAACGATTCTCGGACAGGCGGAACGTGAGATGATCGTGCCATACAACGCAGCGGAAAAGGCGACGCCTCCGAAGCGGGAAAACAAGGAACGGCAATGCTTACAGGAAAGCAATGTAAAAGCCGTTCTTGAAGCGCTGGAAGATGAGCCTATACGGACAAAGGCGATTATTTACACGCTCTTATCTACCGGGTGCAGATGCGGCGAGTTATGCGCTATCCATTGGGAAAAGATCGACTTTGAAAAAAAGCGTCTCTTGATTGATGCCGGAATTATTTACACAAAAGAAACCGGCACGATAGAGAAATGTACGAAAACAAAAAATGTCCGCTATGTAGCGCTTCCCGATGAGCTTATATCAATTCTTAGGCAATACCGAAATTGGTACAATTTAGAGCGTTTCCGGCTCTGCGGCGCATGGGAGGATAACGGGTATGTGTTCTGTCGTTCTCTCGGCGCTGCAATGCCCCCCAGCTATATAAATAGGCTTTTGCACGACGTATTTAAACGGCACGGAATACAGGGCTTTACCCCGCACCAATTCCGGCATACATACGCTTCTTTGATGATCGCGCACGGCGTCGATATAGTTACCGTATCAAAGACGCTCGGCCATAAATCCACGAAAACCACGCTTGATATATATTCACACGAGATCGAGACCGCAAAAGAAACCGCAGCAAATACTATGAATGACGTATTAAAGGCTTGCAAAATCGGGTAAAACGTGATATAATCTAAGCAATCGAATGACAAAACGTGCACGGAAGAAATTCCCGCACGAATGAGCCTATGAGCCTATTACGGTCGCTTGGTAACAGAGCGAACGCGATAGGCTCATTCTATTTTTTCGGACTTTGAAAGGAGAATACAGCATGCCGAAATTACGATCGCTTCCGAAAGCATACCTCTTCTACAAGGAACAAGACCCGGATTCTGCGCTTACAAAAAACTATTTCCGAACGCTGGTAAAGACCGGCGCTATTCCGTCGGTACGGCTCGGAAAAAACTTTCTGATTGACATTGAAACGCTCGATCAGTACATAGCGAAAGCCTTTAGCGGCCTCTGAAAAGGGGAAACGCACCACGCAAGGGGGTACTATGTCCAAATCGAGCCGGAAACGGTATCAGGCGAAGCGCCGGGAGTATAAGCAGATTGAGGAACAGATAGACCGGCGCAACGCCTACGGACTACCAGACCCGACGCCGAAAGCAGCGGTTGACAAGATCATACAAAAAGAACGGAGGATAAGACCATGACAACGGAAGAAGCAAAGAAATTTGCAGAGGAAACAAAAAGACTATTCAAAGAAGTGGACGAACGGCGAGAAGAGATAGAGCGCCACATTGACGATCTTTATTTAGAGATCGCAACGGCGGATACGGTAGCCGTCGGCCTTGCGTTCCGCTGCTATGCGTGGACGGAAAGCGGAAACGCGATTGATGAAGAACTTGCAAAAGTGGCGTTTGCATCGGATGCGGCAACGAGCATCTATGAGAAGCTGAATAGCATTGCAGAATTGGAGTATGAATGCTATGGCAAGTAAAAGAATGTTTTCCCTTGCCGTGATAGACACAGACGATTTTCTTGATCTTCCGGTATCCGCTCAATGCCTTTATTTTCATCTCGGTATGCACGGGGACGATGACGGTTTTGTAAGCCGTCCCAAAGGTATAGCCCGCTCTGTCGGCTGCGGTGAATCAGATATTGACGCATTGGAAAAGGCCGGGTTTATCATCCGGTTTTCTTCCGGCGTGATAGTCGTAAGGGATTGGAAGATCAACAACACGCTGAAAAATGACCGCTACCACCCTACGGAATGGCAAGCGGAATATCAGTCGTTGCAGACCGATGAAAAAGGCCGGTATGAGCAAGCTATTTAGCCTATGGTTCCATTCTGGTTCCATTCTGGTTCCGGTTTCGTTCCTGAACTATAACGTTAACTATAACTATAGCGTAAGTAAGTAAGAGGGAAAGAAAATAAATTTTCTTTCGCGTATATAAGAGGGAAGCACAAACGCGGGGCGTTTGAACTTCTCCGCCACATGGAAAAGGGGTGCTAAAAAATGGATTTTGAAATCTTCCGCAAGGTAGCAACAAGGGCGTATGAAGATATTCCCGACAAGAAAAAAGTTTTCACGCTGGAACAGAATCTGTCTATCTTTGAGTATTTTTTCAAAGCCTACGCCGAACGGCTCGGCATGGAGCATATACCCATCGGCAAGGACAATGCCCGGCGTCTGATGGAGAAACTGCCGTACATTGACGAGAAAGACGCGGAGCTGGGTTATTTCGATATAGACCCGGAAACATACCCGTATCTCATCGATCAATATTTTTCAACGAAATTTTTCCCCGGCTGCAATTCCCGAATAAACCATTTCATGTCCGCCAAAATTCGGGAGCTGCGGCTATACGAAGTACAGGCCGGTTGGGAACTTGCGGAGGCGTGCGCGGACAGCATGAACAACATCAAGAACACGAAGGAGGGCAAAGCATGACAGAGCTGAAAAGACAATGCAGACAGGTGAAAGAAAACCTTGCAGAGAAAACGAAAGAAATTTTGATGGACGGCATAGACACCGTACACAAGCTACAGCCCGTAGTTGAGGACATGAAAGAACAGATCACGGAGGCGCGGGACAATGCCGACGATTGAAGAAGAGGCGCGTATGTTCTGCCCTCTCCGTGACGGGAGAAACGGCGCGGCGGACTGCATCGGGAAAGAATGCGCGTATTTTGGGGAATATGTTTGTATGCGCGTCTGTGTCTCCCCCGCCGTCGGTAAGCTCTGCCCGATGCCTTACAACGGGGTATGCAATGGCAACTGCGGATTCAACAAGAGAGGGGGGAAAGACTGATGCAGACATACGAAGCGGCGCAGATGGTACTTGAAGCCGTGGACGGTCTGAACGCCGGACAGGTTCAAAACATTATCGGAATGCTGCACGAGTACAAGCAGAAAGCCGCTGTAGTGCGTTCTATGGTGGCTGGTGTATCAAATGATGCGGAACTTCAAAAAATGATTCTGACGCACTTTAGGGGCGTTTAACAAGGAGGTAAAACATGAGCGAAATTAGAGAAGCGATTACACAGCGGCTTACGGGCGGAAACTTTAACGCGCTGGATGCGGTGAGCCGCGAGGACTTCCCGGACGATGAAAGCTATCTCCGGGCGGCTACAAAGATTCAGCTTGAGAGAAGCTCGCCGGAGTATCAGCGGGCGTATGCTTCCCTTGCTGCGGAATACAGCAAGCGGCAGGAAGAGAAGCAGCGAGCGGCGAACGAGGCGCGATACAAAGAGCTTTCCCGCACGGTGCAGCTTGATTCCGTCGAGCTTGGCAACGTAGAGAAGAAAGCGCGGGAAGCGGCGCAGAGAGACCTTGCAGCAAAAAGAATCGATCTTTCCGGCGTGGGCGCGGCTATTGAGAAGTACGCGGCGCAGTTTGAGAAAGAGGAACGGGAAAGCAAGATCGGGCGTGTTATGCTCAATGAGCTTATCCGGGGCAGATAAAGAAAAAGCATCCCGTAATACTGCGGGGTGCTTTCTTATGCCCAATTTTCGAGCGAAACCGGAGATTAAAGGGGGTGTATTAGGACGGGAAGCCGGATAAGAGACAGCGATATTATAGACGCGCTTTTGCAATGCCCGACGCAGCGACAAGCGGCGAAACGCTTAGGATGCACAGAGGACACGATCAGCAAGCGAAAGCGAAACCCGGAGTTTATGAAAGCGTACAACGCACAGCGGATGGAGCTTATTACTTCCGCGCGGGATATGCTTCAAAGCTCAACGTGTAACGCTATTGCTACTATGGCGGAAATAGTTATGAATACCGAAGCATCGCCGCAAGTACGGCTTAACGCTGCGGATGCAATCTTACGCCATAGTACGAAGTATACAGAGATCGGGGACGTTTTGGAGCGCATAAAGGCGCTTGAGGCGAGCAATGAGGAATGACATAGAAAAGCGTCTCGCAGCTCTCGAAGCATCAAAGAAGATCGCCGACGAGCTGAAAGAGCGGACGGCGCAGCGGGACATAACGCAGCATATAGCCCCGGTATACGTCCCTCTCCATGAGGATATACAGGCGAAGCGGCACAGCATATACAATCTTCCGGGCGGTCGCGGTTCCGGTAAATCCTCTGTTGCTTCTCTGGAAATCGTAGACGGAATAATGAAAGACCCGACGGCAAGCGGGATTTGCTTCCGGCGTGTCGGCGCTACGCTGCGGGAAAGCGTCTTTGCACAGATCGAATGGGCAATAGATACGCTGGATGCGTCGGATTTATGGACGCTCACCACAAGCCCCATGAGAGCGACGTACAAGACGGGACAGACTATTATCTTTCGCGGTCTGGATGAGGCCACAAAGCTAAAATCAATCAGAGCGCCGGGGCGGACGTATTTCCGCTATCAATGGTATGAAGAGACTTGCGAGCTTCCGGGAGAAAGAACGCTGCGCAATGTTACGCAATCGGTACAGCGCGGCGGAAAGGTGTTTACCATCTTCCGCACGTTTAACCCGCCTATCAGCCTAAACAATTGGATGAATCGGCTTGTAAACGTGCCGGATGATCGAGCCTTGACCGTGCGCACAGACTATACCATGATGCCCCCGGAATGGCTCGGCGAGGCGTTCATAGAGGAAGCCGAACACCTGAAAGCCGTTAACCTTGACGCATACCGACATGAATACATGGGCGAGCCGATAGGCGCGGGCGGTGAGGTATTCCCCAATGTCACAGTACGGACGATCACGGATGATGAGATCGCCGGAATGGGATACTTCTATGACGGCGTTGATTTTGGCTTTACGATAGACCCCGCTTGTTATATCCGCGTGAGCTATAACCGAAAGACGGAAGAGCTTTATTTGCTGGATGAGATATACAAGCGGCGCTTGCGTAATTCAGAGCTTGCGGAGCTGATGCGGGGAAAGTATAAAGCATGGTCTAAGGTTATGCCGCTTACCGATGGCGCAATGGTGGCTTTTTGCGACAGCGCAGAGCCGAAGAGCATAGTTGATCTACGCGCAAACGGCATAGATGCAAGAGCGACATACAAGCGCCCGGACGCCGTGCGATACCGTATAAATTGGCTCCAACACCGGAAGATCATCATTGACCCGGAACGCACTCCAAACGCCTATAAAGAGTTTACGGAGTACGAATACACGACGGACAAGGACGGCAATATTACCGGAGAACTGCCCGACGCGAACAACCACACCATAGACGCCGTAGCGTACAGCCTTACGCCGGTTATATGGAATTACGCGGGGGAAGCCGGAATAGACAACAGGCCGACACCGGTGAGACCGCTTGAATGATTGGGGGGTGAAACAATGTGCTATGTAACGATCAAGTGCCATAACTGCGGGGCGGCGTCAACGCTCTATGACGGTATGGTGGCAAGGTGTCCCCATTGCGGGGCAACCATCCCGGAGAAAGCCGCCGGGAAGCTCGAAAACCTTTTAGGGTGTGCGCGGGAGATCGACAAGGATTTACGCAGCGCCGCCGAACAGGGCGCAGAGCTTTTCACGGTGGAAGTAAGAAACTTTCATGTACCGGCGCACAAATCGAAATGGTGAAAGGACATTGACCCATGAGCAAGCCCCGCTTTCGCTGGTGGGGTTACATGAAATCCGCAATTAGAGCATACCCGGAGCTTTGCGACAAGCTCCAAACAATGAAGAATCAGAGCATAACCCCGAATTACAGTTTTTCAGCCGGAGGCGGCGGAGCGTCCAGGACGGCAGAGGCGGCGGCGCTGCGCGAGCTGACGGGCATTGAAGCCGTAGAGTATGACGCGGTACGGCGAGCCATAGAGAACACCGGAAAGCTTAAAAACGGAGCGGAACGGAAAGCCCTTATTGACATGGTTTTCTTTAAGCAAAGCCACTCATTAGAGGGCGCGGCTATGGCGCTTTTCGTATCGTACCAGACGGCCAAACGCTGGCACAATGATTTCATTCTGGAAGCCGGTAAATGCTACGGCTTGTTAGACGGTAATTTTCGGAGGTATGCGCAATGAATGAATTTATGGAAGCCCTCTGCAAAGACGATCTTTCCAAACTCCGGTATTACGAACGGCGCATAGCCGAGATACCGGACGAGATCGCAGAGGAACAGGCACGGCTAACGTCTATCAAAAGCTCAACGACCGGCTCGACACCGGTACAGGGCGGAGGGAACAAGCGCGAGGAATGGCTTGTATCAGCTCTCGACCGGATAGACCGGCTAAAGGCTGATTTACGTTATTTTGAGGGCAAAGTCCGGCTTGCATACCGGGCGCTTGATAGTCTCGACAAGGACGATCAGCGCATTCTTGTTGTGCTGTATGTAGATAAGCTGAAACGCGGCGCGGATGTCCTTATGGATGAGCTTGAGATAGATACCCGTACCGTATGGCGCAAACGTGCGGGCGCATTGCAGGACTACTGTACCTCACGGTATACGAACATTGGAAGATAGGAGAGTGAAAAAACATGGTTACATTTCCGGCATTTTGGGGCGGCGTTATTGCAACGCTCGCTTGTGAATTTGCGGTGCTGCTTGCGTACTCTATCGTGTATGCATTCCGGCACAAATAAGCCCTTACGGGTGAAAGGTGGTGAAACAGATTGAAAGATATTCGGTTTAAGGTCGGCATAGACGATAGCAAGGCGGCGCGGGAGCTTGCCGCGCTGAATCGCGCTATTGATAATCTGAAAAGCAAGATCAACGATGCGGCGCAGGCGAAAATAAACCTTGCCCCGCAGCTTGACGAAGCAAAGCAGAAAGCCGAAGAGACGGCGGCGAGCGTGGCAAAGCTGAAAGAACAGCTTGCAGCGAGCGAGGCAAAGACCAACAGACAGGGGAAAATACGCGCCGTTGATTTTGTAGAACAGGAAAATATAAAAAAGCAGCTTGCCGAACAAGAGGCGATTTTGGAGCAGCAGAAGAACACCGTTTCAGAGCTTCAAAAAAACTATGACGATGCGGCGCGGTCGGTAGATGTTAATACCTCCGCGCTGCAACGCTTGCAGAAGCGGCAAGGGCTTGTATCCGTAGCAGCCGCCGGAAGTAAACTTTTCGGCGGTATCGGAGCCGTTGCCGGTCGTGCGAAAGAGGCAATAGCCGCGAAAAGCAGCCAAATGAAAGACGGCTTTTCCGATATGTTCAAGAAAGGGCTGAAAAGCGCCTTGCTATTCGGCGTCGGACTTCGTACCGTGACGGCTCTTGCAAGCAAGATGCGGCAGTATGTCACGCAAGCGGTATCCGAGTTTGCGAAGAGCGACAAAGAAACGCAGGGCAATATAAACGCGCTGAAATCTTCCCTCACGGGGCTGAAAGCCTCTTGGGGCGCGGCGTTCGCGCCTGTCCTTAACGCGGTAGCGCCCATACTGCAAAGGCTCATTGCTATGCTCAACACGGCAGCGCAGGCCGTAGCGCAGTTTATGGCGGTGCTTACCGGTCGCGGCTCATTCAAAAAGGCGGTAGCAAGTACCGGGCAGCTCTCGGACAATCTCGGCGGGGCGGCTGGAAACGCTAAGGAAGCAAAAAAGCAGCTCATGGGTATTGATACCCTTACCGTGGCGCAGGACACGGACAGCGGCGGCGGTGGAGGCGGAGGAAGCGGCGCGACAGCGTTTGAAGAAACCGCCGTGGACGCTGAAGGCCTCCCGGCAAAGATCGCGGCGGCAATCAAGGCCGGGGAATGGTCGAAAGCGGCGTCCCTGCTTACCGGAAAGCTCAATGAAATGATCGCGTCCGTGGATTGGGCGGGTATCGGCTCGCAGCTCGGCGGGTATCTGGATGGGGCTTTGACATTCCTTGCGGTAGCTCTGACAACGTTTGATTGGATGGGGCTTGCTGGGAATATTGCTACGTTCCTTAGCAACGTTATTTCCTCCGTAGATTGGCGGAATCTTGGTATTCTGTTTACGGCAAAATTTCGAATTATCCTGCATGGCTTGGTCGGATTTATTCAGAATTTCGATTGGGGCGCGGCTATGTCGGCGCTGTCTCAATTCGCCGTTGGTCTGCTTAACGGCCTTACGGATGCAATACGTTCTATTGATTGGCTTTCTCTCGGTCAGACGATCTATAACGGCGTAATAAGCGCTTTTCAAAACATAGACTTTGCCGGGATTGTGAAAGCAGTTACGGAACTTAGCGGCGCAATATGGAGCGCTACTATTGATCTTCTGCGCGGCATAATCGGCGAAGCGTGGCAATCTGTCGTTAATTGGTGGAACGAAAACGCTATACAGGATGGGAAATTTGTTATTCTCGGTCTGCTGCAAGGTCTCTGGAACGGTGTAAAAAATATCGGCCTTTGGCTTTGGAATAACATCATTAAACCGTTCATCGACGGCTTTAAGGATGGTTTCGGTATTCATTCCCCGTCTACGGTTATGGCAGAGATCGGCGGTAACATCATGGCCGGATTGAAGCAGGGCGTTTTAAACAAGATCAATAACGTTATACAGGCGTTCGGGCAGCTTAAACAGAGAATCACGGACAAGCTGCGCAGCCTTATTGACACGGCGCGAAACATCAATTGGGCGGACATTGGTACGAACATCGTTAACGGTATTATCGACGGTCTGAACCGTGCGTGGCAATGGCTCACGGGTGCAATCCAGCAGATGTGCAGAAACCTTTTACAGAGCGCAAAGAACATTCTCGGCATTCACTCCCCGTCTAAGGTTTTCCGGGAGCAGATCGGCGAGAACATCGGCGCTGGTATTGAAGAGGGCTTAGGCGATTCCGAGAGCGGATTAACGGCACAGATGCGGTCTATCTCTTCCGGCTTGATCGCGGAGGCGAACCGCTTTTCTATCGGGGAACAGCTCGCCAACATGGGAGGCTTTCGTATGCCCGCCGTTGCTATGGGCGGCGTAGTGCCGCCGAATGCGTTTTCCGGTTCTGGCGGTTATGGTATATCCCCGGAGCTTGAAAGCAAGCTGGACGCGCTTCTCGACCGTTTAACAGGCAATAAGCAGCCGATAGAGGTACACACGACGGTAGAGCTTGACCGGCGCAAAGTTGGGGAGAGCGTTTACACCTACACCGAAGAGAGAAACCGCGGACGCGGTAAATAATTTTTAGGAGGTAAAAACAAATGAAAAAAATCTCTGTATCGAACGTTCAGGAATACAACATCAACGGGAAAGTGGTTATCCGCTTTAACCCGATGGATACCGGCTTTGTAAAGCGGTTTCTTGCAGCGTGTGAAGAGCTGGCAAAGCGTCAGGAGGCTTTCGGCGAGGAAGCGGAGGAAGCCCCGGCGGATAACTTTTTCCCGGTCGCGGAAAAGGCGGATACCGATATGCGCGAGATCATCAACGGGCTTTTCGGCGAGGATGTATGCAAGCCCATTTTCGGGGAAATGCACCTTACGGCGCTTTCGGACGGTCTGCCGGTCTGGTGCAATCTCATGCTTGCGTTCATGGATGAGATCACGGAAACGGTCGAAGAGGTCAAGGGCAGCAAAGCAGAAGTCAATCCGAAGCTGCAAAAGTATCTCGCAAAATTCGACAAGAAATAAAAGCGGGGCAATATGCCCCGCTTCTTCACGCTTCGTAACGCTCCGTAACGGTACGTAACGGTACGTAACGCTCCGTGGCTATGCGCTTGTTTGTTTCGCAGATGGATTTATAGCTTTGTACCAGAAAGTTTGTATTAAAAATCCCCGGTATCAAACGATACCGGGGAGACGCTGGAAAGGATGAAACCCGCACAAATAGTATACCGCACTTTCCGCAGAAATGCAAGATATAAAAACCCCTCCGGCATCCTAAGACACCGGA
>ERZ1106941.2800-NODE-2800-length-11742-cov-2.719774_pt1 | contig 11742 bp, 11 predicted proteins | sample MGYA00403670_ERZ1106941 | MGnify/ENA primary metagenome ERZ1106941 (study PRJEB35170, sample SAMEA104062400) | human gut metagenome | biome: human gut; feature: human-associated habitat; material: faeces | place: Denmark | collected 2012-06-04 ...
TTGGTTGTCTGGATATATGCATCTCCGCCCCTGGAAGCGTGAATATAGGAGTAGACCATCAGTGCCACACCAATCATAACTCCAGGAATAGCGCCTCCGAGGAATAACTGACCAACAGATGCACCTGTGGAATATCCAATCAGAACCATTAAGATACTTGGCGGAATAATCGGTCCGATACTTCCTGCTGCTGAGAGCAGAACCGTTACGAAACTCATGTTATAGCCTTTTTCTTTAAATGCAGGCGTCATGATCGAACCGATTGCTGCTGTTCCAGCCGTTGCTGAACCGGAAATTGCCGCGAAAATCATGGATGCCAGTACGGCTACCATCGCCAGACTTCCTTTTACAAAGCCGATCGACGCACTTGCAAAATCTACAATCCGTTTGGACATACCGCCCTGATCCATCAGATTTCCTGCCAGCATGAACATCGGAATCGCCATGATCGGCCAGCTGTCAAGACCCGCAAACATTCTCTGCGGTACCAGAACCAATGGGAAATTTCCCTCAAGCATAATCGAAAGTGTCGTTCCCATTCCGAGTGCAACAAAAATAGGGGCTCCGATTAGAAACAGACACAAAATACAGATAAATAAAAATCCTAACATATCGCAGCCTCCTTTACTAATCTATAAATTCTCTCGGTTCTTCCGGTGCATTCTTGTTTTTTAAGCGTTCGATAAAGGTAAGGAGCTGTTCCATAATCATCAAAGCTCCACCGGTTGGGAATGCCGCGTAAATCAAAGCCATCGGAATCTGCATCGCCGGAGACGTCTGAGCCGTCGTAGACTGTACTACTTTGAACCCGAAATATGTCATAATACATAAGAAAACAATCGTTAAAAGATCTACAATCGCGGTCAAAATGCGTTTCGGCTTTTGCGGAAGTGCAGATGTCAGAACATCTACCTGAAGGTGAGAACGATTTCTCATCGCAATCGCCGATGCCATCAATACCAGCCATATCATCAGATATCTCGCTAATTCTTCGGTCCATCTAAGAGGACTCTGTATTACAAAACGGAAAAAAACCTGAATAATAACCGTAATTGTCATCGCAAGAAAAAGAACAACTACTACCGCATCATTTACATTTCGAATTATCTGGAGAAGTGGGTTCCCCTTTTCTTTCATAACGTATCCCCCTTTCCTGGATAGTTTTTACAAAGGCGGCAGCCTGTGAAACTGCCGCCGGTTTTTCATTAGATCTTTCTCTCCAAGCCGCGTTTCTCATAGTAAGAATCCGGGATATCTTTCGGATCTTTGTACATAACCATCACGCACTTACCGTCACTGCCGATAGTCGGCACATCCATAATGAATAATGGCCATCCAAACCATTTGTACCAACCAAACTCCCACATGGTTGTACAGTTCAGGCAGTAGCACTGGAATCCTTCCTTATTATAAGCTCTTGGATCCGGTTTATCTAAAGTCTGTACCTTGTCTTGACATTCGGTTACCAGCCAGCCGCCGCTGTTACAACGCGGAAGTGTAAAGGTAATCTTCTCCTCATCCTCTTCCCAAATCTGATCGCCGTTATCATGAAGAGCAGACCATAATACTGCACGGTTCTCCAGGAAATCTTCCATTGGGAAATCTTTATATGTAGCCTGACCCGCTTTATATTTCTCCATCCAGTCCTGCAGACATGGCGGATAGCACCATAATGCATAGTCTTCCATACATTCAAAGATCGCCTCATCCGGTGCCCATTTCTTGAAGTTGCGTAATGTCTGATTTACCCAGCGGACTGCGAAATGGTGAAATCCTGTCTTTTTCTCTACATTTAATTTGTGCAGCTCCAGCGCTTTTTCCATATCACCGGCTTTTATAATGCTCCTTATGTATGTACTCGAAACGATTTTTCCGTCAAGCTTTATAACGTCCGTAACAAACACTTTAAATCCGTATTTCTCGCCAAACCATTTTAAAAGTTTAACGTCACCTTGTGCTTTGTAGCCGAAACTGTAATCATATCCGACACAAACAGCCTTTATATGAAGATTTTCAACAAGATACTGTACAAATTCTTCGGGAGTTTTTTTCATAAACTCCTTATCAAATTTCTCCATATACACAAAATCGGGCTTTTCACGTTCCAAAAGCTCCAACTTTGCCTCATTCGGCGTTATAAGCTCAATCTTATGCCCAACAACGTCATTTGTGTTTTCTTCAAACAACAGCACACCGCTTTTTAAGCCGTTTTCTTTTGCATATTTAATACCGTTTCTGATAATCGTCATATGAGCGATATGAAGTCCGTCAAAATTTCCGAGTGCAACAACCGTACCATCGTAATCTGTTTTATCACGGAATATCTTCATTTATATCGCCCCCTTAATTCCAGAAAGATTTTTCAAGTTTTAATTTGCCGTCTGTAATCTTTGATATACACAAAAATTTATTTTTTTCGTCATACACGCGGTAAGATTGTCCCTCTTTACCGCTGTACGTCATCTGTACACCGTTCGTAACGCTTTTAACTTGCTTTGGGTTAAGTTTAATTTTAGGATATTCCTCAAACATTCTGTCAACGGGAATTATGATTTTTTCAAGCTCGCCGTTGTTTTTCAATGTTTCGATTTCCTTTAGAGTGTGGCTTTCTTCTATCGTAAACGGTCCTGTTTTTGTACGTCTTAATGTGTTCATATACGCACCGACGTGCAGTTTCATACCTATATCCTCGCAAAGTGTTCTGATATATGTACCTTTTGAACACGAAACGTCAATAGTCACACGTTCGCCGTTAATTTCAAGTATATCAATAGAATTTATCGTCACCTTACGGCTTTTCCTCTCAACTTCGATACCTTTTCTTGCAAGTTCGTAAAGTTTCTTGCCGTTTTGCTTTATCGCAGAATACATAGGCGGTATCTGCTCGATTTCACCGACAAAGCTCATTATAGCTTGTCTGATTTCATCTTCACTGCAAGTCACTTCACACTCCGTAAGCACTTCACCGTCAGCATCCTGCGTATCGGTCGTCATACCAAGCACAAACTCAGCTCTGTAACACTTGTCCGACAAAGTAAGCATATCCGCAACCTTTGTTGCAGAGCCGATACAAACAGGCAGCACGCCAGTTGCCTCAGGGTCAAGCGTTCCCGTATGTCCAACCTTTTTTATACCCGTCATCTTACGCATAACATAAACCATATCATGCGAAGTACGTCCCAAAGGCTTATCTATTATAATTATACCGTTCATTATAATCTCCGTTAAATTATTTTATCCAAAGCTCTTTTGCAAGCGTCGATAACAGCCCTTTCGGCTTTTTCGGTTGAATCGAAATCCAAAGTCGCACCTGCCGCTTTAATATGACCGCCGCCGCCGAACTTCATTGCAACTTCCGCAACGTCGGCTTTACCGTTTGAACGCAAATTAAGTCTGAAACCGTTGTTTGTACGTTTTATGCAAACCGCAATTTCAGTACCCTCAATTCTTCTCGGAATATCAACCAAATTCGGAATATCTTCCTTACCCATTCCGTACTTTGCACCGATTTTTTCATCGGTAATTACCGCTTTAATTTTACCGTCTGCATATTCCTTGATATTTTCGGTAATTTCTGCTTTTAATTTCGCCGCCGCAAGCGACTCACTGTCAAAAAGCAGTCTTGCCACTTCCGCATGGTCAAAATCATATTCCAAAAGGTTTGCCGCCGTACGCATTGTTTTAGACGTAACGTTACTGTACTTAAAGCAACCCGTATCGGAGCATATTGCCGTATACAAATCCTTGGCAATATCATTATCCAATTCAATGCCCATTTTTTCAAATAAAGCATACAAAATTTCACCTGCCGCAGCCGCTTTACCGTCAACATAATTTGCATCGGCAAAATTAGTGTTTGTCAAGTGATGGTCAATATTTATTGAATTATTTATTTCTTCAAAGAGGGACTTTCTCTCTGCTATACGTCCCAAATCACCGCAGTCAATGCACGCGCAAAGGTCGTGATTATGTTTCATACCCTCTTGATACAAAACATAATCATCACCTATAAATGCCAATCTTGACTCAATTCTGCCGTTTACATATACGGTCGCCTCTTTACCCAACTTTCTCATAACCTTTGCAAATGCAAAGCATGAGCCGATTGTATCCGGATCCTCATTCAAATGAGTAAGCACTGCTACGGATTTTGCCTCCATTATCTTATCAATAACAGCCTGCATAACTAATCCCCTTTATTTCTTGTTTATATTATTAAGAAGTCTTTCGATATTTGCACCATGCTCGATTGAATCATCAAGTTCAAACACAAATTCCGGCGTATATCTTAAATCAATTCGTTTACCCAATTCACGTCTTATAAAGCCGGCGGCACTCTTTAAGCCCTGCATAGCTTTTTTCTTCGTTTCTTCATCGCCCATAACGGAAATATATGCCTTTGCATATCTCAAATCGTTTGTCACATTTACAGTAACAACGCTCGTCATAAGCGGAATACGCGTATCTTTTAATTCACGAATTATATTTGCAAGTTCACGCTTAACTTCTTCATTGATTTTGTCAATTCTTGCCATATTTATTCCTCTCCGATGAATGGCTGAATTTCAGCCAATAACTATCTTTCTATTTCTTCCATAACAAAACATTCGATAGTATCGCCCTCTTTAATATCGTTGAAGTTTTCAACACCAATACCACATTCAAAGTTTTCCGCAACTTCTTTTGCGTCATCTTTAAATCTCTTTAGAGAATTTATAGTACCCTCGTGAACTATGATACCGTTACGAACGATACGAATTTCAGCATTACGCTGAATTTTGCCTTGTGTTACATAACAACCTGCGATAGTACCCACGTTTGACACCTTGAATGTCTGACGTACTTCCGCATAACCGATAACGACTTCCTTAAATTCAGGGTCAAGCATACCCTTCATAGCAGCCTCAATTTCTTCGATTGCCTGATAAATAACTCTGTAAAGTCTTATATCAACTTCATTCTGTTCAGCCGACGCAAGTGCACCTGCGTCAGGTCTTACGTTAAAGCCGACAATGATAGCATTTGACGCATTTGCAAGCATTACGTCAGATTCGTTAATCGCACCTACACCGCCGTGAATTGCTCTTACTCTGACTTCATCGTTAGACAATTTTTCAAGTGACTGTTTAACAGCCTCAACGCTACCTTGTACGTCAGCCTTGATGATAACGTCAAGCTCTTTCATGTTACCCTCGTCAATCTGGCTGAACAAGTTATCAAGTGATACTTTAACAACTTGATTAAATTTATTTTCTTGAAGTTCCTGTTTTCTCTGTTCAGCAACGTCACGTGCAAGTTTTTCGTTTTCAACGACCATAAATGTGTCGCCACCCGACGGTGCCTCCGACAAGCCAAGAATTTCAACCGGTGTTGACGGCGGTGCAGTCTTAACACGTCTGCCCTTATCGTTTACCATCGCACGAACTCTGCCGACAGCTGTTCCGGCAATTACAAAATCACCGACTTTAAGTGTACCGTTCTGTACAAGAACAGTCGCAACAGGACCTCTGCCCTTATCGATTTCAGCCTCGATTACAGTACCTTGCGCATCTCTGTTAGGGTTAGCCTTTAGCTCCTGCATATCTGCAACAAGAAGTACCATTTCCAAAAGTCCGTCAATGTTAATTCTCTTTTTAGCCGAAATTTCAACGCAGACAGTATCTCCGCCCCATTCTTCAGGTACAAGATCGTACTCGACAAGCATTTGCTTAACTCTTTCAGGGTTAGCACCGTCTTTATCAATCTTGTTAATTGCAACAACGATTGTAACACCTGCCGCTTTTGCATGGTTAATAGCCTCGATTGTCTGTGGCATAATACCGTCATCAGCCGCAACAACAAGTATTGCAACGTCAGTTACCTGTGCACCTCTCGCACGCATTGTTGTAAACGCTTCGTGACCCGGTGTATCAAGGAATGTTATAAGTCTGTCGTTTAGTTTAACGCTGTAAGCACCGATATGCTGTGTAATACCGCCAGCCTCTGTGTCTGTTACGCTTGTGTCACGGATTGCGTCAAGAAGTGATGTCTTACCGTGGTCAACGTGACCCATTACAACAACTACAGGAGGACGCGGAACAAGATCTTCCGGCTTATCTTCTTCCTCGGTTTCAATCATAAGCATATCTTCTTTTGTAAGAACAACTTCCTGTTTAACTTCAATACCGAAATCGTCACCGATAAGCTGTGCTGTTTCAAAGTCGATAGCTTGGTTTTGTGATGCCATAACTCCAAGCATCATAAGTTTTTTAACAACTTCTGCCGATGTCTTACCCATCTTAGACGCAAATTCACCGACTGTAATTGTTTCAGGGATTTCAACCTCTGTTATAACCTTAGCCTTTATTTCCTTTTTAGGCTGTTGGTTCTTTTCCTTTTCACGACGGTTTTTGCCGCCCTTTTTATTTTTAGCTTTACCGCCCTTTTTATCCATCTTGATATTATCAGGAACCATATCTTCAATACGTTCACGGGATTCTATTGTATCAAGTTCAACAGTTGATTGACGGGTATCAACATAACGTTTCTTTTCCTCCGTCTTTACAACATACTCTTCTTCCGTATTGGTATGGTCGATATTGCTTAAGTCAATTCTTTGACCCGACTGTTTCTTTGCAACTTTCTTATGCTTTTCTTGCTTTTGCTTTTCTTCTTTCTTTTCAGCCTTTGTTTCAGTCTTAACTTCGGCTTTTACCTCTGCTTTTTCTTCAGTCTTTTTAACTTCTTTAACAGGTTTTTCTTCTGCTTTCTTTTCTTCTTTCTTAGCAGGTTTTTCAGCCTTTTCTTCAGTTTTCTTTGCAGGCTTTTTCGCCGGCTTTTCTTCGTCATTGCCGTCTTCGCTTGCTTTCTTCAAAGCCGCCTCACGCATTTCGCGGATTTCTTCATCTGAAACTTGGTTCATCTCCGTATAAATATCGAAAATCAAACCGATAGTTTCTTCGTCAACCACGCTTGCCGAACTCTTTAGTTCTACTCCGAATTCCGCAAGTTTAGCTATTATATCCTTATTTGTAATCTTTAGATTTTTTGAAATCTCACCTAATTTTATCTTATCTGCCATATTTGCATCACCCTTTCTCCATGTCCCAGAGGGATTAGTCGTTTAATCTATCTAAAATTGCTTTCGCAAAATTGTCGTCATTTACGGAAACTACCGCACGGCTGTCTGCTCCTGTAAACTTGCCAAGCTCCGCCTTACTTCCCGCCTCAACAAATTTCGTTTTATAAAATTTGCATGAATCGGTTATTGATTTTTTTGTATTATCAGATGCGTCACACGCTACTATAATAAGCTTTGAAACACCGCTTTTAACGGCTTTTGAACATATATCTTCACCTGTCTGCACCTTACCGGCTCTTTTTGCCAAGCCGAGCATACCTAAAAATTTGTTGTTCAAATCAATTCCTCCGCCGCTTTATATAGTTCCTTTGGGACGGCACATTTAAAATGACGCTCAATCCCTCTTTTTTTCTCCGCATTTCGAATACAGTCTATATTCTTGCAAATATAAGCACCACGTCCGAATAATTTTTTATCACAGTCGAATTTAATCTCACCTGTTTTGTTGTCACGAACCAATCTTATAAGTTCATTTTGCGGATACATTTTTCTGCACGCAACGCACATCCTTTGTGGTATGTGCTTCATATATATTAGTCCTCCGCACTGATGTCTATTTTCCAGCCTGTAAGTCTTGCCGCAAGACGTACATTCTGACCTGCTCTGCCTATTGCAAGCGAAAGCTGATATTCAGGTACAACAACGTGTGCACTCTTTTCCTCTTCGTTGATTTCAGCTGAAATAACCTTGGCAGGACTTAAACTTGCCGCAATAAATTCGGCAGGGTCTTCGCTCCACTTAACTATATCAATCTTTTCATTCTTCAATTCTTCGCCGATATTCTGAACTCTTATACCCTTCGGTCCGATACAAGCACCTTGTGCGTCAACGTTAGGATCGTTTGAATAAACGGCAATCTTTGTTCTTGAACCGCCCTCACGTGCAATGTTCTTTATCTCAACAATACCCTCGGCAATTTCAGGTACTTCTGCCTCAAACAACTTTTTTACAAGTCCCGGATGAGTTCTTGAAACTATAATCTGTGTACCCTTTGTTCCGCTTTTCACTTCGCTCACATAGCATTTAAGCACTTGACCTACTTCATATGTTTCGCCGATTGGCTGTTCTTTTTCAGGCAGCATTGCTTCGATTTTGCCGATGTCAATAAATACGTTTCCTTTTTCTATTCTCTCGATTGTTCCCGAAACTATGTCATTTGTCTTTTCGGTGTATTCACTGTAAATTATTCCTCTTTCAGCCTCTCTTATTCTCTGCGTAACAACTTGTTTTGCAGTCATTGCACTGATTCTGCCAAAATCTTTCGGTGTTACTTCTATATTTACCATATCACCGATTTGATAATTACCGTTGATTGCTCTTGCGTCCTCAAGTGAAATTTCTTCAAATTCGTCATATACAAGGTCAACAACTTCTTTCTTTGCAAATACCTTTACAGTTCCGCTTTCTCTGTCTATTGAAACCTCAACGTTTTGTGCTGAATAAAAGTTTTTCTTATATGCCGCAACAAGAGCCGCTTCAAGAGCGTCTATAAGCACCTCTTGACTTATGCCCTTTTCGTTACAGATTTCCGTAAGAACCTCAAATAATCCCTTTTCCATTTTTATAAATCTTCCTCTCTAAAACTTAAATGATAATCTTATATAAACTGCTTGCTTAACAGGTATTTCTTTCACTTCCCCATCAAGTTCAACAAATGCTGTTTTATCCTTGTAATCCTTTAAAACGCCTGTAAATTCCTTTACGCCTTTTTCTGCTTTGTAAAGCTTTACGTCAACCTCTCTGCCGATATAATAAAGAAATTCACGTTCCTTTGTAAGTTTTCTGTCTGCCCCCGGTGACGAAACTTCAAGCGTATAATTTTCTTCAATAAAATCTTCCGCGTCAAGAAGTTCCTCTACTGCCTTTGAAAACAATTCACATTCGTCTATACCAATTCCGCCCTCTTTGTCAATATAATAGCATAGCGAATAAGTGTCGTCGGCTTTTTTGTATGTCACATCAACAATATATACATTTTGTTTCTGTGCAATTTGTTCTCCGAGTTCAAGTGCTCGGATTTCTGTTCCGTTAGCCATTTGTACCTCCGTAACTTTTCAAAAAATCTTTTCATATAAATATGAAAGAGTGGGTAAACCCACTCTTTCTGAATATAGTATATTCCGCTTTGAAAGATATTATATCACATAAATCCAACAATTTCAAGACTTTTTTGTGATTTTATCTTTATTATTCATCGCTGCCGTCATTGCTTTCACTGCTACTGTATTCAGAACTCGAAGATTCACCGTTTGATTCTTCGCTTGATTCATATCTTTCACCTGTACTCTCGTGAGAAGAACTTGATGTTCCCGTACTTTCTTCGGTCGTTTCATGATTTGATGACGAACTGGATGATGAGTTTGATGAACCGGATGATGAGCTTGATGAACTGTTTGAAGTACTTGAGCTTGATGAACCCGAAGTTCCCGATGAACTGTATGATGAATTTGAACTTCTGCTTTTTGAGTTTGATGAATTTGATGAATTTGATGAATTTGAAGTGTTTGACGAGCTTGAAGATATACCGCTTGATGAAGAACTACCGCTCTCTCTTGTAGCATTTTTAGGATTGTCCGTTGTGATATTATCTGCAGGATAACCGAACACATCTTGTACCATCGTTCTGATTTCGTCCATATTAGGTATCCAAACGTCGCCGTTCGCTGAATCTGAACTATATTCACCAGGCAATGAATACGAATGAATATTCACGCTTGAGAAATCAGCCAAATATTTTGAATACTTAATAACTTCACTTACTGTAAAGTTTGTCTTAATTTCAGAGCTTATATCCTTGAATATTGAAGGAATTTTCAAAATCAAAGATGCATTAACCTTTTGGTCTACAACAGCTTTCAGGAATTTCTGCTGCATTTCAACTCTGTCACTGTCACCGTTTACATAACCTTTAAATACACCGGTTGACGGATTGACATTACCGTGTCTGTAACGCATAAGCCATACAGCCTGCTGACCGTTCATCTGATAATCTCCCGGCGGAAGATTTATATGCAGACTCTGTACAGGGTCATCATATACCATACCTACACCGTCGCCGTAAAGATCCGGAATTGTAAATTCAATAGGACCAAGTTCGTCTATAACGTGAGCAACAGCGTCAAAGCTGAAATCAACATAGTAATTTATCGGAATACCCGTTATTCTCGTTACCGCCTCACAAGTTGCTGTCGCACCGCCGATTTCTCCGCTTTCATCCACAAATGCGTGTGCGGCGTTAATTTTTTGATAACGGTTTCCTATATACATTTTTGTATCACGAGGAATTGAGAGCATATTCACCTCTTTTGTTTCGGTATCAAAACTTGCCAGCATTATTGCGTCTGTTCTCAAGCCGTCAACGTCAACACCCATAAGTAAAACGTTTATCTTTCCGTCTGCCGCCTCAACAGTCGAAGTGTTGTCCACTGCTTCCTCATTGTTTGAGCCCGAAAAGTCAATTCCCATACAGACAGCTGCCACGGCAATAATCACTGCGAGTGATATTCCAAGCACTTGAAAATATCTTTTTACATTAAACCATTCAAACTTACTCTCGTCAATAGAAAAAACACTTTATGTTTTTAAACTATTTGTAAACTTTACATACATATCCAAAAGTCAAATTGCATTTCAGATAATTCATCAGCACGCAAAAAGGGTGATATTTCCATACCACCCTTTAATTATTAACCCGTATTAAATTTTTATACTAATGTGCAATATATGAAATTTTGTTAGCTTTCAGATATTCTTCGGCATATGTGCCTTTTACGCATTTCACGTTGACTTTTTCACAGCTGTCAAACGCTCCGACAGCAATATATTCAACGCTCTTTGGCAAAACTACGGTTTTAAGATTTTTGCAATTTTCAAATGCTTTTATATCTATGGCTTTCGTGCCGTCAGGAATTACGATTTCCTTTAAATCTGTATTTGAAAATGCTTTCACTCCGATTTCCTGTAATTTTTCGGGTAACTTGATATTTTCAAGGCTTGTGCAGTCAGCAAATGTCATATCTTCAATCTTCATCACATTTTGAGGTATATTTATATCAGTAAGATTATCACAGCCTTCAAATGCTCCCCATTCGATATATGACACTGTTTCGGGAATTTCTATACCTTTCAACTCTTTGTTGTTTTTAAAGGCATCCGCTCCGATTCCCTCTACCGTCACACCTTCAAGTTCCTTTGGTATTACCGCATATTCGCCGAGATTATCCGCAGCTTTCAGAACAGCTTTCTCATTATGAACGGCATATGTCGCATATGATGAAGCGAATGCACTGATTTGAGTCATCATAACTATAAGCATAAGCGCCGCAACTAACATTTTCTTCTTCATATTTGACACTCCCTTTCATTCATTTCCTGTTCTCTTTATAAGTCTATTATACGCCGTATGAATATTTATTACAACAACAACAGACTTACAAAATTGTTTAAATGATTTAAGAAGTTGTTACAAATTGTTACAAAAAATTTTGTTTTATTTTGCATTCAAAAATACACCAAATTTGCGAAACCAAATCAAAGAAAAATATCAAATATTCCGTTCAAAAACGTTCAAAACAATATTATACAAAAAATCAGAGCAAACTGTATACAGCTTGCTCTGATGT
>ERZ1106941.2846-NODE-2846-length-11502-cov-8.130252_pt1 | contig 11502 bp, 10 predicted proteins | sample MGYA00403670_ERZ1106941 | MGnify/ENA primary metagenome ERZ1106941 (study PRJEB35170, sample SAMEA104062400) | human gut metagenome | biome: human gut; feature: human-associated habitat; material: faeces | place: Denmark | collected 2012-06-04 ...
CAGTGGCTGACCATGGAGCAGGCTGTTAAGCACTGCACACAGGGTATCGGTATCTGGGAGTGGGCAAGCAATGACTGTGGTGAAGAACCAGACGTTGTTATGGCCTGCTGCGGTGATACACCTACACTTGAGATTATGGCTGCAGTTACTATCCTTCGTGATGAAATGCCGGAACTTAAGATCCGTGTTGTTAACGTTGTCGACCTGTTCAAACTGGAATCTGACCACAAACATCCACACGGCTTAAGTGACGCAGAATATGATGCAATCTTCACAAAAGATAAACCTGTCATCTTTGCATTCCATGGATATCCAACACTGATCCATGAGCTTACTTATGAGCGTCACAACCACAATATCTCTGTTCACGGATATCAGGAAGAAGGTACTATTACTACACCATTCGATATGCGTGTACAGAACCAGATTGACCGTTTCAATCTTGTAAAGGATGCTATCATGCATCTTCCACAGCTTGGAAACAAAGGTTCCTTCTTAATCCAGAAGATGAATGACAAGCTTGTTGAGCACAAACAGTATATTGCTGAATATGGCCAGGATCTGGAAGAGATTCGAAACTGGGAGTGGCATAAATAAATCCGTCTAACAGATGATAAATTCCTTATAAATATAATAAGTCATCAGGATTCACATCATGTGGATTTCCTGATGACTTTTCTATTTCAGCGGTTCTGTTCTTTCCGTTCTGCCAAAAACTTCTGGAATGCTTTAGATGCAATACTTTGAGGATATTCTGTATCATGGATCAGAATAATGCTTCTCTCCGGAAGTGTTTCATTTACATCTATCTCAAAAACCTTTCCGGATTCCAGATCATCTCCGGCAAATTCTTCTGGCAGGAATCCGATTCCCATATTATACCGTACTGCCGGGAGAATCATATCTGTAGTCGCCAGCTCTACATCCGGCGAAAACTGCAGTCCATTTTTTGAAAAATACTCATTCAAAAATCTCCTGCTGATTGCCTCGGAAGTCAGGCTGATCCATGGATAGGCTGAAAGTTCCTCCAACGAAGTCTTCCTCCCCTTCAGCTCCGCAAAACGACTGCCTCCGATCAGAATTTCCCTATACTTTCGCACTACTTTCATTTTCAGTGGCTCTGCTAACTGTAAAGAAGCAGATACAACTGCAAGATCTACTTTACCCTCTTTTAAGGCATTTACAGAATCTGTAGTGCTGTTATTAAGAATTTTAAAATGCACATTCGGGTATTGAATATTAAAGTCTCTGACTGCCTCGAACAAATAACAGTGCAATGCTGTCTCTGTTGCACTGATATAAATGGTCCCGTTCTCAAGGCTGATCAGATTATTAAGATTATCCTCGGCCTTGAAAAACTGAGCACAGCCTGCTGCTACATACTGATAGAAAATCTTTCCCTCAGGAGTCAGTTTCATGCCACTTTTGCTTCTGGTAAACAGTCTGCACCCTAATATATTTTCCAGATTATGTATCGTCCTGGTCACAGCCGGCTGGCTGGTCTTTAATACTGATGCTGCCTTTGTCAGATTCTCATATTTTGATACGTAATAAAAAACTTTATAATATTCAAAATTTGCGTTCATTCTGTTCTCCGTCTTTCATTGTCTTATGTACAGTAACATATTTTACGCGCCTATTCTATCACAATTCTTTTTTCTGTACAATCTGATATGTCCAGAGTGTGTATTACTGTTTACTTCGTTATGTTACTGTTCACTCCGTTCACAGTAACGTATCCAAAATTCATTCCAGATTGCCTGCGGCAATGGAATTTTGGCTTGTATGTCTCGGGATTTTGGCATATTCATGCCAAAACACCTCGCGGGATAGTGGAATGTGAACAGTAACACGTGTGTTACTATTATCAAAAATAATCTCATTTTCTTCATTGCGTTTTTTTGCACAATACAATATAATAATTTCAGAGTTTATTTATGCAAAAAGACGAAAGGATGTACATATGAAGCACAAAAAAGACTGGTATAAAGATCTGGTGATCTACCAGATTTACCCAAGAAGTTTTAAAGATGGCAACAATGATGGAATCGGTGATCTGAAGGGAATGATTGAGAAGCTGGATTATCTGAAGGAGCTTGGCATCAATGCAGTATGGATGTCTCCTGTCTATGCTTCTCCGAATGTGGATAACGGTTACGATATTTCTGATTACTTCGCGATCATGGAAGAATTCGGAACTATGGAAGACTGGGATGCTTTCCGCGACGGTGCACATGAACGAGGCATCGCCATTATCATGGATCTGGTCCTGAACCATTCTTCAGATAAACATAAATGGTTCCTAGAATCAAAGAAATCCCGCAATAATCCTTACAGTGATTACTATATCTGGCGTGATCCTGCACCGGACGGAGGCGCACCCAACTGCTGGATGTCCGTATTTGGCGGAAGTGCCTGGGAATATGTTCCTGAACGTGGACAATACTATCTCCATTTCTTTGCTAAAGAACAACCGGATCTGAACTGGGATAATCCGGAAACTAAAGAGAAAATTTTTGATATTATCCGTTTCTGGAATGAGAAAGGTGTTGACGGATATCGCATTGATGCCATCAGTTATCTTGACAAAGGACTGGACGGACGTGCAGATATGAATGAACCCATTGGTACTGTAGCATGTGTAAATCTGGAGGGAACCCACCGCTACATCCGTGAAATGGTTGCAGAAACAATGACTCCCGACAATCTGATGAGTGTAGGAGAAGTTAATATCAACAATGAACAGGATGCCATCAACTATTCCAGCGCAGCAAGCAAAGAATTTAACATGGCTATTCCATTTGTCCCTCCGATTGTTGAAATCCAGACATGGTCACCAGAGAAAATGAAACGTGATCTTAAGAAAGATTATGAAATCCTGAAAAAAGACGGATGGTGGGCAAGATTTTTAAGTAATCACGACAAACCGCGTCAGGTTTCCCTTTACGGAAATGACAGAGAATTCTGGTCAGAATCTGCAAAAATGCTGGCATGTTATCTGCACACACTTCCCGGTACCCCCTTTGTTTTCCAAGGCGAAGAATTGGGAATGACCAATGTTGCCTTCCCATCTATCGATGATTACAATGACATTGATACCCGCAATTATTATAAAACCATGATCGAACAGGGAGCTTCTCCTGAAGAAGCACTGGCAGAATCCAGAAGTATCAGCCGTGATAATGCAAGAACGCCTATGCAGTGGAACGACAGTCCAAACGGCGGATTTTCTGAGCATACTCCGTGGCTGGGTGTCAATCCAAACTACAAACTCATTAACGCAGAAAGCCAGATGAATGATGACTCTTCCGTTTTCAGATTCTACCAGAATCTTATCGCACTACGCAAAAAACACCCGATAATGGCTCATGGAGATTTCAAACTCTGCTGCCCGGAAGAGGGACCGGTTATCGCCTACACCAGAAGCTGGCAGAACGAGACATGGCTGGCAGTGCATAATTTCTCTGCATCCATGCAGAAATTCCATTATGGCGCTGAAAATATTGAATTACCGTGCAACACTCCCGTAATCATTTCCAATTACGGAGAAAATGAAGTTGAATACAGAATTGGAACACTTGTACTCAAACCTTACGAAACCGTAGTATTCCAGTTACATTAAGCAATTTCATCAATACAGACAGTAAAAAGCAGAACCATTGGACAACTATCCCTCAATGGTTCTGCTGCTTCTACAGCACATCATCCTCTACACCCTCTAGTCAAACGGATATTCGCAATCCGCTTCGCTACTTGCTCATAACCAAGTCAGCTTTCTTAACTCCCGTCAAAGAGATTTCTATTTTATCTGTATTTGTCTTCCGGAATATAATAAACTTCCTTTCCTGCCTTTCTGAGATTATCTGCAATCTTATCCAAATTAATTCCTGTAAATCTTGGTATTGCTGCTTCCAACAGGTAAAGCGGTCTCTTTTGTGGAAATTTTTGTTCTATTTCCTTTGAAATCTGAATAATGTTTCCCTGACTTAGAACATAGTCAGTAAATCTTGTGTTCCATACATTTTTCAGGTTATTGATTGGCAAACGTTTCAGAGAGCTGGTGCAGCCGCCCGGGGTAAATAGTAAGATATCACATTCTTTATGTGCAAGATTCCTGATTTCCTGTATAAAATAGGGTTCTTGAATTTCAGATGGTTTGACTGCATGCATATTTCTGTTTGTATTTATTTTTTTACATAACGATTCCTCTGATTCCATACTTTCCAGACTATGAGACTTCTTTTCATTTAACTCATCAATTTCAATATTCCATCTGTCAAAAATCATTTTCAATTCTTCTAATGGTGTAGCCAGTCTTTTTACAAGTGGTCCTCTGTACAGAATTTCCACTGGTACTTTACATTGAATTTTCTTTTTTTCTCTTTGAAAATCCCACATTGTCAGAACTTCCATACAGGAAGAATATATAATCACTCCTCTAATTCCTTCTGTATTTGCTGCCAGCTCTACTGCCTCCCATATTTTCTTTCCCTGTTTTCCCAGACTGTACTCTACAGAAGATATTTGACAAAGAAATAAACGATCCAATGAATTGATTCTTGCCGCTGAATCATACAGGCCTATCAGACACGCAGGAGTGCCGGCTGCTACAAGTGCGATTCCCGGGACTTTCAGAATTTTTTCCGGTAGCGTTTCCATTGAACAGGTATCCTCATCCAATGTTCTCTCAATTTCAAAGCCTCTCATAATTTCTCCAATTTCCTGCTTAGTTCCATACCAAATTTTTCTATCTCATCTACATTTAATGGAATAGGAAGTGCTTCCTCTGCTTTATTTTGTGATCTGCTTACGCTTCTCTCATCTGTCCTGCATATATCTTCTGAAAGTCTGCAAAACGCTTTCCAATTTTCACTGTCTGAAGCTGACATATTCTGAGTATAAATCTCTTTTCTGAAATCAGCCAACTTCAGTTCTTTACTTTCTCTGATAATTGCTGCCATTCTTCCTTTGACCCGGTTTGTAAACTCCTCTGCTATACATTCTTCTTCCTGCTCGCGAATATGATTAAATACAAAGCCTCCCAGCAGATTTCTTTCATCTGAATAGCTCACAACACCTTTTAATATATTATTTGCAGCATATAAAGACATAAAATCCGCAGAAGATACAATATAAACTCTATCTACATATCCCTGTCTCATTGGCACGGAAAATCCGCCACATACCACATCTCCCAGAACATCATAAATAATTACATCCCAGTCTTCCTCAAGCACTCCGATACGTTCCAGTTCTTTCATGGCAGTAATGATTCCCATACCTGCACATCCGTTTCCAGCTTCCGGACCACCGGATTCCACACACCAGACACCGGATTCTGATCTGTACACCAGATCCTCTCTCTCCGGATAATCTTTTTCTTCAAGTACCTCAAGAACTGTTTTTATCCGTTCTTTACACAAAAGTCTGGTAGAATCTGCCTTGGGGTCACATCCTATATGCAGAACCTTTTTCCCCTGCATAGCCAGTAATGCAGATACATTAGAAGCAATCGTTGATTTCCCAATCCCACCTTTACCATAAAAAGCAACTCTTCTGGTTTTCATTGTTCTGCTACCACACAAACCTTTCTTCCAACTTCTGGAATATATACAATTCGGGTTTTTACCTGATAAAGTTCCTCAAGTTTCTTTTCTGTAATAATTTCTTCTGTCTTTCCTACTTTCAATGTTCCATCCCTGCCAAGAATAGCTGTTTTTCCGCCTATCATCATTGCATGATCTGGCATATGGGTTGTCATAATAACCGTATAGTCTTTCTTAGAAAGATTTTTTATCTTATGGACCATACGGAGCTGATTTCCATAATCAAGATGATTGGTCGGTTCATCAAACATAATAATCTCCGGCTGCTGTGCAATAGCACGTCCGATCAGTGCCTGCTGTCGTTCTCCGCCGCTGATCTGTGTATATGCTTTATCAGCAAGCTTTTCAATTCCCAGTTCCCGTATAACTTCATCCACGATCGCATAGTCATTTTCCGATGGCTTTTCCAGCATTCCCAGATGCGGAGCCCTTCCCATTACTATAAAATCTCTCACTGAATAGTCATATACCGGAGCATGGTTCTGCGGTACATAACCAATCAGCTGTGCAGCTTTTTTCAGACTCATATCATGAATAGAGGCTCCATTTACCAGAATCTTTCCGGAATAAGGTTCCAAAATATTTGCCAGACAATTTAAAAGCGTTGATTTTCCTGCACCATTGGCGCCAAGAATTGTGAGAATTTCTCCCTTTTCCATCTGGAGATTTACATTATGAAAAATAGGTTTCGCATTTTTACTATATCGAAATGATAAATCCTGTACGTCTAATATCATGATAATTTCATCCTTTGTCTGGCAAGTATAATAATATAAAATGGTGCACCAATAATTCCGGTCAGGATACTCAGCGGAAGTTCTACACTTGTCAAAGCTCTTGCCAGAGTATCAATTGCTACCATAAAAATAGCTCCTATTAAAATACTGGCAGGAATCGCTTTCGTATTATCCGGACCTGTGAGCATTCGTGCAAAATGTGGAATCACAAGTCCGATCCATCCAATCGTTCCACTGATACATACTGCAGATGCAGTCAGTAATGTCGCACAGATTATAATAAAATTTCGAACAACTGTAACTGAAACGCCCAGCGTTTTTGCTTCTCTGTCTCCCAGAGAAAGAATATTTATCCTCCATCTGAGAAGAAAAATAATTACAGATGCTGCAATGATCACCGGCCCTACAGTAAACAAATCTCTTGGCAATACCTTCGTCAGACTGCCCAGCTGCCAGTAAGTAATAGACTGCAGTTCTGTCTCCGGATCTGCAACATATTTAATGATTCCCATTACAGAATCCATGATTCCTTTGACAATAATTCCTGACAATACCAACATCGTCATATTCGTATTCTTTATCAGGCGCGGAATAAATAAAGTAAGTCCAACCGCCAAAACCCCCGCCACAAATGCCATTGCCTGCACACCAAATGAATTTAAATGTAACAAAATTGCCACTGATGCACCTACACATGCACCAGAAGAAACACCCAGGAGATCCGGTGCAACCAGCGGATTCTTAAACACTCCCTGATAAGCAGCTCCTGATAAGGATAATGCACTACCAACCAACACTGCTCCTATCATACGCGGAAGGCGTAGTGTAAATACTACGCCTTCTGCCGTGTTGCTCCATGTCTTTGTCACATTTACAAATCGGGATGCAAGTATCTTGATCACTTCCGGAACAGAAACACTGTACTGACCTGCACACAACGCAATGACACATGTAGCTGCCAACAGTATAATCAGTCCGGTAATTAGTATTCCATACTCTGCTTTCTTATGTTTTTTGTTATCCTTCAATGTAATTGTCTCTTTTCTGTTTATTCATTTAAATCCAGTCTCAGAAGGCTGTCCAACTGCTCATCACTGAGCTCATATCCATAATAATCTTTATAGAAATCGCTGATTTCTGTTCTGATATCATAATCAGAGAAAATCTCCGGCTGTACAATGGATGCTGTCCATTTCATATAAAGTGGTTTTTCAAATGTATTCGGCGGAGCCCAACGGTATAATCCACATGGAACTTTATAAACCTTATGATTTTTAACAGCGCTCACGTTACTCCAATCCTGTCCTTCCAGTTTGTTCTCATAGAAATCTTCCGGAGTTACATCATCGAAATTACTGATAAAAATAATCTCCGGATCATATTCCAGGATTGATTCCATTGAAGGTTCTGTAATGTCTTCAGGAAGTGTGAAATTCTGTCCACCTTCAAGTGTTGTAATATAAGTATTAATCCCACCTGTAAAACAGGTCATCTCATGTACTTTTTGGAAATGAAGAACTCTTGGCATTTCATCCTCTGATAAAGCAGCAACCTCATCTGCCTTGCTGTCGAAATAGTCCATAGTTTCATCATACCAGTCTGTTGCCTGTTTTGCGCGATCCTCACAGTTTAATGCATCTCCCAGCATAGTAACCAGATTTTTCAGACCGTCCATATCTTTTGCAGAAGATACAAGCACACATGGAATTCCCAATGCCTTTAACTGCTCTGCCTGGTCAGTCTCTGAATCCCAGTTCAGTACTAAATCTATATCTGCATCTGCAAGTGCCTCTACATTTACTGAAAAGTCATCATTCACCATTGTAGTATCTACATCTTCCAGTTCCGGAGCCAGATCTTTTAAAATAGACATTTCCCATCCTGAATATGCTGCCGGTGGAATAGATACTATATTCTCTGCATTTCCCTGTAATGCATAAACTATATTTGGCAGAACCATTGCTGGAACTGCAATTCTCTTCGGATGTGCAGGCACTTCTACTTCTGCTCCGGTGGCGTCTACAACTGTTCTGGTTTCCTCTTCTCCTGTTTTGTCAGCTGCAAATACGCTGATTCCTGTAAGTGAGGAAACAGCTACTGCTGTCGAAAGCAGCATGGCAAGAAACTTTGATCTTTTTTTCATTCCTTATCTCCTTATCTGTAAAATAAAAAAACACCCTTTTCATCACAAAAAAGGGCGCAAAAAACTTACCTGCTGCACTCCCTTTTTAATGACTCGTTAAATCGGGGTTCCGGCAAAATATCCAAGTATCCTGGCTTGACTTCTTCACATTCATATACTTCCCGGAAATTCCAGTGTATTTTTATGAATGCTCCATCCTACAGTGGCGACAGCCTAGGTACACTAAGGAGCCAACGGAATTCCATAAAATATTCTGCTTTAATTGTCTGTTCTACTATATCATGCAGATTAATCGATTACAAGAAACATTTCTTACTTTAATTTAATATAATTTCTATTGCCAGCAATCAATTTTTCTGATAGCATAATTCACAGAAAGGAAGTTTTTATCTATGACATTGCAAAATCTGAAATATATGCTGGAAATTTCCAACAGTCATTCATTTTCCAAAGCAGCAAAAAATCTCTTTGTTTCTCAGTCTACACTTTCTGCTGCTGTAAAAGAGCTGGAATCTGATCTGGGTATTACTATTTTTAAACGGACAAATCGTGGCGTTTCCCTTACCTACGATGGAGAAGACTTTATTAAATATGCCAAAGAAATTGTAGAACAGTCTCAGTATCTTGAGCAGCGCTACCATGCAAGGAAATCGCTGCCTATGCGTTTTTCAGTATCCTGTCAGCATCTTCCATCTGCAGTGCGGGCCTTTACTAGCTTTTTAGCAGAAATTAACTCTCCAACCTATGATATTGCAATCCGCGAATGCGATACTAATTCAGTTATCCATGACGTAGCAGGAAGAAAAAGTGAACTGGGAGTTGTAGCAATACACGAACCTCATATGCGCAGCATGCAGACTTTATTTTCTTCTTATGATATTGAATTTCATGAAATTAAAAGTGTCAAAAATTATGTGTTTCTCCGTTTTGGTCATCCACTGGCTTCTCTTCCTGTCCTTTCTATAAAGGATCTGGAAAAATATCCTTTCGTTACTTACGACCAAGAATTGGAAACTTCCCATTTCTCAGAAGAACCGCTGTTTTACAAGCTTTTAAATAAAAATGTCCATGTCAGTGACCGCTGCACAAAGATTGCTCTTGTTCGAAAAACAGACTGTTTCAGTATTGGTCCGGATCTTCCTAACAGTAACGCAGATGCATTTCATAAGGGGATGGGAAATATTATCGCAAAGTCTCTGGAAAATGATATCGGACTGCTTCATATTGGTTACCTGACTATTGCTCAAATACCTTTAAGTAGTCTTGGTCAGTTATACCTGGAATATCTCTCAAAGGATATTGATACTCTGGAAATTCTTGGCACATCCATGGAAGATCATTAAAAATATTCTCTTTATACGAGACGGAATAATCTTATATAAATCAAGGCTTCATAAACATGATCCCAGAGTATACTCCTTGTCAGGAAGATACTCTGGGATTCCTTTATTTGACTGCCATTACTTTGCATTTCTTTTTGTAAAATGCAATACCGTACTTCAAGTGCTTCTCCATTCTCAGAAACAGTTTTCTTAAAATATTCCATAATCTGTGTCAGAAAAATATTACGTATTTCCATATTAGGAATGGTAAACATGAACGTATTTGTATCTTTTCTTCCAGTCTGTGTGAGATATCCCGTAGTAAAAAGAACACTCCACAGGTTTTCAATCGAAGCATACATATCCTGATATGTCAGTTCCTGATAAATCTCCTTTACAATTGTTTCTCCTGCTATCAGTTTCTCAATTTCCTTTCTGACCGTTCCTTATCAGTCTCCTGAATAAAGCGTTTCACCGCTTCATTACTGCTAGTATTAGACCAGTAATTCTGTGGCTGCGCCATATTGTTTATACGCAATTCATCACAATAATTTATCACATCCCAGGGACAGTAAACCTCTACATTTCCAAACCGATATCCGTCATACCATATTTTTATTTCATCATAATGCTCAGAAAGTTCATAATATTCCAATATATTCTTTACATCACTGTCCGTAAATCCAAAATATTCATCAAACTGTACATCTGCCACTGACAAAACTTTCAGATTATTTAATCCTGTAAAAATACTCTCCTTTGAGATACGCATGCAGCCTGTAAGCACAGCAAACTTCAGACTGTCATTTGTTTTTAATGCATTTTCAAACAAGTTACGGATCAGCAGAGTCATTGAATTGTAATATCCCAATTCAAATGCTTTCGCCAAAGGCACATCATATTCATCAATCAATAAGATAACTTTCTGACCATGATGTTTCTCCAGAAGTTCTGACAGAATCCTCAGACTGCTGCACAGAACAGATTCCTTCATATCCGGCAGAAGCAATGATTTGAACGCATCCTTATCATATTCTGTCAAACGTTCACTTTCCAGTAAATACTGGAATCTACGCGCCTCGCCATTCACAATCTGAATTGCCATATCACAGGCTTTTTCATAAGTTTGCGCGCTGATACTCTTCAGGGAAATAAAAATCACAGGGAACTTTCCCATGTATTGTTCGCAAAGATAAACTTCTCTGGAAATTCTTGTGTCTCTAAAGCAATTCTTATCACTGTTTAATTCAAAGAATGCTTTCAGCATATTCATATTCAATGTTTTACCAAATCTTCTCGGACGTGTAAACAGATTCACCTCCGCCCAATTATCCAGAAGTTCTTTGATAAGCATCGTTTTATCTACATAGTAAAAATCTTCCGCCTGAAGCTTTGCGAAATTTTCTATTCCTATTGGAAGTTTCTTTTTAATTTGTTTCAATAGACACACTTCCCTTTATATTTGATATATTAAACTCTAACTTTCATAAAGTGTAACATATTGTTATTGAATTCGTCTATCAAAATTTCTTTACATTCCATAATGTTTCTATTAATACAAAATCCAGAAGTGAATTCTTCTTATTATTTTACATACTTTACATTCCACAATGTTTCTATTATTACGATACAGAAATAGACTGTGAAGTGCTGTTTATGAGCTTTACATTCCACAATGTTTCTATTAATACGGA
>ERZ1106941.2852-NODE-2852-length-11479-cov-68.235469_pt1 | contig 11479 bp, 9 predicted proteins | sample MGYA00403670_ERZ1106941 | MGnify/ENA primary metagenome ERZ1106941 (study PRJEB35170, sample SAMEA104062400) | human gut metagenome | biome: human gut; feature: human-associated habitat; material: faeces | place: Denmark | collected 2012-06-04 ...
GGCTAGGCTATACGCTTAAAAGAAAGCTTACCAACCAGGAAAATCCGCTGACCCTCTTTAGTTGCTTTAACTATTATTTATTGTATAATTTGAAAAGGGGATATTGTGTTGTTGGTGATATTGTTATACTAATATTTATTTGAATCATTTTCTTTCTTTAACTTTTTTAGAGTAGGGAATCTCCCGAATAATTCTGTCTTTTATAATAGTAATACATTCCTTTAGAGCTTGATTTTGTGTTATTCTGTTTGTATCTTGGTGCTAAATGCATTATTTTTATATTGGATAGGCATTTAGGTTATGAATTGAATATAACTTTGGGCTTTTAAAGTACATTTCATTTTGTCAATGAAATACTAATTAATGGGTATTTTACTGATAAAGAAATTTGTATGATTTTGCATAAATGCATATCGCAAAGATGCAAAAACGATTTATTTTATTGTGTTGATCGTGGATTTGTTTACAGCTCTTGTATGTTATACTTTTATTTTCATGCTTTGGGCATAATAATGAAATTGAATGGTTATTTGTAATAAAATACCAATTAATTGGTATTTTATTGTACAGGAAAAATCCTTTAATTTGCAAAAAAAACTAAATTGTATTAATATGAAAAAAATATTCATTCTTCTGTTCGTTTCCTTAGCATTATTTTCCTGTGAAAAAGAAGAAAATAATAAAATTTTTAAATATCAGTTGCTGCCAAGTGAGAACGTATCTAAACCATTTAGTTGTTTGGGGGAGAAACGTACTATTACTTTTACAATTATTCAAAAAACATTGATAGATGATATTTTAGATTCAGAGGTTCCGATTATTCCCAAGGATGTTTCGATAGAATTTGATAAAACTCTTTTTTCTGATATAGAGACAAAAATAAAGGGTGATCAAGTTGTATTAAATATAACCTCAAATATTAATAAGGAAGATAAAATTTTGAATGTTGATCTACAGATTTCTTACTCTACTATTAATGGTATAAAAGTAGAAAAAATTCCCCTAATTATAGATAAAGGGAAGTTGACATTTGTGTATAAAATCCATTCGGAACAGAATCCTTTTTTCCTACCAGCTGAAGGAGGTAAATTTGAATTACCTTTTACTTGTAAAAAACAAGTCTATTTGAATGAATGTTTTATAGAGGAGGGATATTCATCATTGAAAGGGTTGCGGTTTAAAAAAGTAAATACTGGAAATGTAAATTATATTGATGTAAAAAAGGATGGAGACGCAGTAGGGTTTTATAAATTTACCTTTGAGGGGGAAGGTCCATATAATCAAAAAGCAAAACCTGAATGCTATTTTAATATATATCCCAATGATGCAGATTTAATAACAGGCAATCCTCTGGAAATTTTTAAGCAAGAATTTGTACAACCTCAAACTCTTGGTGAGGATTATTATAGACCTTCTCGTAGCGCATTTAGAAGTGGTACATTTGATTTTTAACATACCTATTGTAAATTTTAAATTATAAGTATTATGAAAAAGTGTTTATATCTATCTGTTTTTTTTATTGCTTTTTTTTCTTCGTGTTCCGATAACGAATTGGAAGAAATGTCTAATTCAGTTCCCGTTTCAAAATATCCCCAAAAAGTTATAGATATTTCAATGGAGAGCCCTGAAAGTTTTTCACATTTTAGTAATATTTCTATTACTCGTTCTTCAGAATTATTAAAGGACAGTGTGTGGAGTGATGGAAAAGGGCATACGTTAATTTATGAAACAAATGAACATGTTCCGACTCAAGAGTTAATGAGATATATTTATTTAGGTTCAATTCTTCAGGGAGGTTCTATTGAAAAACAACGTTTTGTTCCTGTTTTAAAACCAGTTGATCCAATAACAATATCCTATTCTTTTCCTGCCCGTTGGGTGACAGACATAATCATGAAACCAAGTCTGTCAGCACAAAGGCAATCTTTACAGAACATAATGAATAAAGAAGGAATGGAAGGTAAACAATTAGGCTCTTTTAGCTATAATATGCGACAATTTTCTTATTTTGAAGAGCTTAAATTAGCTTTTGGGGCAAATGTGAATATTGCACGTATTCTTGATATTGATATTAGTGTTGATAAAGGAAAAATCAGAAGAAAAACAGGGTTGTTTGCGAAAATAATACAACGGAATTATACAGTTGACATGGATCTTCCTATTGATGGAAATCTGCTTTTAAATCATGATGAAATAAATAATATAGGTAGATACGATCCGGTATATATTAGTTCTATTACTTATGGAAGGATGGCTCTAATTTCTATGGAATCTTTTGAAAGTTATGATAAGTTAAGAGTTGCGTTACAAGTGGCTTTACAGGCAAAAGTCATAAATGGGGAATTAGACTTTAGTCTTGAGCAAAAAAAAATTCTCAAAGAAGCGGAAATAAATGTTGTAGTGTATAACGGAGAAGGTGAAGGCACTGTTAAAACTATTAAAGGTTGGGATGAGTTTCAGAAATTCATAATCCAAGGAGGACGATTTTCTAAAGATTTGCCGGGGGATGCCATATTCTATACTGCCAGTTATCTGTCTGATAATTCTCCTTATTATTCAAAATTCAAAATTCATTTAAAAAATCAACAATAATCTGGAGCTATGAGAATCTTAAGATATACTCTGTTTTTATTTGCTATAGGATTAATTTCATGTGAACAAGAATTTGACAAAAAAGAACAGCAATCTGATTGCTGTTCTTTTCAAAATCTACCTAAGTATCCCGAACAAGTGGTGAATATAAATGTGCATAACTATATTCCTGATATGGGAGATAAGGTTTTATCTTCTCCTTCGCATATCCATACAAGAGCTTCAGAAATCATTTCTGAGACATTATGGGATAATGGGTTTGGTAAAACAATTCATGCACAGGCAGATGAGTCGATAGTTTTGGATAATCTGAATCGATATATTTATCCTGGCTCTATCTTGGATGGGGCAAGCGTTGCCAATCAGGATTATAAAACAATCAGTGTCCACTATAAGCCTATAAATGTCTCTGTGTCCTTTCCTGCCCAAAAAGTTACAGGTGTACTTGAAAAGCCCTCTTTGTCTTCATGTAGGCAGTTGGTAATGGATTTGATGCATCAGAAAGGTATAGGGCAACAATCAGCTTCCGTACACTTTGATATACACCGTTTTACATCTTATGATGAGCTGAAAATGACTTTTGGATCAAATGCCAATACGAGCTTTTTATTTTGGGGGGCGTCATCTTCCCAACAAGAACATAAGGAACGAATTAGTAAAAGTAGTGGCTTATATATAAGGTTTATTCAGAAATATTTTACGATTGATATGGATATTCCTGAGAAGAGTTTTATTGAAGGTAGTATCAATGCCCAATACTCTCCTGTCTATGTGAGCTCCATAGCTTATGGAAGGGTCGGCATATTAACTCTTGAAACCGATGAAATATACGAGAATGCGGAGTCCATTGTAAAGAAGGCCGTTAATGGCTTTTTATATAACAAAAAAGAATTTCTGACAGTTGAAGAAAAGGGCTTTTTTGATGAGGCCAGAATGAAAGTATATGTAGGGGGAGGAAATGGTGACAGTGGTGTAAAGACCCTTACCGGATTTGACGATTTTATCAAATTTATAAGTGAAGGAGGGCATTTTTCTGCAGAGACACCTGGTAAACCTATATTTTGCAGCTTTGCGTATTTGTCGGATCATTCACCTTATAAAGTTAAATTTAAAATTGATATTGATAGCGATCCTGTATATGCAAGAATTGAATATCGGAATCTAAAAAATGACTCCTATGTGGGTAGATCTTTACAAAGAGAAAAGATAATTGGCGATGTACATCTTGCCTTTTATGCTGATAGAACGGCTAAGATTCCGACAGTTGCTCCAAGATACATTTCTTTTAATATTGTAGAACATAGCAGACATTATTTGAAGGCTCGAATACCAAGAACAGAAAAGGATGATACAACAGTAGAAGAATTTGTTAAGAGTAATAATAGCCGTGGGACTGAATTACAATTAAAACATGATTTGTTGCTCACAGAATTTGTTTGGACGCATAATAACCCAAGAAGAACTCGATATGAACAAAACACTTTCAGATATAGTCTTAGTGAAGGTGGTTTTTACAAAATTCTCCCTGCTATAAATGAGCCAAAGAAGTGGCGATAATTTGAAGTTAGCACTCCTTGTCGGACAAATAAATAAGAGATATGGTATTAAAAGATAAATTGGTTATGAAAAAAGTATGTATGTTACTTCTTTGGTTATTTATATGCAATATTGGGCTGGTATTAGCACAAGGAAGGAGATTCGAATTTGAATTAGGAGCCAATTATCCAATTGGGCTACAAAAGAATGGATATAAAGAAAATCATGTTGGGTTTTATTTAAATGGAATATATAGGTTTTCCACCAATCCGTTAAGTGTAAATCTAAAATTAGGTTATGAAAGTTACACAATTGTACTGAATAATACTTTTAATGGAAGATCTTTATCTCTTATGCCGGCAGCTAATTATCATTTCTTACGGAATGAATCTGTTGATTCCTATGTTGGTTTGGGAACTGGTGTTTCAATTGATAATATAGATGTGGGAGTTTTCAATGAAGGTTATAAGTTGCACTTTGCGGTGGCTCCACAAGTTGGTATTAGATTTATAAACCATATAAATGTATATTTACAGTATTATGTGACACATAAAGATTTTTCCAGGTTGGTATTGGGAGTTGGTTATGTTTTCTGATATTGTCCAAGTGAAGAATAGATTTTTTTATATTTGTTAGATTTAGGGTGTCAATTTGCGTTTAACAGGTGCCAGTAAAGAGTATATTCTTTTACTGGCACTAATAATTTATAGCCTCTCGTTATTAAGTGATTATATTTTCAATCCTTTTCGTTGCTTGTTTTCAACAGGTGTGTTTAGCCCTAACTTTTCTTTAATTTCCTGAAACTTCTTCCTGAACCAATCGAGTATGGGTATTCCGTCAATGCACAGCCTGAATTTTCCTTTCTCCTGCGGGTTCCTCTCCACTGTTGCCGTTGAGTGCTCCGTCCTGAACTTCTCCTTGTACTCCTTTGAATAGAGCCTTCCCTTGAACTCCACGGGTTGCAGGCTGACAATTCGTCTTGTCAGTTCTTCGGTGAAGCCCACTTCCCGGCATTGTTCTGCTATGGGCATCAGTTCCTTTACAATAGGAAAGTAGGTGTCTATCAGTTCCAGCCGATTGTCGTATTCTGCGATTTTCTGCCGGTAGCTCCGGTCAACTCTGTTTATCTCGCTGCTGTGACGGTTTTCCATTTTTGTCTGCTCCCTTTGTTCGGCTTGCACCTGCTTTTGCAGATTCACAATGTTCCGTTTCAAATTTTCATTCTCCTCTTCCAGCCTCTTAACCTTGCTGCCTCCGAAAAGTGAGCTCACCCCGTCCGCTATGGCTGTGGTGGCGTTCACTGCCGCCCCCTTCATTTTCTGCACGTTGATTTCCCCCTTTACCTGCTTCAGTTTTTTCATTGCTTCCTCTTCCAGCCCCAGCAGGTTTTCTATGTTCTCTTGCAGGCTGTCCTGCTGCTCCACCAGCTGCTTGTAGTATTGCATGGTGGAAATATGCTTTGCCAATGAGCCGTCCACGCCTCTCTGCAAGCCGTACTTGTTCATGGCTTGGGCATAAGTGTCCTGATAGTGTTTTAGCCTGTGCCTTGCCATTACATCATCTGCGCAGAGTCTCACGTCCTGCGGGTTCTTCTTTCTGTACTTTTTTTTCCCGTTCTGTTCTTCCTGTCCGGCTTTCCTTCGCTCTCCGGTCACTATCGGTATGACTGTGGCGTGTATGTGTGGTGTCTTCTCGTCCATGTGCAGTACTGCCGATACGAGGTTCTGCTCCCCGTATGTTTCCCGGATCCATTTCAGACTGTCGTTACACCAGTCTTCAATCCGTCCTTCCGCTTCCATTTGCTTCATGTCCTTGTTACTTCCGGTAAGGAGTATCCGGATTGCCTTCACCTGATTGGCGCTCACCTTGCGTCTGATGCCTGCCGTTTCTACCCGGTGGGCTATCGCCTGCGTGCGGTTCCTCACCCCTTCGGGAAACTGTACGAGCTCCCGGTTCAGGTGTGTGCGCGTTCTGTCCGCATTCTTCGGGTGAACGGTGCGCTCTATGTGTGCGGACATCCTGCTGTCCGTCCCTTTTGCCTTTTCCAGATGCAAAACTGCATATCCCATAACTGTCAATAATTTCAGGTTAATACTTCCCCTGCCTTGCTTTTATGCCGCATGGCAGACGGGGTTTCCAAAGGGGCGGCGCCCCTATGGCTCGTTGGGGCTTTTTTAGCAATGTGTGCATTGCGTTAAGAAAAAGCCCTAATGAGCTATGGCTTTTTTCAAAGCCTTCCGGTGGTTGTGCGGCTACATCCTGATCCCTTTGCCTTTCTTCTTCGGCTGCTCTGTCTGCCTTTGCCTTTTTTCCGCTTCCGGTTTCTCTTGCTGCCGTTGCGCCTGTCCTGACCTTTTATCCCGCAGGAAGTCGTTCAGATCGTTGTACCATTCTGGGTCAACGTAACAATCTGAGGGATTTTATATTTAAGCATATAATTTAGCAAGTCTATATAAGAAAAAAGCTCTATCTCTTACTCCTCTGAACTGTGCTCTAAATGCTTTGATTTTAGCATTGAATGACTCTGCTGCGGCATTGGTTGCCCTCCTTTCAAAAAAATTGATTATATCCAGATAATGTGTTTGTATAGAACGTGCGACCCTTCCAAAGGTGAGGAACCCTGATTTATCTACTTCATCATACCACCTTGCCAGCCTTGTCAAAGCAATATCCTTAAACTTACACTGATGATAGATTAAGCCTAACCGCATAGACAGATAATATCCTTTCTTTATATCGGGATATTCCTTGAAAAGAATTTCAGCCCGTATTCTTTGAGACTGAGTCCATAAGGATTCCTTCTTGTAAAGCAGATAAATACTTCTCGCTAACAACTGCTTTCTTGTATCTCCATTAGCGAAAACAGGTGCATGATACATCTTTCCACAGGCCTTTGCATAAGCAATCTGAGTGGACTCTTCATCCAAAGCCTCCCAGCGAGCTTTTACCCGCATCTCTTGCACCGCTTCATAAGCTAACTTCTGTACGTGAAAGCGATCGGTAACACGTTTGGCCGCAGGAAAGCAGATGCGTGCAATCTGCTCCATGTTAGGAGCCATATCCAAAGTAATCTCGCGCACTTGGTAACGGCGGCGACGGGATAGCTTAAGCAGGACAGAAGTGACCGTATGAACGTCCGTACCTTTAATGATAGCAATCATACTACCTTTACCACCGTGAGCTTCTTTATTGGTCAGTACAGTATAGAGTTCTCCACGCGAGAGGGCTACTTCATCAATACAGATATAAGCACCGATATTCTTTTCGAATAGTAGCCAATCCTCTGCATGAACAAGTTGGTCCCAATGGAGATAACCACTTAGATGGTTACGGTATTGACGCTCCAATAAATCCCCGTCAACTCCAGATAAAACACCTAAGAGCTTGCAACTGATCGGATAGCTATCAATATAGTTCTTTTAAAAAAGACGCAAAATCTTGCGTCATACGAGTACCTTCAGCCACCATACGCCAGTTACGAGAGATATACTCATTATGCTTCTTTAAGAGCCAGCGACGACGACGAATATTAAGGAAGACCTTCTTGCCACGAAGAGGAAAATCCTGAACAATAACAGGATCATAAAAGCCTTTACTCTCAGTATCCTGATCTGTATACTTCTCAGGAACGATATTTTTCTCCTCAAGATAGATCACAACTTCATTTACGCTTTCCTTCACATCAACAAGATCAAAGTAATCTAAAGTGCCTTCAGGAAGAAGAAGGCGATAACCGTTTAACTCCATAAGCTATGAATTTGGAAACAAAGATAACAATTTATAAATTTACCCCTCAGCTTTTTACATTGACCCGCTTTTTTTGAGTCCCATGAAAAAACCACCGATATGTACCATACTTCACTTATTCTCAACGATTTGCGTGAATCATTTTCAGGGATGAAATTCTACATTTGCATACCCTACTGAATAACGGATGAAATACAACGTCTGCTACAGGCTTTCTTATCCGATGATAATGATTGTACCTACAGGCGGATAATAGTAAGAGAAACAAAAAACGGTGGTTTTTTAGAGCCGGCAATAATAAAAACCACCGAATTTAATATTTCTCTCCAGCCATCCGCTCCATTCAGGATTGACGAAATAACCGAATGTGCAACTTCAAAAAGAAAATGATCATGAAACAAGGAACAATGAACATTCTATTTTTCGTTCTGAAAACAAAACTGCTGAAAAATGGCGAGGCTCCAATCCTAATGAGGATTACCATCAACGGGCAATATGAAGAAATAAGAATACAGAGAAGCGTTCCATTAAAGAACTGGAATCCGGCCAAGGGATGCAGCAAAGGAAAAGACAGGGCTTCCATTGAATTGAACAACTATATTTCCGCCCTTACTACACGCGCATACGAAAAGCACAAGGAGCTGACCTTTGAATCGGCACTGATAACTCCAAAGACGATATTAAAGCGTGTGTTCGGAAAGGATGAGACTGTCCGGACGTTGCTTGGAACAGTCAAAGAAGAAATTTCCTCTATGGAAAAGGTTGTTGATATAGACTATTCTCCCGTCACCATCAACCGTTATAAGAATGTGCTCAGAAAACTTGAAACGTTTGTGCCGCGCTTTTATGAGAAGAATGATATTACATTCCATGAACTTTCCCCTGATTTCATCAAGGCTTTTGATGTTTTCCTGAAGACAGAAGCCGGACTGTGCCGCAACACAATAGTCCGCTACATGAAATGCCTGAAGAAAATCACCAATATGGCAATAGCCAAAGAATGGATGCGGAAAGACCCGTTTTACGGATATAAGATGGAACAGGACGAGACAGATCCGGTATTCCTGACAAACAACGAGCTTCAGGCTATAATGAACAGGAATTTCGATATTCCGAGACTGGAACTTGTCAAGGACATCTTTTTGTTTGCGTTATATACATTTGTTGCACTAACTAATGTGTAGTTGATTATCAATAAATTACAAGCCAACAATAGAGGTATAGGTAATGGTTTAGAAACCACCTGCCTTCATCATTTTGCATGATTCCCAATCATTTCAAATAGCTCAATGCGAAGATAATATTATTTTGAGAATTAACCAAATTCTGATAATCAAAATCATACAAATTCAGCGAATTACCGGCTATGGTTGCTGAAATTTATACTTCAATCCATATTCTTCCAGTTTGTTGTACAGCGTCGTACGTCCTATTCCGAGCAGTTCGGCGGCAACCTTGCGGTTCCCGTTCGCTTGCTTCAACGCGCGTAAGACACGCTCCTTGTCTTCCGCATCGCTGCGCAGGGCGAAGCTGACGGGTGAGGTCGCCCTCGTCACGGCAAGTTCCAGATGCTCTTTCGTGACAAGACCCGTCTGTGCCTGCAACACCGCGCCCATGATTTTCTGACGAAGCTCACGGACATTACCCGGCCACGCATGGGTCAGCAATGTCTTGCGGGCTTCACCGTCAAAGCCGATGACATCGCATTCCAGTTCCCGGTTCGCAATTTCGCGGAAGAACTCAGCCTGCGGCATGATGTCCTCCTGACAGTCGCGCAACGGCGGGACGTTTATCTCGAAGTCGTGCAGGCGGTACAGCAAGTCCTGCCGGAAACGCTTTTCATTGACCGCCTTCTCCAGATCCTCGTTGGTGGCGGCGATGATGCGGACATTGAAACTGCGGTCTGACTTGTCGCCAACGGGACGGAACCTACGTTCCTGTATGGCGCGGAGTAGCATCTGCTGGGTTTCCAGTGCGAGGTTACCCACCTCGTCCAAGAACAGCGTGCCGCCTTCCGCCTCATGGAAATAGCCTTTCTTGGCACTATCCGCACCCGTGAACGCCCCTCTGACGTGTCCGAAGAAAGCCGACGGCGCAAGTTCTTTGGTGAGCGAACCGCAGTCCACAGCCACAAACGGCTTTCCTGCCCGCTTGCCCTTGTCGTGCAGCAGGTGGGCGATATGCTCCTTGCCCGTGCCGTTCTCCCCGAATATCAGCACGCTCATGTCGGTGGGGGCTACCAGCCTTATCCGCTTCATGATGGTTTGGAACGCCGAGCCGTCACGCGAGAACAGGGGCATACGGCTCCGTCCGATATTCCGTTCTTTCAATATGGTACGGAGCAGAGGGACGAGCTTGTCTTCCACAAGCTGCTTGGGTATGTAGTCCAGCGAGCCGAGTTTCATGCTTTCCACTGCCGTATGCACTTCGGCATAGTCGGTCATGATGACAAAGGGCTGCATCCTACCCTCCTTGCGCATCCAGCGCAAAAGGTCGATACCGTTGCCGTCGGGCAGGCTCAGGTCGGAAACCACGATGTCCCCGTCTGCGGCTTGTTGCAGATATTTCTTCGCGGTCGAGAGGTGGAAAGCCTGCACGGTGCGGAATCCCTCGCGTGCCAGCAGGTTGCAGACAAACTCGCAATACACGATGTTGTCCTCCACCACGATGATTTTTGTCTTATCCATTTTCGTATTTTCTCCTTTCTTCTTTTGCCAGCCGGATTATCTCCGAACCCTTATCCAGCACAGCTTTTACTGCATTGCCAATTGTTTTATCGTCAGGCGTGCCATCGTAATGAAGCAGTTTATAAAGCTCCCTTAACGGTTGGTCGGCACGGAGTATCTCCCACGAACTTCGCAGGTGGTGTGTAAGTGCGTCCAGCTCCTGAAGGTCTTTCCGCTGTTCCGCATCCCTGACCGACTGCATTTCCTTTTCGGTTTCCGTTATCAGTTTATCCAGCATGACGGCTTCATTACCGTAGGACAGCAGGAAGGTGAAATCCGGCTTTTCGTTCTGTTTGCCTTTTATGGCGCATTTGTCTGAAACTTCCATCAGTTCCGATATGGAGAACGGTTTGAGCAGGCATCCGGCGAATCCACGTTCCATAAGTTCCTCCTTGCTGCAACTGCTTGAAGCGGTTGTCACGACTACCGGGATAGTCTTTGAATTGCCAACGTTGGAGGTACGTAGCAGCTCAAGCAGCTCGAAACCGTTGATTTCCGGCATATTCAGATCCGTCAGAAGCAGGTTGTATTCTTTCCGGCGTATCATTTCCATCAGCTCCGCTGCATTGGTGCAGGTATCGCAATGTATCCCTTCCTGTGCATACATTTCTTTTAGCATCAGGAGCAGCACTTCGTCATTGTCGATGGCAATCACATCGTGGAATCTATGGTTATGATGAATCCTTGTCTGATTTATCCGTTCCGGCTGTTCCCCGGCTGTCTGCATGGGAATTTCCACCGTGAAACGGCTACCTTTGCCTTTATCGCTCTCCAGCCGGATTGTGCCGCCGAGCATTGTCACAATACGCTGAACAATGGAAAAACCTAATCCGAAGCCATCCTTTGCGGCAGCGTTTGACAGACGTTCAAACGCCCCG
>ERZ1106941.2860-NODE-2860-length-11441-cov-3.486035_pt1 | contig 11441 bp, 9 predicted proteins | sample MGYA00403670_ERZ1106941 | MGnify/ENA primary metagenome ERZ1106941 (study PRJEB35170, sample SAMEA104062400) | human gut metagenome | biome: human gut; feature: human-associated habitat; material: faeces | place: Denmark | collected 2012-06-04 ...
TTCCCCCGCCGCGGCCTGCGGCTGGCCTCCGCCATCCGCAGATTTGCCGAGCAGGAGCGCACCGAGTTTGCCATCAAGGCCCCCAACTTGCAGGAGCGGTGCAGCGCCCTCTCCGGCGGCAACCAGCAGAAGGTGGTCATCGCCCGGGTGTTCAGCGAAAACCCCGACGTCATCATCGTGGCCCAGCCCACCCGTGGCGTGGACGTGGGCGCCATGGAGTACATTCACCACCGCCTGTTGGATCTGCGGGACGGCGGCAAGTCCATTCTGCTCATCTCCGCCGATCTGGACGAGGTGCGCAGCCTGTCCGACCGTCTGGCGGTCATCTACGGCGGCCGGATCGTGGCCGAGGGCAAGCCGGACACCTGGAGCGACATGGAGATCGGCCTGCTGATGACCGGCGGCAGCCTTGCGCCGGAAAAGGAGGGAACCGCATGAAAAAGCGTGCTCTGAGCGGTCTGCTCAAGCTGGATGGCCCGCTGCTGTCCATTCTCTCCCTGCTTATCGCCATTGTCATCAGCGGCGTCATCATGGCGGTGTGCGGCTACAACCCCATTGAGGCCTTCGGCGCCATCCTGGCCGGCTCCTTCGGCAGCCAGCGCGCCATTGTCCAGACCCTGACCCAGGCCACCCCTCTGATTTTCACCGGCCTGGCCTTCGCCTTCGCCAAGAAGGCCAGCCTCATCAACCTGGGTGCCGAGGGCCAGCTCTACATGGGCGCCCTGGCCTCCGCTGCGGTGGGCATGCTGGATCTGGGCCTGCCCATGGCGCTCCACCTGCCCCTGGCGGTGGCGGCCGGCATGGCCGCCGGCGGCCTCTACGCCGGCCTGGTGGGCGTGCTCAAGGTCAAGTTCGGCTCCAACGAGGTCATCGCCACCGTCATGCTCAACTCCATCGCCACCTATCTGGTGGACTACCTGCTCAACGGGCCCATGCTGGCGGAGAACAGCTCGGTGGCCCAGACGGAGCGGGTGCTGGAGACGGCGCAGCTCCCCCGCATCTTCCAGCAGTACCAGCTCACCATCGCCATCCTTCTGGCGGTGGCCGCCTGTATCCTGGTCAAGCTGTTCATGGACCGCACCGCCCTGGGCTATGAGATCCGCGCGGTGGGCCTCAACCCGGACGCGGCGGAGACCGCCGGCATCAGCAAGGCCAAGGTCACCATCGTGGCCCTGTGCATCAGCGGCTGCATCGCGGGCCTGGCCGGCGCCAGCCATGTGCTGGGCGTGGACCGCCGCCTGATCAACGGCTTCTCCAACGACTACGGCTTCTCCGGCATCTCCGTGGCCGCCCTGGCGGCGGACAGCCCCGTGGGCGTTATCTTCGCCGGCATCGTGTTCGGCGCGCTGCGGGCGGGCACCATGGAGCTCAACCGCACCACCAGCATTCCGGTGGAGTTCGTCAACGTCATCCAGGCCATGGTGGTCATTCTGGTGGCCGCCCCGCTGCTGGTGAAGGAGCTCAAGCGGCTCAACCCCGCGGGCTGGTCCCGCAAGACCAAGAAGGAGGTGGCCTGACATGGGCGTGATTCTCAACAACCTGATTCCCATCATCGGCTCCTCCATCGCCATGTCCATCCCCCTGGTGCTGGCCTCGGTGGGCGGCGCCTTCTCGGTGCGCAGCGGCATCATGGCCCTGGGCCTGGAGAGCATGATGATGATGGGCGCCTTCTTCGGCGTTCTCGGCTCCTACTTCACCGGGAGCGTGCTCTTCGGCTTCCTGCTGGGCATGGTGGGCGGCATGGTCATCGGCCTGTTCCACGGCATCCTGTCCGTGCGCTACAAGGTCAACCAGGTCATCAGCGGCATCGGACTGAACCTGCTGGCTCTGGCCGTCACCACCCTGCTGATGCAGCTCATCTGGAACAACAAGGGCTCCACCCCCCAGGTGGCCTCCATCTCCACCACCCTGGACTTCTTTGCCCCCATCCCCGTCATCGGCCCCATTCTGGCCCAGCAGTCCGTCAGCTTCCTTGTGATGGTCGCCGCAGTGGTCGTGGGGTGGATCGTCCTCTTCAAGACCCGCTTCGGCCTGCGCCTGCGCATGGTGGGCGAGAACCCAAAGGCCGCGGCCACCATGGGCCTGCGGGTTCACGGCATCAAGTACTGCGGCGTGCTCATCTGCGGCGCTCTGGCCGGCGTGGGCGGCGCCTACCTGTCCCTGGATCAGTTGGACATGTTCGTGCGCAACATGACCGCCGGCCGCGGCTACATCGCGGTGGCCATCGCCATCCTGGGCCGGTACAACCCCGCGCAGATCGTGCCCTGCGCCCTGCTGTTCGGCTTCTGCGACGCGGTGCAGATCTACCTTCAGGGCGAGGCCTTCCCGCCCCAGATCGTGCAGATGCTCCCCTACATTGTGACCCTGCTGGTGCTGGCCTTCGGTGTCAAGCACATCAAGCCCCCGGCCGGTGTCGGTAAGTACGACGACGAATAGAAAGCTGAGGTTGAGGTATTATGGAACAGATTCAGAACAACCGAGTCATTACCGATCTCTATCGGGAGAACGCCCAGTTCCCCGGCATCGCGCTGGATGGTTCCGACGTCTATCTGTGCTGGCAGCGCTTTGTGGATCGCCACGACAGCCTGATGGCCTCCTGCCGCCGCGGGGATGAGGTGGTTTGGGAGCGGGAGATCTCCGACGGCGGCGAGGTGCTCCACCCCGTCATTCTGGCCCACGGCGGCGCCATCTGGTACGCCTGGAGCGAGTACGCCCGGGAGAACTGGCGCATCCTGGCCCGCTGCTATCGGGACGGCCAGTGGGGCGAGGTGCTCACCGTCGCCTCCGGCGAGGCCCTGTTCTTCCCCCGCCTGTTCACCTGGCAGGGCAAGCTGCACGTCATCTGGACGGAGCAGCACAAGGGCAGCGCGGCCGCCGTGCTGTGCCCCCTGACCGAGGCCGGCCCCGGCGCGGCCGAGACCGTGTCCGTGGTGGGCGAGGCCTACCGGGCCGGCGCGGCCGAGGGCGGCGACGGCAACCTCTACGTGGCCTACGACGGCTTTGACGGCAAGCAGTACAAGCTCTTTGCCCGGGCGCGCACCGCCGCGGGCTGGAGTGAGGAGATTGTGGTCAGCCAGGGCGAGGACTGGGCCTCCACCCCGTGGATCGCCGCCAAGCCCGACGGCGCCGTGGTGGGCTGGTACGACTACGGCTATATGGCCGTCTACTCCGTCCGCTCCGCCGACCTCACCGTCCGGGACGGCGCCCTGGCCGCGGTCAATCCCCAGTGCCTCAAGGAGGGCGTGGACTGGTATCTGGATCTCCACGTGGCCTCCAACTCCTCCGGCCTTCAGGCCATGGCCTACACCCGCAGCAAGTACGACGTGCTGGTGTGCACCCGCCGGGGCAGCGAGCCCTGGAGCCGTCCGGTGCTGATGTCCTACGGCGACGGCCACTGCGGCGTCCACCCCAAGCTGCTGGTGAGTGAGGACGACACCATCCATCTGATGTGGCAGTTCGGCTTCAAGAACGGCCACATGGAGCGCAACGCCCAGGTGATCTACAACCACCTCACCCCCACCGAGCTGGCCCAGCAGCCCGACTATGTGGCGCCCCCCAGCGACTTCACCCAGCCCATCCCCGCCAACGCCGACAAGCGCCTGGACGAGCACCCCGCCGACGTGGTGCGCGCCTGGCTGGACAAAAACGGCTACGGGAACCTGTCCGTCTACTTTGGCGACATCCACGGCCAGAGCGGCCTGTCCGACGGCATGGGCGAGGTGGACCAGTACTATCACCGGGCCCGGGACAAGGCCCGTCTGGACTTCACCGCCCTCACCGACCACGACTGCTACCCCGACTGGACGACCCAGTCCGAGTGGGAGCTGCTGCGCACCAACTGCCGCCTGATGAACAAGGACGGCGAGCTGGCCTGCCTTCTGGCCTACGAGTGGACTCCCAACGAGTACAAGTACGACTACGGCCACAAGAACGTATACTACCGGGGCGACGAGGGCGAGATCTTCCGCTCCGGCGACAAGGGCGGCATGACCCCCACCGACCTCTACAACAGCATCCGCTCCTACAAGGCCCTCTGCATCCCCCACCACCCCGCCGCGGACTGGGTGATGGTGAGCGCCGCCACCGACTGGAACTTCCACGATCCCGAGGTGCAGCGCGCCGTGGAGATCTACTCCCGCCACGCCCCCTTCGAGACCTTTGAGGCCCGCTCCAAGTTCACCAAGAACATCAAGAAGATGGAGCGGTGCAGCGTGCAGGACGCCCTGGCCCGGGGCTACCGGATGGGCTTCACCGCCGGCAGCGACTCCCACCAGACCGAGCACGGCGTGGAGGGCGGCATTGTGGCCGCCTTCGTCCCCGCCCTCAAGCGGGAGTACGTGTGGGACGCCATCTATGACCGCCTGACCTACGGCACCACCGGCGCCCGCATTCTGGTCTCCCTGAAGATCAACTCTGCCCCCATGGGCAGCGAGGTCAAGGCCATCGGCGACGCCCCCGTCACCATCGAGGGCAGCGTTCTGGGCACCGACACCGTCACCGTGGAGCTGCTGCGGGACAATCAGGTCATCCAGACCTGGGCCTGCGCGGGCAATGCCTGCGACTTCACCCTGGAGGACACTGCCGGGAGCGACGCCTGCTACTACCTGCGCGTCACCCAGAAGGACGAGCACATGGCCTGGTCCAGCCCCATCTGGGCGGACCGCGCCTGACCCCCTTTCCAGCAAACGAAAAGCGGAACGGCATAGCCGTTCCGCTTTTTCAATTTGCCGAAGCAGCGTTTCGGCAGGACTCCGGACATTATGCCATTCCGGTTCTGCGCCGGCGCGTTCGGCGGCGCGGGGACTCCGGCCGCCGCTTGGGGAGAGCCGGGGGCCGCAGGGCCACGCTCCCCCCGTCCTTGGCGGCTGAGACCAGGTAGCCGTAGACCCGCAGCTTCTGTTCGTCATAGAGGTCCAGGGCCTGATAGAGCCGCTTGTAGGCGGCAAACATGGTGCGCTTCATCTCCACCGTCCGGGCCAGGGTGGCCTGGGTGGCCACCAGGCTGCCCGGCCGCTTCACATAGCAGTAGACCGGCTGGGCGGTGGCGGCGATCAGCCGGGTCCGGCGGATGTACTCCAGGTTGAAGAGGAAATCCTCGCACCAGCTCACCTCCGGATCGCACCGCAGGCGGCCCTCCTCCACAATGGAGCGTCGGTAGAGCTTGTTCCACAGCACGCCGTAGTAGAAGTTGGCCGGGGCCTTGAGCATCTCCTCCGCGAATTCCCGGCGGGTGAACACCCCGTCCCGGCGGATGTGGCCCTGGAGGGCCTTGCGTGTGCCGGCCACCCGCCAGAAGCGGCCGATCACCAGATCGGCCCCGGTGGCCCCGGCGGTGCGGACCAGCCGCTCGGTAGCGGTGGAGGGCAGGTAGTCGTCCCCGTCCACAAACTGGAGGTACTGCCCCGTAGCCCGCTCCAGAGCGGCATTGCGGGCGGCGGATACCCCGGCGTTGGCCTGGTGGAGCACGTGAAAGCGGGAGTCGGCGGCGGCCCGGGCGTCACAGAGGGCGGGGCTGGCGTCGGTGGAGCCGTCATCCACCAGCCACACCTCCAGGTTCTCCCACGTCTGGGCGGCAATGGAGTCCAGGCAGTTGTCCAGATAGGGCTCCGCGTTGTAGACCGGCACGATAATGCTGATGAGGGGCTGCTCCACAGTTCACGCTCCTTCCGGCCGGGGCGTCAGCAGCCAGCCTGTCATGGGAGGGAGCGTCTGCTCCCCCTGTTCCAGGGCCGCCCCGGTCATCCAGTCCCGGGCGGGCCAGGGCAGATCAATGGGCTCCGGCCTGTCGCCGGCGTTGACGGCGGCCAGTACACTCCCCTCGGCCCCGGTGCGGAGGAAAGAGAGTACCCGTCCCCGGGTGAGCGTCCAGGCCAGCTCCCCCCGGCGCAGGGCGGGCAGCGCCCGGCGGGCCTTCCCCAGGGCGGTGTACCATTCCAGCAGCTCGCCGTCCTCCCTTCCCCAGGGGTAGGTGCGGCGGTTGAAGGGGTCTTCAAAGCCCTCCATCCCCGCCTCGTCTCCGTAATAGACCATGGGGGAGCCGGGGAAGGCGAAAATCACCAGGGCCCCCAGCTTCAGCCGGGCCTTACCCAGGGCGTACTGGCCGGAGGACATGCGGAAGGCGGCCCGCCAGTCCTTGTCGTGGTCCTTGCCGTCGCCCCCCGTGCCCAGCAGGGTGAGGATGCGGGGGGTGTCGTGGGTGCCCAGGAAGTTCATGGCCGAGCGCCAGGCGAAGGGCGGGTAGTTCTCCCGCAGGGTCTCCATGGCCTGCCGGAAGCGGAAGGCGTCCTCGCCCAGCAGGAAGGAGAGCAGGGCGTTTCGGAAGGGGTAGTTCATCAGCCCGTCGCAGTGTCCCCCCAGGATGTGCCGGCGGCGCACGCCGTAGGCGATCTTGTTGGAGCCGTCCTCCCACACCTCGCCGATGATTACCGCCTCCGGCTTGGCCTGCCGGGCGGCGGCGTGGATGCCGTGGATAAAGTCGTCGGGCAGCTCGTCGGCCACGTCCAGCCGCCAGCCGTCCGCCCCGGCGGCCAGCCAGCGGCGGATGATGCTGTCCGCGCCGCCGAAGATATACCGGCGGTAGGAGGAATCGGCCTCGTTGACGGCGGGGAGGGAGTAGATGCCCCACCAGGAGTCGTATTTGTCCGGCCAGTGGGAGAAGTGGTACCAGGGGTAATAGGGGCTGTCCTGGGACTGGACGGCCCCTACGCTCTCATAGGAGCCGTCGCCGTTGAAATAGCGGCTGACAAAGCCCTGGTGGTTGAACACGCCGTCCAGCACCACCCGCATGCCCAGGGCGTGGGCGTCGGTGCACAGGGCGCGGAAGTCGGCCTCGGTGCCCAGCATGGGGTCGATCTTCTCATAGTCCCCGGTGCCGTAGCGGTGGTTCTCCGGGGCCTCGAAGATGGGGCAGAAGTAGAGGGTATCCACCCCCAGGCCCCGCAGGTAGCCCAGCTTCTCCCGCACGCCGGCCAGATCGCCGCCAAAGAAGTCCCGGTTGCGCACCTCGCCGTTCGAGTCGGGGCGGTAGACCGGCTCCTCCTCCCAGCCGGTGTGGACGCTCCGCCCTCCCACCGTGCCGGTGGGATCGGGAACCCGGGTGCGGCGGAAGCGGTCAGGGAAGATCTGATAGGTGACGCCCTCTCCGAACCAGGCGGGCACCTCCTCCGCCCCGTCGTACACCGTGAGCTGGAAGGGCCCCAGCTCCTCCCTGCGGCCGTCCAGGCCCTCCAGGCGGAAGGAGTACCACACCAGGCCCACATAGTCCCCGGTCTCCAGGGTTACGGCAAACACATCCCGGTCCCCCTCCAGGCCCCGCCAGGGCATGGGCAGCTCCCGGCGCTCCTCGTCCCGGTGCTCAAAGTAGGCGATAAGGGTGGCGGCAGAAAATCCCCCGGCCCGGGGCGGGCGAAGGGCCAGCTCTACCCGGGTGCCGGGGGGCACGGCGCCATAGGGGCGCTTATACCGGCTGTCCCGGCTGTCAAAGGTCTGGGGATCACACACAAGGAACGGCTCCCTTCAGCGGAGCAGGGTGTTCTCGGCGTCCACCGATTCCACAGTATGCTCCGCGCTGAAATAGTAGTTGACAATCTCGCCGGCGGCCTGGGCCAGATTTCCGCCCGAGGCACCGCCCTCCACCACGATGGAGATGACGATCTCCGGGTCGTCATAGGGGGCGAACAGGGTGAAGACGGCGTCGGCCTCCTTGTCCGCCGAGCCCACCTGGGCGGAGCCGGTCTTGGCGCCCACCTCCACCGCCAGGTTGCTCAGGTACTGGTCCACGGTGCTCTTGGGGTCGTTGGCCACCTCCCACATGCCCCGCTTCACCGCCTCCACGTTGGCGGGGTCGAGAGCAATGTGGTTTTTCACCTCGGGCTGCTGCTCATACACCGTCTCCGAGTAGTCGCTGGACTTGACGGACTTGAGCAGGTGAGGCACGAAGTGATCGCCGCCGTTGAGCAGGGTAACGATATAGTTGGCCAGCTGAAGGGGGGTAACCTGGGTGTTGTCCTGACCGATGGCGGCGTTGAGCAGGTTGCCGCCGTACCACTCCACCCCCAGGGCCTCGCTGGTGGCCGGTCCGGCCACATAGCCCTTCACCTCGGGCAGTTCGATACCAGTGTACTCTCCCAGGCCGAACAGGGAAGCGTACTCGTCAATCTTGTCAATGCCCAGCCGGTGGCCCATGGTGTAAAAGTAGATGTTGCAGGAGTCCCGCAGGGCGTCGGCCAGATCCTCCCACCCGTGGTTGCCTCCGTACTGGCGGTAGATCCAGCACTGGGGATGGAAATCGCCGTAGGGGTAGTGCTCCTCCTCGGGGAGCTGGAGGCGGCCGGTGTCCTGAATTTTCTCCGTGGGCGTGGTCAGTCCCTCCTCCAGCGCGGCGATGGCCACCAGCGGCTTGAAGGTGGAACCGGGATAGTAAAACTCCTGGGTGGCTCGGTTGGTAAAGGGCCTCAGCGGGTTATCCCTGGCCTCGTTAAAGAGGGCGGTGTTGCTGTAGATCTGGGACAGATCGTAGGTGGGATAGGAGGCCATCGCCAGGATCTCCCCTGTCTTGACGCTCTCCACCACCACCGCGCCGCCCCCGGTATCCTCCGACTCCAGAGTCTCGATGGTGTTGGCCAGAATCTCCTCCACCTTCTCCTGGAGGCGGAGGTCCAGAGTGAGCAGAACGTTGTCCCCCGGCTTGGGGATCTGCTCCTCTCCGGTCTCGGGGTCGATGCGCCAGTACTCGCTGACCACCTTTCCGCTGGTGGACAGCTCCTGGATCTGAACCCCTGACTCCCCACGCAGATACTCCTCAAAGGCGTTCTCCGCCCCGTCGATGCCCACCTTGTCGTTCATGCTGTAGCCCTGCTCCCGGTAGTAGTCCCAGTTGCTGGACTGGATGTCTCCCACATGGCCCAGCAGGTGGGCTGCGGCTACAGTGTTGTACTGACGGACGGTGGTGGTTTCGATGGTAACGCCGGTAAGCCGGCGCTCTTTCACCGCAGAGATGACATCAATATTCACATCCTGGGCAAAGATGTACGCCTGCTGGTTGATGCTGTAGGTGCGCAGATTGGTCTCGTAGAGCACACCGATCAGGGCCCGGGCATCGGCGTCCGACCAGGACGGGTCAATCTCAAAGTAGGTGCGCAGGGCGGCGATCAGCTCCTCCGCCGTGGGCCCGGCGGGGATATCGTCCAGGGTCTTGGCGTCCTCTACCTGCTCGGTGGTGGGCAGGTTCAGGCTGCTTTTCAGCTCCTTTTTCATAGGGAGGGCGTTGAGCAGCCGTCCCAGCCGGGTCAGGGCCACGCCGCCCCCCTCCTTCTCGTAGGCCAGAGGGGTGTCGCTGGTGTAGGTGAAGGGGGCTGCCGTTGAGACGGCCAGGGTGTCGGTCCAGGTCAGGCCGTTGTCCCGGCAGATGTTGAGCAGCTCCAGCAGGTTGGCGTTGCGCACCGCCTCCTCCCCCATCACACCGGTATTCAGCGTGAGCTGGTAGGTGGCACGGTTGGTCACCATGCTCCGGCCGTAGCGGTCCAGCAGCTCCCCACGGGCGGCCTCCACCGTCTTCCGGTTGGCAATCTTGACCACGCTCTGGGCCCGGTAGTCGTCCACATGGAGCACCTGCAGGTTGTAGAGCACCCCAAAAAACAGCAGCAGCAGTGCCGTAAGCACCACCAGGATGGCGAGGGTGCGGCGGTTGAATTGTCTGCCCTCCATGGCGGGCCCCCTTTTTCAGTCTATGAGGCCACCCCGCGTTCGGTGGCGGGGCGGCCTGTCTTTACAGCACGGTTTTTTTCGGCACCCGGCGGAACACCCACAGGAACAGGGCGTACACCGGGAACACAAAGACCAGGGACCAGAGAATCTCCCGTCCGGCCAAGCCGAGCATGGCAGCCAGCTCCCCCCGCCCGGCCAGCAGGCGGGCGGCGATGCGCACCCCGTCGATGAGCGCCAGCGCCGCGAAGGAGCACAGCAGGCAGCCCACCAGGTTCTGGCGCAGCACATACTGGGCCAGGGCGCCGGCCCCCACGCCGATGAGGCACAGCCCCACCGTCATGGCTCCGTCGGTGTTGAAGTAGGCCGCGTCGCACAGGATGCCCACGAACAGGCCGAAGCCCGCCCCCGCCGTGGTGCCCTCCAGCACCGCCACGCACACGGCAGCCAGGGGCAGGAGCATAGGGGCCACCCCAAAGAGGGGAAAGCGGTTGAGCACAAACAGCTCCAGGAACCATACGGGCACCAGAGCCAGGGCGTATACGCCCCATTTAATGAGAAAATCCTGTCTGGTCACCGGCGCTTCCCCCCTTTCCGGCCACGTCCCATTTATTCGTTAACGGTAAAGTCGGTGATCACAAAGACCTGCTGGAGGCCGTCCAGATCGGTCTCCGGCGCAATGACGGCGTAGCGGGTCATGCCGGAGGCATCGGTGCGCACCTCCTCCACGTGCCCGGCCACCAGTCCGGCGGGGTATACCCCGCCCCGGCCGGAGGTGGTCACCAGATCCCCGGCGATGAGCTCGCTGTTCTCCGGCAGATAAGTCAGCTTGAGCCTGCCCTCCCCCATGAGGGCAAAGTCTCCCTCCAGGATGGCCGCGCCGCCGGTTCGGGCGAGCTGGCCGCCCATCTCGGTGTCCGAGTCAACGAGGGTACGCACGGTGGCCCAGTTCTCCCCCACCTCCGCCACCACGCCCACCAGGTTCCAGTACTCGTCCACCACGCAGTCATCCACGGCAATCCCCGCAGCGCTGCCCTTGCCAATGGTGAGGGTGGACTCCCAGTTGGAGGTGGAGCGGGCGGTGACCATGGCGGCGGCCTTGTCGCAGGACCACTCCTTGGGCTGGAGCTCCAGCAGGTTGCGCAGGCGCTCGTTCTCCTGGAGGGCGGCCTCCGCCTCCCGGGCCTGGGCCTCCAGCTCGGCGTTGCGCTGTTTCAGCCCGGCCAGCTCCTCCTTCATCTGCTCCAGCTCGAAAGCATCGTTGTACTTCTCCTCCGCCCAGTTGGTCACTGCGGTAATGCCGTTGCGCACCGGCGTGGTAAGGATCCCCACCAGGTTGGACAGGGGGTCGGCCACACCGCCGAACAGCATCGACACCACCGCCGTCACCAGGGCCAGCAGAATGGCTGCGATTAAAATCAGGATTCCGTTGTGCCGGAAAAAATCCTTCACGTCTGTCCGTTCCCTCTCTCTCAGTCGCTGTCCCGCTCGCCCGCCGCCAGGCGCAGGCAGTCCACGCCGAGCTGGCGCAGGATGCCGCCCAGGCGGCACACGGGCAGGCCCATGACATTGTAGTAATCCCCCTGGATGCCTTCAATGAGCAGAGCCCCAAAGCCCTGGATGCCGTAAGCCCCCGCCTTGTCCATGGGCTCTCCGGTCTGGATGTAGCAGGAGATCTCCTCCTCGCTCAGCTCCCGGAAGGCGACGGTGGTCTCCTCGCTGACGGTGTGCCGCTCCTC
>ERZ1106941.2864-NODE-2864-length-11427-cov-3.362117_pt1 | contig 11427 bp, 9 predicted proteins | sample MGYA00403670_ERZ1106941 | MGnify/ENA primary metagenome ERZ1106941 (study PRJEB35170, sample SAMEA104062400) | human gut metagenome | biome: human gut; feature: human-associated habitat; material: faeces | place: Denmark | collected 2012-06-04 ...
CCCCACCGGACACCTTGTGAACGGAAAAGTCGGATTACACGATACAGTCTAATCTTCCAATTGGGGCAGCAAGCTCATGACAGAGCAACAAATCGAACAAGAGCTGATAAAGCACCTGACTGATCTTAAATATATTTATCGACAGGATATTCACGATCGCGCTTCGTTGGAGGCCAACTTCCGGGAGAAATTTGAAGCTTTGAACCGGGTACGCCTGACAGACGGCGAATTTTCACGCCTGCTGGAACAAATTGTTACCCCAGACGTGTTCAGCGCCGCCCGGCTTTTGCGCGAACGCAACAGCTTTGAACGCGACGACGGCACACCGCTCTTCTACACACTGGTCAATATCAAGGATTGGTGCAAGAACACCTTTGAAGTTGTCAACCAACTCCGCATAAACACAGATTACAGCCACCACCGCTATGACGTCATATTGCTCATCAATGGCGTCCCTGTAGTGCAGATTGAGTTGAAAACACTGGCTATCAGCCCGCGCCGGGCAATGCAGCAAATTGTTGACTACAAAAATGATCCCGGCAACGGCTACGGCAAAACACTGCTCTGTTTTTTGCAATTATTCATTGTCAGCAACATGAGCGACACATGGTATTTTGCCAACAATAACAACCGCCATTTCAGCTTTGATGCGGATGAACGCTTTTTGCCGCTCTATCAGTTTGCCGGAGACGACAACAAAAAAATCACCCAGCTCGACCGCTTTGCCGAGCATTTTCTAGCCAAAAGTACGCTGGCAGAGATGATCAGCCGCTATATGGTGCTGGTGGCCAGCGAACAAAAACTCATGGTTATGCGCCCTTATCAGATATATGCCGTCCAGGCCATTGTGGATTGCATTCACCAAAACTGTGGCAACGGCTACATCTGGCACACCACAGGCAGCGGCAAGACGCTGACTTCCTTTAAGGCGTCCACGCTGCTCAAAGACAATCCGGACATAGAAAAATGTCTGTTTGTGGTTGACCGCAAAGACCTTGACCGTCAGACGCGGGAAGAGTTCAATCGCTTTCAGGAAGGCTGTGTCGAGGCTAACACCAACACGGCTGCGCTGGTGCAGCGGCTGCTTTCCGATGATTACGCCGACAAGGTCATCGTCACCACCATTCAGAAACTGGGGCTTGCCCTCGATGCCGGCAATCCCGGCAACTACAAGGAGCGTCTGAAACCGCTGCGTAACAAGCGCATGGTGTTCATTTTTGACGAGTGTCACCGTTCTCAGTTTGGTGATAACCACAAAGCTATCAAAGACTTTTTCCCAAATGCTCAATTGTTCGGCTTCACTGGAACACCTATTTTTAAAGAAAACGCTTCCTATACGCAAATCACAGGGGAGCAAGGTTACTATAAAACTACAGCGGATATTTTTCAGCGTGAGCTACACGCCTATACTATCACTCATGCCATTGAAGATCGCAACGTGCTGCGTTTTCTTGTTGAATACTACAAACCAGAGGACAAAGGCGCCTCCAGGCTCAACGAGTCGATGCGCAAGCGTGCTATTGTGGAAGCTATACTGGATAAACACAATGCCTCAACCGCACAGCGCAAGTTCAATGCGCTGTTTGCCACATCGGGCATCATTCACGCGATAGAGTATTATCAACTTTTCAAAGAGATTCAGGCAGAGCGCACGGCGGCGGACAGCCATTATGAGCCGTTGAACATCGCCTGCGTGTTTTCCCCACCTGCGGAAGGCAACAAGGATGTGCAGCAGATTCAGGAAGACCTGCCACAGGAAAAGCACGATAATGCCGAAGCTCCCGAAGAAAAAAAGGCTGCGCTCAAAACTATTATTGCCGACTATAATGCCAGCTACAACACAAATCACAGCATCAATGAATTTGATCTGTACTATCAGGACATACAAAAGCGCATCAAGGATCAGCAATATCCCAATGAGGACTTGCCTCACGCGCAAAAGATCGACGTCACCATTGTGGTGGATATGCTGCTCACCGGTTTTGATTCCAAATTCCTCAACACTTTGTATGTGGACAAAAATCTCAAGCATCATGGCCTGATTCAGGCATTTTCGCGTACTAATCGCGTGCTGAACGACACCAAGCCCTATGGCAAAATTTTGGACTTCCGCCAGCAGAAAAAGGCCGTTGATACGGCCATAGCCATGTTTTCCGGCGAACAATCCGACACCGCCAGAGAGATTTGGCTTGTTGATCCCGCCCCTGCTGTCATTGCCAAATTGGAAAGCGCAGTCACACAGCTGGATGCCTTTATGCACTCCCAGGGCCTGACATGCGCCCCGGAAGACGTGAACAATCTGAAGGGTGACGAAGCCCGCTGCCAGTTCATCAATCTGTTCAAAGAGGTCAAGCGCCTGAAAACCCAGCTTGACCAATATACGGATCTCACCCCGGAAAACGCTGAAACCATAGAAAAGATTATTCCTGCCGATCAGTTGCAGGGCTTGCAGGGGGTGTACCTGGAAACTGCCCAGCGCCTGAAAGCCCAGCAGGAAAAAAAGGATGGCAAGACCAACCCTACAGATGATGCGATCCAGCAACTGGAATTTGAGTTTGTGCTCTTTTCCTCCGCAGTGATCGACTATGATTATATCATGAAGCTCATTGCCGGATATACCCAGGCGGTTCCGGGCAAGCAGTCCATGACCCGCGACGAACTCATCGGCCTCATCCAGGCCGATGCCAAATTTGTGGACGAGCGCGACGACATTGCCGCCTATATCAAGACGTTGAGCCCTGATAAGGGGATGAGCGAGGCCGCTATCCGTGAAGGATACAAGCAGTTCAAGGTCGAAAAAAATGCTCGCGAGCTGGCGGAAATCGCCGCAAAACACGGTCTTGAAGCGGACTCTCTGCAAGCTTTTGTGGACAGCGTCATGCAGCGCATGATCTTTGACGGCGAGCAGCTCGGCGAGCTGCTCGTCCCTCTGGGCTTGGGCTGGAAGGCCCGTACACAAAAAGAACTGGCCCTGATGGAAGACCTTATCCCCCTGCTGCACAAGCTTGCCAAGGGGCGCGACATTTCGGGGCTGGGAGCCTATGAGTAACGCTGTTACCATAAATCCGGCATTGCTGACCTGGGCGCGAGAACGCGCCGGTGTGGAAGCATTTATGCTGGAAGATCGCTTCCCCAAGCTTGCCGCATGGGAGGCGGGCGAAACGCAACCCACCTTGGCGCAATTGGAAAAATTTGCCCATGCCGTGCATGTGCCCATTGGGTATTTGTTTTTACCTGCCCCCGTGCAAGAAACATTGCCCATCGCCGATTTTCGTACCGTGCCTGACCATGCTTCCTTGCGCCCAAGCCCTGACCTGTTGGATGCGCTGTACCTCTGTCAGCAAAGGCAGGATTGGTATCGCGACTATGCCCGTATAAACGCTTTTGCACAGTTGGACTTCATAGGCAGCGCCACCATAGCAAGGGAGCCTGTGGCTGTGGCAGAATCCATGCGCCACATCTTGGGGCTTATCTTGGCAGAGCTCCAGCAACTGCCTAGCTGGGAAGATGCCTTGCGCCAACTTGTCGCGAAGGTCGAAGACGCAGGCGTGCTGGTTATGGCGAGCGGCATTGTGGGAAGCGATACCCACCGGACGCTGCGCGTGGAAGAATTTCGCGGCTTTGCGCTGGCCGACGAGCTGGCCCCCCTGATCTTTATCAATGGCGCGGACAGCAAGGCGGCACAAATGTTTACGCTGGCGCACGAACTCGCCCATCTGTGGCTGGGGAAAAGTGGTATTTCCAATACCGAAGCAGGCCGCCTGCCCGAGCAACGCACAGAGCGCTGGTGCAATGCCGTTGCCGCTGAACTTCTAATGCCCCTTCAGGCGACACGTGAAGCCTACAGGCCCGATCTGCCGCTGACGGATGAAATGACCCGACTGGCGCGTCTGTTCAAAGTCAGCACGCTGGTGGCCCTGCGCCGCCTGTTTGACGCTGGGTTCATTGACAAAGACCAGCTTTGGCAACTTTATCGCACTGAACTGGCACATGCCCAGGCACGCGGTCAGCGCTCCGGCGGTGGTGACTTTTATCGCTCTCTGGGCGCACGCGCCAGCAAGCGCTTTACGCGGGCCTTGTTGGCCAGCACATTGGAGGGGCAGACTCTGTTCCGCGACGCTTTCCGTCTGCTGGGAGTAAAAAAGAGCGATACACTTTTCAGCGCGGCGCGTGCGCTGGGGGTAGCACCATGACCTACCTACTGGATGCCAACGTTTTCATTCAGGCAAAAAATCTGCACTACGGTCTGGATTTTTGCCCGGCCTTCTGGGAATGGCTGACAGAAAAAAATGCGGCAGGCACGGTGTGCAGCATCGACAAGGTGGCGGATGAGCTGGAAGCCGGATCAGATGAACTGACCATCTGGATGCGCCAGCAAAACCCGGACCTGTTCCGCAAAACCGACGCGCACGTCGTGCCCCATTTTGCCACAGTCAGCACCTGGGTTATGGGGCAGAACTACGAGCAAACAGCCATCAACACCTTTTTGCAGGTGGCGGACTACTACCTGATTGCCCATGCTCTGGCCGACAACCTTGTGGTTGTGACCCACGAGGTGGCCGCCAGCTCAACCAAAAAAATTAAAATCCCCAACGTCTGCGCCGGGCTCAACCTGCGCTTTATGACCCCCTACCAGATGTTGCGCGTTGAAAGAGCGCGTTTCGTACTTGGGTCCGTATGAACAAGGCTGAAATAATGACCAAAAGGCATGACAAGAAATGTCCCCAGGCTCCGCGCCTGCGCTTTCCTGAGTTTCGGGATGAGTGGCACAGCCAAGCGCTTGGTGCAATCGCTTCTATTATCAAAGAAAAAGTGGGGAATAAAAAGTGTACTTTAATGAGTATTATGACAGGGGTCGGCCTTATTCCACAAATTGATAAATTTGGAAAAGAAATTGCTGGAGATCAATATAAAAATTATATTATCATACGCAATAATGATTTTGCATATAATAAAAGCGCAACAAAAGGCTATCCTCAAGGTTTCATTGCTCTTTATACAGGGCCTGAAATTGCCGCAGTACCTAATAGTATATTTACTTGCTTCAAAATTCAACCAGAAAGTATTGTTCCTGCATATCTAAATTACCTATTTTTAGGAAATTTTCATGGGAAATGGCTACAAAGGTATATAACTGTTGGGGCACGAGCTCATGGTTCCTTAAGTATTGATGATGATGATCTACTATCATTACCAATTCCTTACCCCAAAGGCGTTTCATCCTTGGGTGAACAACAACGCATTGCCGACTGCCTATCATCTCTTGATGAACGCATTGCCGCCGAAACCAATAAGCTCGACGCGCTCAAAGACCATAAAAAAGGGCTGCTCAAACAGCTTTTCCCAGCAGAGGGCGAAACGCTGCCGCAGTTGCGTTTCCCTGAATTTCGGGATGCGGGGGAGTGGGTACAGAAAATAATCTCTGATGTATGTTCCATTTCTACAGGCAAAAGTAATACTCAAGACAAAAATGATGATGGAATTTTCCCTTTTTATGTTCGTTCTGCAATAATCGAACGGAGTACAAAATATTTGTATGATGAAGAGGCTATATTGACTGTTGGTGATGGCGTTGGCACAGGAAAAGTATACCATTATGTGAATGGAAAATATGATTTACATCAACGAGTATACCGTTTATTCAGATTTCAAAATATAGACGGAAAATTTTTATTTTATTTATTTTCTACATTTTTTTACGATAGAGTTTCAAAAATGAGTGCTAAAAACTCTGTTGATTCTGTACGAATGGATATGATTGCAAAAATGCCTATTTCTCTACCTACTTTACCAGAAGAACAACGCATCGCCGATTGCCTGTCCTCTCTTGACGAGCTTATCACCGCCCAGACCCAAAAAATCGATCTGCTCAAAGACCACAAGAAAGGGCTTATGCAGCAGCTTTTCCCACGCATTGATGAGGTTCTGCATGAGTGATTCACGAAAAATTTGGGAATTTTCATCTCTGCCCAAACTGGTGACGCGCCTGCGGGATGACCTGAATAACGTTAATTATGTTTTGCTGTTTGCATACAACGGCACAGGCAAGACCCGTCTTTCCATGGAATTCAAGAATGCCGGAAAAAGAAACGGTTTCAGCGACACACTCTATTTCAACGCCTATACCGAGGATCTCTTTTTCTGGGACAATGATCTTGAAAACGATACGGAGCGTTACTTACGTCTTAACACCGCCTCCAGATTTTTTTCCGGTTTTAAAGAGCTGGCGTTGGAAGAAAAAATTTTTTCATACCTCGAACGCTATGCGAATTTTGACTTCAAGATTGACTATGAGCAGTGGTTGATTTCGTTTTCTCGTGGCGAAGAAGAAAATATCAAGATTTCTCGTGGCGAAGAAAATATCTTTATCTGGTGTATTTTCCTTGCTATTTGTACTCTTGTTATTGAAGGACACGAGTCCTATGCATGGGTGAAATATATCTATATTGATGATCCAATATCATCTCTTGATGATAATAACGCCATTGCCGTGGCAACAGACCTTATCAATACACTAAAAAAACCAGAGAATACCATAAAATGCATCATTTCTTCCCATCATGGATTGTTTTTTAATGTCCTGTGGAATGAGTTCAGGCGCTCACGTACAAAATATAACACTTATTTCTTTTACCGCACGGCACAAGGTGAAAAGTACTCTTTGCAAAAAACGGATGAAGCACCCTTCTTTCATCATGTGGCCATGCTCAGCGAGTTGCAGCATGCTGTAGAGAGTAACCACATCTACACGCATCATTTCAATGCCTTGCGCAGCATTATGGAAAAAACAGCCGTCTTCTTTGGCTACAAAGATTTTTCATCGTGCATTCATGGAGTTGATGACGAAGTGCTGTATACGCGCGCCCTCAATCTCTTGAGCCATGGCCAATACTCCATCTATACCCCTCGGGAGATGATGGACGACACCAAAGAGCTTTTTAAAAGTATTTTCACGGCATTTCTGAACCGCTACCAATTTGAAATTCCCAAGTTCACCAAAGAAATTGCCAACACCTCTAACTCCAAGGATCAGGCATGACCGAACAAAATCAAAAACAACTGGGCGCTGTCCTTTGGAGCATTGCCGATACCCTGCGCGGAGCCATGGACGCGGACGACTTCCGCGACTATATGCTTGCCTTTCTCTTTTTGCGCTACCTGTCTGACAATTATGAGGCCGCAGCCAAAAAGGAATTGGGAAACGAGTACCCCGATATCAGCAAACAGTCTGGCGTGACGCCTTTGCGCATCTGGTATGCCGCCAATCAGGATGATGTGCCGGACTTTGAAAAGCTTATGCGTCGTCGCGTACATTACGTCATCAAGCCGGAGTATCTCTGGGGTAGTATTGCCGAAATGGCTCGTACGCAGGATGGGGAATTACTGAACACTCTTCAGGACGGCTTCAAATATATTGAAAATGAATCGTTCGACAGTGCCTTTCAGGGACTGTTTTCAGAAATCAATCTCACTTCTGAAAAACTTGGCAAGCGCTACGCCGAGCGCAATGAAAAACTTTGTGATATTATCAAGAAAATTGCCGAAGGCTTGTCCAACTTTTCCAGTGAGGGCGATACGCTGGGCGATGCCTACGAATATCTGATCGACAAATTCGCGGCAGGCTCCGGCAAAAAAGCTGGCGAATTCTACACCCCGTATGAAATATCCAATATTTTATCAGGGATAGTGACGCTGGACAGCCAGGATCCCAGCACAGGCCCCAAAAAGCATCTTGCCAGCGTGCTTGATTTCGCCTGCGGTTCCGGTTCGCTTTTGCTCAATGTACGGAGGCGCATGGGCGCGCAAGGCATAGGCAAAATCTACGGTCAGGAAAAGAACGTCACCACCTATAACCTGGCGCGCATGAACATGTTGCTGCATGGTGTGAAAGACTCGGAATTTGAGATATTCCACGGCGACACACTGACCAACGACTGGGACATGCTGCGCGAAACCAATCCCGCAAAAAAGCCCTATTTCGATGCCGTGGTGGCCAACCCACCTTTCAGTTACCGCTGGAATCCCGCTGAGGCGCTGGGCGAAGATGTGCGTTTCAAAAATTATGGGCTGGCTCCGAAATCCGCCGCAGACTTCGCCTTTTTGCTGCACGGCTTCCACTACCTGAAGCGGGAAGGGACTATGGCCGTTATCCTGCCGCATGGCGTACTGTTCCGTGGCGGTGCGGAGGAACGCATCCGCCGCAAACTGCTTGAAGACGGCAACATAGACACCATTATCGGCCTGCCCGCCAATCTTTTTTATTCCACGGGCATTCCCGTATGCATTCTTGTGCTCAAAAAATGTAAAAAATCTGATGATGTGCTCTTCATCAATGCCTCCGAGCAATTTGACAAGGGCAAGCGGCAAAACAGGCTGTCCACGGACCACATAAAAAAAATTGTAGATACCTATCAGTTCCGCACAGAAGAAGAACGGTATTCCAGATGTGTCGGCATGGAAGAAATTTCCAAAAACGGCTACAATTTGAATATTTCCAGATACGTCAGCACGGCAATGCCGGAAAAGGAAATCGACCTTGCCGATGTTCATAAAAAAATGCTGGAGGTGGATGCGCAAATCAAAGCAGCCACGGAAAAACACAATGCGTTTTTGAAAGAGCTGGGTTTGCCCCTCTTGCCATAGGGAAGCACGTTATCTTTTACGAGGGAATAGCTCATGGCTCAAATCACCAATAAGCGTCTTGGGGAGCTGATACAGGCCCTTTTCCGCATTCTTGAAAAGTACCCAGACGGCATGAAAGGCGGCGCTGGCTGCTACCGTCACGCTTACAGAATATGAGGCGGGCAGCTATCAAAGCGGACGTCGTTTTGAAAATATTGTGCGCTTTGCCACAGTAGATACGGTGCGCGCGGGCTGGCTCATCAAGAATGACGGCATATGGACGCTGATCGGAGAAGGGGCGAAAGCCCTGAAGCTGTATAAAGATCCATCGGAATTCCACAAGAAAGCCGCACAGATATACCAGTGCTGGCTCAAGGATCATAAAAAGAGCAAGACTGGACTTGATTCGCCCATCGCCGAAGAAAGTGACCGTGAAGACGAAAGCGACAAAAGCGTCAGTGTCTCCTATGAGGAAGCGAAGGAACAAGCACAGGAAAAAATCGACACCTTCCTGCACGCTATGGACGCCTATGACTTCCAGAGGCTTGTCGCTGAACTGCTTAAAGCCATTGGCTACCACTTTTTCTGCACTGGCGGATTCACCAAGGATGCCGAGGCGTATGCCCGCAGTCAGGAAAGCAAACGTATCATGCTTGTGGATAGTGCCAAACTGGTCCAGCTTTGGACGGATAATATCCCCCGCCTCAGCGATCAAGCATGGCAAAGATTACCACTGACGCCCATCTATTTTTTGACGCCGGAAGGGTAGGCTCTACAATGGGGAAATGGTTAGGAAAGCAGTTAGGACGTTCCTTGAGGCATCCCCGGCCAGCTGAAACACAGGGAGCAAATTTTCTTCCCACCATGCTCCTCCTACATACGGAATACCGAGCCGAAACCTCTTCAAGTCCAGTCAGTCCGCATCAATCCACGCCATCCACTATCTCCCTTTCCCCTTCTGGTTAGAAATAGGTTAGAAAAATAAAAAGGCACTTATGGTTAAGATTCCATAAGTGCCTGAATTTCTTGGTTGCGGGGGCAGGATTTGAACCTACGACCTTCGGGTTATGAGCCCGACGAGCTACCGAACTGCTCCACCCCGCGTCACGTCGAATATATGTAGGCGCGTCCTCCCGCCCTGTCAAGCTCTTTTCCACATCTCCTCCTCGGTCCAGGCGGATAGGAACGGAAGCCCGGCAGGCCGAACGAATATTTCGCTTCGGATATACTAAAAATGTGCCGCCTTTTCCTCTCTCCGACAAGACGGGTTTAAGATATGCAATCTCCCCGCCTCAATGCGGCTCAACGGACAACCACAGGCGACTGCGACCGGGACAGGTCTCCCGTAGGCAGGCCAGGGAGGAGCCGAGGCCTCGAGCGGCTCCATGAACCATATATAATGAAACGCACGGACGCACAAAAAACATTCCGCCGTTTCTCCCGATGCGAACGGCGCATGGACAAAGCGGAATACGTGTGTCTGCCGCTCCGCTGCTCTCTCCAGTCGCAGGCGCTCCCCCGACGCCCATAATCGACATACACACACGATAAGAGACCGCACCGCCATGAACAAATTTATACCATCCTGTTCGTCCCGTATTCCGTAGAGAACAGGAGGGCAGACAAGCATCCCCAAAGCTCAGACTGTCTTTTTGCGCGCCGCCCTGGCCGCATCACGCGCGGCCCGCTGGCGTTCGGCCTCTCCTTTGCTCAGAATGCAACCGCACCATTTTTGCCGGTACAGTCCCATTTCTTTGGAAAGGTGGATACCGTCCTGCCAATACGGACGAAAATCCCGGTACAGAAAGCACGCCCCCGCATCGCACGCCGCCGTTTCCGCCTCTGCCGCAATCTCCGCATGATGCTGGTAGCGTGAATAAAGCAAGCTGGTGCAAAAAGCGTCGAAGCCCCGGACACGGGCCAGCCGAGCCGCGGCCTTCATGCGGGTACGATAACAATCGCGGCAACGGACGCCCTCGGCCGTGCGCGCACCCAGCGCCTTCACCCAAGCCGCCGGGTCCACAGCATCCTCCCCCGTTTCGGGTTCCCACACCACCGGCACGCCCATGAGTTCCGACACCTGTCGCATGGCTTCGCGCCGACGCTGATATTCGTCCTGGGGATGAATATTGGGATTGAAAAAATACGCGGTGACGGCAAAGCCTTCCTCGCGCAGACGGATGATGGGCATCAGCGAGCAGGGCCCGCAACACACGTGCAAAAGCAAGGTTTTCACAGTCGGCCTCTCCCCTCGGAACTACAATTCCGCCGCCCGAACCCGGGCCTCGCGCGCGTCACGATGCCGCCCCTGGGCTTCCAGCGCCCGGGCCAGTTCCAGCCAGGCGGCCTTGCGATCCGGCCGCAGGGCCACGCTCTGACGAGCCAGAGTTTCGGCCAACTCCGGGTCTTCGTCGCCGTCCAGATACAGCCGGGCCATGAGATGCAGGCTGAAGGCGTCCTGAGGATTGCGCAGCAGGGCCTGATGCAGGCGCTCGCGGGCCTTATCCGGATGCCTTTCCCGCAATTCCAGGCGGGCCAGGCAGCGGTGCGGCAGAGAGCTTGCCGGGTCGGCCACGGCAGCGCGCTCATACAGACGGCGGGCTTCATCGCCGTCACCCCGGCTTTCGGCCAATTCGCCCAGACGAATGCAGGCGTATACATGGCCGGGGTCCAGGTCCAGGCAAGTCCGGAATTGCGCGGCGGCCTCGGCCGCATCGCCCAGGGTCGCGCAGGCCGTGCCCAGATTGTAGTGTCCGGCCGGTTCGCCGGGCGCCCGCTTCACGGCTTCCTCAAAGGCCCGGCGGG
>ERZ1106941.2867-NODE-2867-length-11421-cov-7.187313_pt1 | contig 11421 bp, 9 predicted proteins | sample MGYA00403670_ERZ1106941 | MGnify/ENA primary metagenome ERZ1106941 (study PRJEB35170, sample SAMEA104062400) | human gut metagenome | biome: human gut; feature: human-associated habitat; material: faeces | place: Denmark | collected 2012-06-04 ...
CCCTGAATTTTTGTCAGATTCGGAACTTACTGTAAATCTGATCCTGTATTTCCACTTCCGCTTACTGTCAACTACATTTAGCTCTGTAGAGTTTCCGTCTTTCTATGTAAATTATTATTGAAAGTTCCCGTTTCTGATCTCCATCCACATCAGATTTCTATTCCTGCCAGCTCTGTCATTTTTTCTTTCGTAAAATGATTAAAGACTGCAATCGTTCTTCCAACTCCGATCACGGCACAGACCGTTCCGATTCCAATCCCGATCAGATGTCCTCTGCAAAGTAAACTGATACAGATCGTCACTGTCACATTAAAAACATCAAAACAATTCTTTGTAAAACCAACGCTTTTATGAATACAGTCTGCGATCGCCTGCACGATCCCGTCTCCCGGGTTTGGAATGATCCTCATATTCAATGACATAGCCGCTCCGATCCCCGTCAGGATCAATGCAAGGATCAGCACTGCAAACCGGACTGCATACTGCTTTCCGTCTGCCTCTCCTTCTGAAAAATCCGGGATAACTTTTGCAAAAAGATTTAAAAACCGGGTAAATATCATACTCAGCGGGATCTGTAAAACATCCATAAGGAAAACCAGCTTTCGGTTCATCCGGTTCGCATGCTCCAGTACTGCCCCTTCCGTCTTTTCGCTTCTTCTGTCCCTGATAAAATGCAGGATCAGTTCCACCACAACAAAAACGCAGTAAAGCCCCATCGTTGTATTTCCGAAATTCATCCCCGTGATCTGTGAAATACTGTAGGACACCGAAATGATCGGAGATACCCCCAGTCCTGCCTTCGTATTTAATGTCAGTCCCATCGCAAGGATCAACAATCCTGTAATGTAAAATATGATTCTGTTGATCGTCTGTCTTCTCATTTGTCTTTCTTTAATTCCTCTATCACGCATTCATGGTCTTTAGTTCTGATATTATAATTAATCCCGACCAAAAGCATATTTCCCTGATATTCTTTTAAACTCTCAAAATATTCTTTCTGCCGGATCTGCTCAATCGCTCCCCTGGCACTTTTATCCCACTTTAGTTCTACAATCAACGCTGGTTTTTCCTGAAATTTCTTTCTTGGTACAAATACAAGATCAGCAAATCCTTTTCCGCCTGCCAGTTCCCGGTGTACGGTATAAAAATTTCTTGCTGCATATAATGCCAGTGAAATTGTATAACTTAATGCATTTTCGTCATTGTATTGTATATGTGCTGTTTCAAAATGTGCCTGCCTGATTCCCTCTGCTACCTGCAAAGGTCGTTTCTGCCAGATTGCATTTAATGTATCTGCAGAATTTTTCAATGCGGTCGACACTTCTCCCCATTCTGATACAGCTACACTGTTCACATATTCTCCCCGTATTTCGTTATTAGGGATCCTTACGGTCTTATTTTCATAATCATATGCCAGGTAACCAAGGTGGATCAGCAGGGTCAGCACATCATCTTCCGTCCTGAATGTAGCCATATCATTGATAAAACTACCAGTATTTACAGGAACTGATTCTCCTGCCATCATGCTCAGTACATCTTCCCTCAATCCATCAAAATTCATATCAATATAAATCTTCAACGCTTCAAACGTCTCCGTCTGATTCCAGTAATTTCCGATTTTACCAAATCTCATACAACTGACAACCGATCTTGGACTGTAAACAGCCGGAACTTTATCAAAAGAATACCCGTCATACCAGCATTTTACTTCTTCTCCGTCCATCTTATATTTTTCGCACAATGAAGCAACTTCTTCTTCCGTAAATCCAACATACTCTGCCATCGGTCCGGGATCGATCATTGAAAATTCATCAAACATATTCAAAGCTGAATGAGTCCCATATTTTTTTATAGGAAGAATCCCCGTCATATATGCAAGATGGATACACGGCTTATCTTTCAACATATCTCTCAGAAAATCAAGATAAATCTCCTGTGCTTCTTTGTCTTCTTTATACTCCCGAAAAATGCAGTCCCATTCATCAATAATGACAACAAACGGTCGTCTTGTCTCTTCATATACATCCTGCATTGCCTCGATCAGATCATTTTCATCAAAATAATCCACATCCGGATACTCTCTTTTCATATCGCGAAGCACCAGTTTTTTCATCCGCTCCAGCAAGTCGTATACATCCCTGCTTCTGCTCAGAAATTCCTGCATATTAAGAGAAATCGTATTATAATGATTCAAATATTTTTCAAAATCTTTGTCTTTTGCAATTTTGAATCCCGAAAAAAGTGCTTTAGAATCACACCCACAGCTATAATATGCTGTAAGCATATTTGCCGCTGTCGATTTTCCAAATCTTCTCGGACGGCTAACGCAAAGATATCCCTGCATTGTATTCAGTACCTGATTCGTATAGCTCAGCATACTCGTTTTGTCCACATAAATTTCAGAATTAACAATCTTACCAAATCCATCTGCATTGGAATTTAAATATCTGCCCACGCATCTTCCTCCTGATTTTCTTTTTGCATACTATTTTTATTATACACCATATTCGGTGTTATTTTCTATTTTTTCAGCAAATCCTGTTCGTTTTCATAATATCCTGCTTTCTTTCATGATACACCGCTTTCTTTATACAACGTGCTGTATTTTCAGCGATTTTTTCCTATTTCCATGAGAATTTGCACTCTTTTTGATCATTTTCACAAGAATTTTTTCAATTCTTTTGTTGAAAATCTTAATTTTTTTATTTTTCAAGGTATTTTTCAGAGAAAAATTCTTAATTTTTCAGCCTGTCTGATTCTTCTGTTTTTTCCTTCCCTTGACATCCGGTGCTATAGTGTAACTGTAGCAAAGAAAAAGCACTTAACAATACCTACTTGTACAGAAAGTTGAAGGCTGCTAAGCGGATTCAGAATTTGGAGGAAAAGATAAATGAATACTTTAAAAGCTGAAAAAAGAGACATGTCAATCAAAGCCAAAAAACTTAGACGCGAAGGATTTGTTACCGGTTGTATTTTCGGCCGTGAAATGAAAGAGAGCATTCCACTTAAAATGGAAAAAGCAGATGTTGAAAAACTTCTGAAAGTTGAGAACAAAGGTGGACAGGTAATGCTCGAAGTTGATGGTCAGACTTATGATGCACTGATCAAAGAAGTTGATTATAATCCATTAAAGGGTTATGTTGATGAGATTGATTTCCAGGCACTTGTAAGCAATGAGAAAGTTCATTCTGTTGCTGAGATCCATCTTGTCAACCTTGATAAACTTGCTGCCGGTGTACCACAGCAGATGTTACAGGAGATTTCTTTCAAGGCTCTTCCTGCTGCACTGGTAGAGAAAGTTGAAGTAGATGTCGGAGATCTCAAGGTTGGTGATACCATCCGTGTGGCTGATCTTCCGATCGCCAAAGACAAAGATGTTGATCTTATGACTGATGTTGATGCTACGGTTGTAACGATCACAGAAGTTCACGTAAAAGCTTCTGACCTTGAAGCTGAAGATGCCGACGCAGACGAAGCAGCCGAAGCATAAGGTTATCGTTGCAGTCGCCAGAGTCTTGTACAGACGCCTCTTCTGGTTCGCTGCTTACATGGATTTTTAAAATACGGGTGATGGAACAGAAGTTCCACCGCCTGTATTTTTTTCTGTAGTATGCAGGGAAAACCACTATATATAAAAGAGAACCCGCCGCCTGCAGATTCTCTTCTCTTTCATCACTTCTCTTCTATTACTTAATATACCCGATAAAGGTATTTCCACTTCCTGCCACCATAGCATTCATCTCATCCATAGTCACAGTCTGCGATGCCCCTGTATCCGGGTCAAAATACGTGATATCTGTCTTGGAATATCCGGTCATCAGAATCGCATGATCTGCACTTGTCAGAGCGATCACCGGGCAGCCCTTATTGATCACATACAATACCTGATCCAGCGTACAGCCCGTAAGATCTGTCTTCTCCGCCTCATACGCTTTCATATAGCGTTCACATGCCTCCAGCGAGCTTTCTCCACTTTCCTTTGTCACCGCAACATCGTCAATAGAATACACCAGATCCCGGTTTCCTTTTTCCCATACATAAGCCTGTTCCGATGAGATCACAACACCGGAAATTTTTTCCGCCTTCTGGATCGCATAGCCTGCCTTATCGTAGATTCCGACCAGTTCACCCATACCATACACATAATATTTCACACGGTCATCCTTTCCTTTCAGAACGATCGTCAGTGCATTTTCGGCTACCTGCTGATCCGGCTGGAGCAGCTTCACCTCCGTCTTTTCGATTCCCTCTGCAAAAGTAAACCGGTACTGCTTTCCCAGCTTCTCCGAACTGTATGAGGTAAGAGAAATCTTCGTATCTTTCTTTTCTACATTATTTGTAATATATTCCTGTGAAGTAACATTATAGATCTCTCCCGCTTTCGCAAGACGGTTCAGTGTCACCATATTTCCCTCGATCAAAATATCAGAAATATAGATCCCCTGATCTTCAAAGGAATACTCTGCTATTTTTTTATTTTTCGAATCATGGATCTCAAGCTGATACATCGGAGTTGTCTTCTCACCGGATGCCGTCTTTCCGGCATCGGAAGTCCGCAAAATTCCATAAATAAAATCTCCATTCAGGAATCCCAGCGGGCGAACGGCTTCATTCTTTGCCGCTTTCACACTATATTCATCCCCGCTGGAAAGATCCATCACCCGGATCTCCTTTGCCGCATCTTTCTCTCCGTCTGTCTGATAAGCAAGCTGATGTCCGTCATCAGAAACTGCATACTTTCCGGCTTCCAGACCTTTTGCAAGCACTTCCTGCTGGTTCTTATCAAGATCGATCCTGTAGAGGACCTGATCTGCAAGCACATACAGCAGCTCCTGTGCATGATTATAATAAACCATCTTTCCCAGTTCATCTTCTGCAATGGCAAAAGATTTTGTACTCGGAATAAAGCCTTTCTCCTGAATCAGATTGCTGTCCACATTAAAATAATAAATGCCGACACCAACTTCTCCTTCATGCTCTCCCCGGTTCATATATCCATAAACCGCAAAGGCAATATTCCCATGATCGTCCATACTGATGATCCGTACCGCATGCTGATCATTCAGGCTCCTCACATCCTGTGTATCTTCCTCCGCAAAGCTGAAAACTTTCGTCAGCTCCTCATTTTTCTTATTATACATCCACAGAGTACGGTTCTGCACAAAGGCAAGGATCGAATCCTTTTTATTTGTCTCATAAGGCACATCTTCTGGCACGATTCCAAGCAGGATACCCTTTTGATCCATCACACTTCTACTGCTGCTGAACACTTCCTGAAGATCCCGGTTATAATCCAGCAGGTAGATCGTATCTCCCACCGACCGGATCCTGAAAAATTCTTTCACATTATACCGTGCCGTTTCCTCTTTATCATCCTGACAACGCACCTGATATTTTGCAAGAATGGATGTATAAACACTGTTGCTTTCTTTCAGACTCCACTGCACATCGCCCACGATCTCCGGGTTCAGGTCTCCCCACTGGATATGAGTAATATCTGAGTGGATATTGACGGTCTGGTAAGTCGTATTATCACTCTCTTCTCCCGGCTCAAGATACATACTCAGTGTATCTTCATCACTCTGGTCCAATGCCTTTGCATGAAAATCTTTTGCAAATGTAAGACATTTCCACGCAGTAATCTCATCCGGCTTCTCGATCCGGGTGAAATAATTCACCTTTTTCTGTGCTTCACCACTTCCCAGTGTCAGAGTCAGCTTCAGCACCGCCTCCTGTGCTGACTGATCCAGGGCAGTCCCCAGTTCCAGCGTAACTTTCCCATCCTCTTCTTTGACTTTTCCTTCTGCGTAAGTATCTGCTCCATCCAGTGAATAAACTTTATAGCTGATCTTACTGATCTTATTTCCATTCTCTGCGATCTCAGCCTGAAGCGTTCCATTGCTCTCCAGCGGAGTGATCGTATCACGCATGGCAGTGACATCCATCTGGTCTACATACCCGGACAGAAGATTGATCTCCTGACCACTCACGGTAAAAGAAACTACCGGGAGCGTCGGCTCGCCCATTGTCATAATCTTATCGTCCGTCCCACGGTTCATCACATAATTACTTATCAACAATGCTCCGGCAAAAAATACCGCCAGCACGATTCCCTTTATTATTCTTTTTATCATTATTTATTCTCCCTGAAATCCCGTCGCCAGTGCTTATCCTTTTCTATGATCCTTTTCTATGATCCCTTTCTAAAATCCCGTCACCGATGCCTGCTCTTTTCTGAAAGAAGCCTGCCCAGTGTCGGCTGGATATTCAGAAATGCTTCACACTCTTCCAGCTTCTTTCTGCTCTCCGCTTCTATTGCCCCATCAGTCTTCCCCCTCCTGACTGCACGCAGCAGAATATTCTTCGGTGTATGTTCCATATCAATAAATTCCAGTACCTGGGTTTCATATCCCTCGCTTTCCAGATACTTTGCCCTCAGTCCATCTGTCACCAGTGCTGCGAACCGCTCTCTTAACAGACCATACTCCATCACCGTAGCAAGTACCTCCGGGGTCTCCCCCGCTTCAAACTGCTCATTGATCTCATGCTGGCAGCATGGAACGGAAAGGATCACTTTTGCATTCCAGCCAACTGCCTTCGCCAGTGCATAGTCCGTTGCCGTATTGCAGGCATGCAACGTCACCACCATGTCCACACGGTTTACTCCTTCATAATCTGCAATATCTCCCTCTAAAAACTGAAGCTTTTCATATCCGTACTTCTCTGCCAGCTCATTGCAGTGCCGGATCACCTCACTCTTCAGATCCAGTCCTATAATGCGTATGTCATATTTTTTCAATTCATGCAGATAATAATACATCGCAAAAGTAAGATACGACTTCCCACAGCCAAAATCCAGGATCGTCAACTCTCTTCCCCTGTCAAGCTGCGGCAGGATATCTTCGATAAATTCCAGGAATCGGTTGATCTGCCGGAACTTATCAAATCTTGTATGCACGATTTTCCCGTCCTGCGTCATAACTCCAAGATCCTGCAGAAACGGAACTTTCACTCCTTCTTCCAGAATATACCGCTTTTTGCGGTTATGGGACAGGTCTGCCGCCTTTGCTCTGATCTTTTTCTGCTTTCTGCGGATCGTCACCTTTCCCTTTTTACTGATCAGCACTGTACAGTCCTGACTCACCGTTTCCAGTTGCATCTGTCCAAAACCTCCATCACTACAGCCAGGATCTCACCCGCCGCTTCGGGATTTAAATTTCGATGAAATGCCTGCGTCTTCGTAAACGCTTCTAATTGGAACATCAATTCCCCTCTTTTTTCCAGCGGACGTACTTTTATCTTCAAAATCCCCTGAACCGGTTCTGTTCCACACTCCAGCAGCACCGCAGTTCCTTCTTTTTCCTTTGGACTGCTGATGACTGCACGTATAAATTCTCTATTTAAAACTTCCTTCAGAAGCTTTTTTATTTCTTCCATATATATAACTCCATCCTGTCGTATGATACGACGGAAAATCTCTTTTCTTTCACTTTATCAATTCTTATTTTGCAGAATATTCCCGAAGATGTCAAGAGGTCAGACACCGGTTCCTGATGTCTGACCTCTCTTTCTTTCGTTATACGTAATACTGCTTTTTTTCCCATTCTTCCTGTTCCAGAAGAAATCCTTTCTCCCGGAGTGCAGCCTCGATCATATCCAGGGTTTCCTCACTGTCAGCCTCCACTACATGGTAATGATAATCTGAGGTAATATTCTTTAACGGACTGGATTTTCCCGTCTTGATATCATCTAAAAATTCCGCTGCCTTACGCCTGGAAGTAATATTCAGCTCCGCTTCCATATGTCCATAGACCCTGTGGTTTACCATGACATTTTTTACACTTCCTCCAAGATCCACAATAGAATATAATTCTTCTTCTACCTGGGCATCCGTATGCTTTACCTTAAATGTCCGCTGTACGGATGCATCCTCATTGAGAAGATAGCCCCTGTTAGTGGAAATGATCTCATGTCCTGCAGCACGGATCAGTGCAATATCCTGCACGATCACCTGACGGCTCACTGCATACTGTGCTGCCAGTGCTTTCCCGGATACAGGGACGGTGCTGTTCTTTATCTGATTTATAATGGCAGTTCTTCGTTCTGATCCTGTCATCATACCTCTTCCTTTCTACTACTGTGGTTTCTCTTCTTAATTTATAGCATGAAGATTTTTCATGGAAATGTCAAGTATCGGTGCAGAATGCGTCAATGCTCCACTGGAAATATAATCAACTCCAAGTGCTGTCAGTCTGCCGATATTTTCCTTTGTCACATTTCCTGAACACTCTGTCTCTGCTCTTCCGTCAATGATCCGGATTGCCTCGCTCATATCTTCCGTTGACATATTATCCAGCATAATGATGTCTGCTCCTGCCTCTGCTGCCTCTTTTACCATTGCCAGATTTTCAACCTCGATCTCAATCTTTCGGACAAACGGTGCATATTCCTTTGCCATTTTGACTGCTGCCGTAACACTACCTGCTGCACCGATGTGATTGTCCTTCAGAAGTACTCCGTCTGAAAGATTATACCGATGATTGTAACCGCCACCGACACGGACTGCATATTTTTCAAAAATCCTCATGTTCGGTGTTGTCTTTCTTGTATCAAGAAGTTTTGTCTTACTTCCTTCCAGCAGAGCCGCTACGGAGTGTGTATAGGTTGCAATTCCGCTCATTCTCTGCAAATAGTTCAGAGCCACACGCTCTCCTGAAAGGAGAACCCGGATATCACCGGTCACCTTGCCCATCAACTGACCATTTTTGACTTCATCGCCGTCTTTACAGTAAAATTCTGTCTCCGTCTTATCATCCAGCAATTCAAAGACCCTGCGATATACATCCAGTCCTGCAATAATACCGTCCTGCTTGCAGATCAGTTCTACTTCTCCTTTGACATACTCCTTCATCACCGCATTCGTACTAACGTCCTCACTGGAAATATCTTCTTTTAAAGCCTCCAGGATCAGATGATCTACCTGAAGTGTCATTGTAATTGTATTCATACCTGTTCTCCTCCAATTTTCTTTGCCGCACGCTTCGCAAACACCAGACTCTCCAACAGCGAATTGCTTGCCAGCCGGTTTGCTCCATGCACTCCGTTACAGCTTGTCTCTCCCACAGCAAAAAGATGATCCATCGAAGTCTTACTGTCAGAATCAACCCATACTCCTCCCATAAAATAATGCTGTGCAGGAACAACCGGGATACATTCCTTCGTCACATCATATCCTTCTTCCAGACAATGATGGTAAATATTCGGGAAATGATTCAGTATTGTATCTTTATCAATCCGTTCCATGGAAAGCCATACATGATTTGTTCCGTCTTTCTTCATCTGTCTCCGGATCTCTTCTGTTACCACATCACGCGGAAGAAGTTCATTTACAAATCGTTCTTTATTCTTATCTAAAAGGATCGCACCCTCTCCCCGGACGGATTCCGAAATCAGGAAACGTCTTCCCGGCTTTGTGGAATACAGTGTTGTCGGGTGGATCTGCACATAATCCAGATGCTCCAGACGGATTCCATGCTTTTCAGAAATATCCAGTGCATCCCCTGTCAGATGTGGGAAATTGGTAGAATGCTGATATCTTCCTCCAATTCCACCGCTTGCCCAGATCGTATTATCTGCATAAATCTCCAGTTCCTGACCGTTCTGATCCTTTGCGTAAATTCCCCTGCAGACTCCATCTTCCACAATAATGTCTGTCATTGTAGTATATTCGTAAATTTCCACATTCGCAAGCTTCTTCACCTGTGCAAGCAGCTTACTTGTAATTTCTTTTCCTGTAACATCCTCATGGAAAAGGATTCTCGGTCTGGAATGGGCCCCTTCTCTTGTAAATGCATAGATTTCTTCCAACGGCTTATCTGTTTCCGGCTCTCTTCCTTTTTCCTGATTTCCTTCTTCAGCAGAATTACCTTCCGGAACATCTGACTCTTTCTGAAATTCAACACCATATCCGATCAGATCCTGAATGATCTCTCTGGAACTGCGGATCATAATATCTACTGATTCTTTCCTGTTCTCATAATGTCCCGCTTTCATTGTATCTTCAAAATAACTGTCGTAATCATCCTCATCATGAAGCATACAGATTCCACCCTGTGCAAGAAATGAATCACTGCTCTCTAAATCTGACTTTGTGATCATGATGATCTTTTTATCTCTGGGAAGATTCAACGCACTGAAAAGTCCTCCCACACCTGTTCCTACGATCACTGCATCTGCTTTCATTTTCATAACAAACTCCATTCTTCCGGCTCTTATTTTGCCAGTTCTAACATTCTCTCCAAAGGTTTTTTGGATTCTTCCCGAAGTGCATCATCCACAAAAACTTCATTTTCCCCGGTCTTTAAGACATGAAGAATCTTTTCCAACGTCACTTTTTTCATATTTCTGCATACAGGAAGCGTTTCTGTAAAATAGAATTTCTTTTCAGGATACCGTTTCTCCAGTTCATACAGGACACCACTCTCCGTACAGATGATCATCTCCTGTGCATCCGTCTCTCCCGCATAATTGATGATTCCGGTTGTACTTCCGATATAATCTGCCAGTTCCAGAACTGCCTGCGGACATTCCGGGTGTGCCAGCACTTCTGCATCCGGGTGTGCTTTCTTCGCATCCTGAATTTCTTCTACTTCCATATACTCATGTACGATGCAGAATCCTTCATTATAAATAAAATGCTTTTCCGGTACAAGTCCTGCAATATAATGTGCCAGGTTGCGATCCGGGATAAAGAAAATATTTTTATTCGGAAGGTTCTTTACGATCTTTACTGCATTTGCAGAAGTAACGCATACATCAGAATGACGTTTCAATTCTGCAGTTGAATTAATATAACAGACTACCGCAAGATCATCATACTCCGCACGCACTTTCTCGATCGTTTCAGGGGATGCCATATGTGCCATCGGGCAATCTGCTGCCATATCTGGCATCAGAACCGTCTTTTCCGGGTTCAGGATCTTGGCACTCTCACCCATAAAGGAAACTCCGCAAAATACAATCGTCTTTTCTTTCAGGCCTACTGCCACCTTGCTCAGATAAAAGGAATCTCCTATGTAATCTGCTATCTCCTGGATCTCAGGTCTTACATAATAATGAGCCAGGATCACCGCATCTTTTTCTTTCTTTAACTGCTCTATCTCTTCTTTGATCGTCATATCTGCACCTCTCTGTTTTTTTCAAACTTTACTTTTCTGTGGGTTTTATTTTTCATAAGTTATGATCAGCGTAAATTATAACACCGCAGTTTACAGGTGACAAGACAGATGTTTTGACAAAAAATAGTACAGAAAAGTTAAATGTTTGTGAAAAATGCCACAATGCCTTTACTTTATTACGTTTTTATAAAAAAATAGCCGCCAAGAAGAAAATTTCCCCTTAACGACTATATAAACTACGATT
>ERZ1106941.2885-NODE-2885-length-11322-cov-32.437561_pt1 | contig 11322 bp, 7 predicted proteins | sample MGYA00403670_ERZ1106941 | MGnify/ENA primary metagenome ERZ1106941 (study PRJEB35170, sample SAMEA104062400) | human gut metagenome | biome: human gut; feature: human-associated habitat; material: faeces | place: Denmark | collected 2012-06-04 ...
CTTAACATTATTTTTTGAGAAGATGTGTCACCTATCATTGACAACTGAACAAAAAAATATTGCCGGCAAGCCATGGGCTATTGAAAAATCCTGATGGATATGTTATAATAATGCTTATGAGTATTTTTTAAGAGGGTTTTATTATGCAGGGTTGTAAAAAGGTTGTTTCCATTCAGGATATATCAGGTCTTGGCCGGTGTTCGCTAACAGTTGTGATACCTGTGCTTTCCGCTATGGGTATTCAGGTGTGTCCTGTGCCTACGGCTGTGCTTTCGGCACACACGGGCTACAGCGAGTTTGTTATGAGAGATCTTACAGACTTTATGAAGCCTGCATTGGAACACTATAAAAAAATGGATATGAAATTTGACTGTGTGTACAGCGGGTTTCTAGCTTCAAGCGAGCAGATAGACCACTGCCTTGAGTTTTTCGAGGCTTTTCCTGACGCCCTGAAGGTCGTAGACCCTGTTATGGGTGACGGCGGAAAGGCATATAAGACCTACACAAAGGAGCTTTGCAGCCGTATGGTCGAGCTTGTAAAGGTGGCGGATATAATCACGCCTAACCTCACAGAGGCGGCTATACTTCTTGGCGAGGAATATCCTACGGCTTCAATGCGCAGCTCTGAGATAAAATCATGGCTTGTAAGGCTTTCAAAGCAGGGCGCAAAGATCATTGTTATCACAAGCGTAAATCTTGCAGACGGCGGAATGTCAACTGTAGGCTATGATAAAGAAAATAATAGCTTTTGGAAAATAAAGAATGATTATGTTCCTGCACACTATTCAGGAACGGGAGATATGTTCACAAGTGTTCTTATTGGAGGACTTCTCAAGGGTGACAGCCTGCCTATCGCAATGAACAGAGCCACAGCGTTCACAGAGCTTACTGTCAAGACTACATACAGCTACCAGACCCCATGGACAGATGGTCTTATGCTAGAGGGTCAGCTCCCTTGGCTCACAAGCTATCAGGAGCTTAGGGACTATACGAATTTGTGATATCGGGAAGAGTGATCGCAGATGAACAGACTTAATATCGTGCTTGTAGAGCCGCAGATACCGCAGAACACAGGCAATATTTCAAGGACTTGTGCAGTGACAGGTGCGGCACTGCATCTTGTGAAGCCTTACGGCTTTGAGATAAGCGACAAAAAGCTAAAGCGTGCAGGGCTTGATTACTGGGATAAGCTGGAGATACATGAGTATGACGACCTTGACGACTTTTTCTCCAAAAACAGTGGTGAGTTTTACTTTTTTACCACAAAGGGCAGAATGGTACACTCAGATGTGGATTATTCGCAGGATAGGGAAGTGTATATAATTTTCGGCAGAGAGGACAAGGGGCTGCCTGAGAAACTGCTTTATGAAAATCCCCAAAGCTGTGTGAGGATACCAATGAGGAAAACGCTCAGAAGCCTTAATCTGTCAAACTCAGTGGCGATAGCCTGCTATGAGGTTTTAAGGCAGTGGGATTATCCCGACCTTGGCAGAGAGGGCAAGCTGACGCAATATACATGGGACGAATAAAATAAATAAAAAAACGGAGGGTGAATTTATGGCAAAAATAAAATTTCTTACCGACTCAGCGAGCGATATCACTGATGAGCTTGAAAAGAAGCTGGATATCCAGATAATGAATTTCAAGGTGGCAATGGGTGATGACAGCTACACATCAAGGATAGATTTCGACAACGAGAAATTCTACAAAATGCTTGACGATTTTGACGGCATACCTGTTACATCGCAGATAACAGCTTTTGAATATCAGGAAACTTTTGAGAAGCTCTACAGCGAGGGCTATACTGATGTTATAAACACTACCATAAACTCAAAAGGCTCGGCAACATACAACAACGCTGTTATGGCGGCAGAGGAGTTTTATTCCGTTCACCCTGAAGCAAAGGGCAAGTTCACTATATACAATATAGACGGCGAGAGCTACTCAGGAGCGTATGGTTATGCAGTAGTTCAGGGCGCAATGAAAGCCACAAAGGACGTTCCTGCGGCTGATATCGTGGCATTTATGGAGGACTGGATAAAGAACTGCGTTATTTTCTTTGCACCATATACACTCAAATATGCAAAGAAGTCAGGAAGAATTCCGTCTGCGGCTGCTTTTGTGGGCGAGGTAATGGGTCTTAGACCTATCATGAGGATACATGACCATGCTATCGTTACAGAAACAAAGGTAAGAGGCGACAAGGCTATTGTGCCAAAGATACTTGACCTGACTGTAAAGGAAATGATACCGCAGACACCTTACTGCATAGTTTACGGCAATGACGAGAGTGTCAGGGACGAAATGGCGCAGGCTATGACGAAGAAGGTGGGCTATCCACCTGCGGAGTGTTTCCAGATAGGTGCGGCAATTGCAATAAACGCAGGTCCAAAGGTGACGGGCGTTATCTTTAAGGCACAGAATAAGTAAATTGGATATGGATATAAAAAGACGGACGTTTCGCTTTGAAACGCCCGTTTTTTTGTCAGCTCATGTTGTTATTTGTTTTTGCGTGATTTTCTGCCTGCAACTACAAGTCCGCTTCCTGTGATAAGGATAGTAAAGAGGATACCGCCAAGGTCATTGCCTGTGTTAGGGTTTGTGCTTTCTGCATTGTTCTTTACAGGGTTCTTGCTGTCAGTGTTTGAGTTGCTGTTTGTGCTTGTGCCACTGTTATTTGAACTTGTGTCTTTGCTGTCTGAGTTTGTATCGCTGCTGTCAGAGCTTGTATCATTTGCCTTTGGCGTCATAGTAAGGTCAGTGATGACCCACAAGGTGCCGTCAGAGCCGTCGCTCGTATCATTTTCATAGCGTTTGTAATTTACAAATTCGCCGTTTATCTTCAGCTTAGTGTCTGGCCCGAATATGTAAGAGGTATTTTCACTTTCAACAAAACCAACAGCCGTCACATACACACCATAATAGTGAGTCTTTCCGGCTTCAAAAGCGGTGATCTTGTTTTCATAAATTTCGCTTCCCCACTCTGGCTCTGTAGAGATCAGACCGGTCTTGCTGTCAAGCTCCCACCACGCAGCTCGGAGCGCATAGTTTGCGCCGTCTGGCACATTGCCTGTAAACACTGGCTTGTCGCCGTCCTTGAAGTTGATGGTGGCGTCGTTGATCTCCACCACGTCAATAACTTTCACGGTGGACGGCGTCATGGTCAATACATTGCTGAACCAAATGGTTTCACCGCTATCATCCACATCGATCTGATCGGGTGTCAGGGTGATTTCTTCGCCGTTGATATAGAGCTTCGTGTTCTGATCGAAGCGGTAGCCCTCTTCCATGCCCAAATCGGAAATCTTGAAATATACGCCATAGGTATAGCTTTTGTCGGCTTCAAATTCCGTAATGAGCTTACCGTTATAGCGTTCGTTCCAGTAGTCGCTGGAGGTAATGCCATAACCGCTGCCGTCATTGGCGTCCCACCGCTGATGATCGGTGTCAACGATAGGGTCAATGACACCGGTGCTGAAAAGCGGTTTATCTCCGGCATTAAAGTTGATAATGGCATTAAGTCGGATTTCTTCAACAGCCTGACCGGGGCGCAGCTCTGTTCCATATCTAATAAGACAGGTCTTGCCGTCATCCATCACCATGACCCACGCGCTAGACGGCAGGCTTGCTCCATTCAGTGTAACATTTTCATTTTTCAAATTGCGATCGAAGGTATAGCCGTCCTTTGCCTGAAGTTTCACGGAATATATATACCTTCCGCCCTTTTCAAAGGTATTGAATCGAACATCGTCGTCCGAATAAACGCTTTCATCAGAATACCAGTAGCCAACCGTGTGCATTGTGTCGTCGGCGTCCTTTTCCTGCTTTTCCCAACACTCAAAGAGAATATCATATTTATCCTGATTAGTGCCTGTTCGCTTGGCCGATGCCTGTGGGGCATTGCCCGGCTGATAATCGAGCTTCACGTTTTCGATATCGATCATGTTAATACTGCTTAAAGTTGCCGCAGGCGTCCAATGTGCTTTTAGAGTAATATTCCCAGTGATCTTGGTATCAAAGGTATACTTTGCATCATTTAGATACCACCCAGCAAAATCATAGCCGTTCCTCTTCGGTTCATTTGGCTCGATCGCAGAAGTATTCAATACCTTTTGCTCTGACACTGCACTTCCGCCGTCTGAATCAAATGTCACTGTGAACTCATCAAAAGACCATGGAAATACACCACAGTTCTCGATCGTACCTCCAGAAATGACAACAATCGCCGTATTGTTTTTGCCATATACTGCATTGCCGAGACCTCCCAAGTCTACCTTGCAGTCCTTAATTGTGCCGCCGGTCATGGTGAAGCTGCCATTTTCGTATATGTTCACTGCACCGCCATTATTGCATGCAGAACAGTTTTCAATCGTTCCGCTGTTCATCACGAAGAAGCCGCCCTGCTTGACAAATACAGCACCGCCGTCGTCATCCGCTCTGCAGTTGCTGATCGTACCATCGTTCATTGTAAATGTGCAGCCCATGCCTATATCCACAGCAGCGCCGTCATCACCTGCTTTGCAATCCTTAATATTACCGCCGTTCATAACGAACTTGCCGTACTTGACCGGAGTTTCCGTTACACCAGTGTTGGATACATCCACTGCGCCGCCGTCTCCGTCGGCATCCGTGCAATTCACGATACTGCCGCTCTCTAGAGTAAGCGTTCCGCCCTTGACTTCAAATCCGCAGTTCTTGTTCTGCCCATCGATCTTGCCATTTGTGCCGCTGTCCTTTACTGTTAGGTTTCCGCTGCTGCGCACCCGAATTATATCCTCATCTGTCGAGCTGCAGCTCAGGGTATATCCGTTGAGATCAAGAGTAACAGTGCGCTCCACATCTAGTTCCCAGGTGGTCTCAATGTTTCCGCCCAACTTGATCTCTGCAAATTCCGTATTTTCCAATGCCGACTTCAGTTCTGTTTCATTACTGACTGTAGAATTTTCAGCAAATGTCAACATAGACATTTGTGGTGCTGCCAAACATAGGGTAAGGATAAAAGCGGTTATTCTCCCTTGCAGTGATCGTTTTTTCATAATATACATCTCCTTTTGATATTATATTTTTTCTTATGTTTGCTATTATCCTATAAGCACACCTCCATTACTTTGTATTTTCCCTAATGTGATATCCTTTATCTCATTATAACAAATCTATGAATAAATTTGTGATTTATTTCATAATAGTCATATGCCAATTCTGAAATTATATATCGTGGGGGACTTCCTTTTTTGATAAATATGATATATAATTAACGTAATACCATATGACAGCGGGAGGGATCGTTAAAATGAAGTTTTGCGAACAGCTTGGTAAGTATATAGAACAGCTTTCCTGCACGGCAAAGGAGCTTTGTAAGTTGTCAGGGATATCTCCCTCAACATTTAGCAGATACAGAAGCGGAGAGAGAATACCTGAGATAGACACTGTGGCGTTTGACGGGCTTTGCAATGCTCTTGAGGCTGTGGCAAGGGAAAAAGGCTATGACGATATGACAAGGGAGAACATAAAAAGAGCCTTTCTTGACTGTGAAGATATCATACCTGCCGACAGAGAGTCTATGCGGCAAAATTTCAATACCCTTATCTCAGCCCTTGATATAAACATCAAGCGTATGTGCAAGGAGATAAATTATGATGTTTCCACCGTTTTCCGTATACGGAACGGTACTAGAAAGCCTGCCGACCCTGAACGCTTTGTCGCCGCAATAGCAGGCTTTACTGCAAGGGAGCTTAGAACTCCCACAGAGATATCAGCGGTCGCACAGCTTGTGGGCTGTAATGAAAGTGATATAGAGGATGTGTCACAGCGTTATGAAGTGATATGCAAATGGCTGTTCAGCAATCATGCCAGACAGAGCAGAGAGATAAAAAGCGGTGGAATTGAAAAGTTTCTTGATAAGCTTGATGAGTTTGACCTGAACGAATACATAAAGGCGGTACGTTTTGATGAAATGAAAGTACCTGCATTGCCTTTTCAGCTTCCTGTGTCAAAAAGTTATTTTGGCATCAAGGAAATGATGGAAAGTGAGCTTGATTTTCTGAAAGCCACGGTCTTGTCACGTTCTAATGAGCCTGTGATAATGTATAGTGATATGCCTATGAAGGAAATGGCTGATGATCCCGAATTTCCGAAGAAGTGGATGTTCGGTATGGCTCTGATGCTTAAAAAGGGTCTGCACCTTTGCCAGATACATAATCTTGACCGCTCCCTAGATGATATGATGCTTGGTCTTGAAAGCTGGATACCGATGTATATGACGGGGCAGATAGCGCCTTACTATTTGAAAAATGTACAGAATAATGCTTTTTTGCATTTGCTGAAGGTATCAGGTGCGGCGGCTCTTTCAGGGGAAGCCGTGGCAGGCTTTCACAGCGAGGGCAGATATTATCTGACCAAGTCCAAAAAGGAGCTTGGATATTATCGTAAACGTGCCAATGATCTGCTTTCAAACGCCTGCCCGCTTATGGAGATATACCGAAGTGACAGGGAAAAAGATTTCAGCGATTTTCTCACTGCCGACTCTCACAGACGTGGCGGGCGCAGGAGTATTTTATCTGCTCTGCCTATTTATACTATGGATAATGACCTGCTCAATAGTATACTTGACAGAAACGGCATTGACGACCGCTGGGGCAGAGATATAAAAGCTTATGTCAGAGATCGTAAAAAGCGAGTTGAGAGCATACTGGAAACCATGACCATAGAGGATGAGATATGCTGTCTTTCCCGAGAGGAATTTGAAACACGTCCCCATGCCCTTGACCTGTCGGGTGTATTCTGTGCCAGTGATGTTCTTTACAGCTATGATGATTATTCTACACATTTAAAAAGCACAGAACGCTACGCACAGACACATGAAAACTATAGCCTTAAATATGCTAAGCGGCAGACCTTCTGCAATTTGCAAATACTGATCCATGAAGGTCAGTGGGCGATGATATCAAAGGGTAACGCGCCTGCTATACATTTTGTTATACGACACCCGAAGCTTCTCAGCGCCTTAGAGAATTTCATTCCGCCTGTTATAGAAGATCAATAAAATGCAGGATCATACTATCCCCTTGGTGTTCCTGACGAAAAAACGGACGCTTCCGATGGAAACGTCCGTTTTTATAGCCAAAAGAAATATATTCGGTTATTATTCTTCGTCCTTTGCGGCAAATCTGTTGAAGATAACTGCAAATATCGCAAAAATAACATATCCTGCGGCAATGACAGTGAGAATGTTCTTTGTCATTTCAACGCCTGTTGACGGATTTACTTTTGAGCTGTCAGCCTGCGATGAGGCCTCGTCAACTATCTGCTGTATCTTTTCTGTTGCCTGTGATTCTGTAAGCTCCTGAGAACTGTCGCCCTCGCTTACTGTAGTAACAGCCGCACCGACATTTTCAGGCTGTCTGGCTGCTGTTGTGGTGGTGCTTTCAGGCTGTGTGTTTTCGTCAGCCTTTGGCTCTGTGCTTGCTGTTGTAGTAGTTGTGGTCGTTGTATCGTCAGCAGGCTTTGGTTCTGCCGCTGTGACCTTTGTAACAGCTGATGTGTCAACTGCTTCCTTGACAGGCGTTACTTCCACGGAAGCTATCTGAAAATCTGCATTTGCCTTTAAGTAATAAAGCTGTACGAAAACCTCGTCGCTTGTTCTTGAAGGGTCAAGATCTGAGTATATCCACTGTGCTTCCTCGCCACCTGTGAGCTTCGTGCTCTGTGCAGACCAGCTTCCGTCAACCAACGCACCGACTGCACCGCTTGCGTTGCCTGATGACTTTACGTTGACCTTTACATTGTAATGCTGAGAATAGTCTGTTATGTAGTCAGAAAGCTTGAAACCGAACTGAAGGGAAGTTTCGCTGTTGAAGTCAGCGTCACCCTGCTTGTGTGTGAAAAGCGGTTCGGACTCAGGCTGTGCAGATGTTGCGGTTGTGGTGGTCTGAGTTTCGCTCTTTGCTGTTGTAGTCGTTGTGGTGGTTTCAACAGGCTTTGTCGTAGTTGTTGTAACTTTCTCAGACTTAGCCGTAGTTGTGGTAGTCGCTTCGGATTTGGTCGTAGTCTTTCCTGTAGTCGTTGTAGTTGTGGTCGACTTTGATGTAGTTGTAGTAGCTTCAGCCTTAGATGAAGCAGTGGTAGTGGTCGTTGCAGGAGTTGTTGTGATCTCCTCCCCTGCACTTACAGTGAGCGGTGAACCCTCTGTAGGTGCTGAGTATGAAACTGACTTGTATCCACCGTCAGCTTCCGCCACCATCGTTTCAACCTCTACCCAATAGTTTATCTTGCCTGTTACGCCGTCCTTTACCTTGAAAGTCGCAAGGGCAAGGTCTGTTCTGTCCTTTATGTTAGAACCTGTGAGGTTTGCACCGACTATTTTTATAGTTCCTGATGAAGCAACATAGTTGGTTATAACGGAAAATTTGCTTCCAACATTGTATGTACTCTCGCTCTCCTCATCGGTCGGCACATATACTGTTACCTTTGACGGGTCATAATGCAGGTCTATAGTGAAGCCTGCAACGCCTGTTTTATCAGGCTCAAGGCTCGCTTTTACGTTTATGCTGTCGCCTGCCTGTGCAAAGTTCTTGTCGCTTGTGAGCTTTATCTCGTTTCCGCCTGATGCACTAGCCACTGTGGAAACAATGCTCGTGAGCATAAGAAACGCTGTTGCCACCGACAGCGCCATCTTGTTTATTTTTATTTTTTTCATTTGATACCTCCGTTGCAAAATCGTGTTTTTCTGTCAGTATTTTGCTCTTGATTAATTTTGTTTACTATTGTTTTGTCTTTAATTTGTAATATTTCATTATAAAATATTACAAGTTCTGTTACCTTTGTCGTAATAGGATTATATCACAATATAAAGTAACACGTCAATAGTCAAAACAGCGAAAATAAGCACATTTTTTTGGATATATTTATAATGAGAGCATTTGTGTCACAATATGTATGTACCGATCAACAGCAAAGCCACTAAATAGGCTGTAATAAATCTGTAACCTTTAAGTTAAAGCTGCATTTTGCTAAATGTAAATTTTTTATGAATCAAAAAGACTGTTGACAAAGCCCTGAGAAATGTACTATAATGAGGGTGAAGTTTTGTACTTGATACAGAAAAATGTACAAACCAATGTGTGTAAAAATAAGGACTTATACATAGGCGTGCCTTGTTGCGGTATTGCCTATATCTTCTGAGGTGAACGAGTTGATAAAAAAGATGATTTCATATATCCTGTCATTTGCTATTGCAGCGTCAATGGCGGCTTCATGTTTGACAGCTTCAGCGGCAAATATGAAGGGAAGCTGTACGGCAGACGTTCTGAACGTTCGCAGCGGTGCAGGCACAGGCTATTCTAAAACAGGCACAGTAAGCTATGGCGACAGCCTGACTATACTTTCCGAAACCACCGACTCAAGCGGTGCGAAATGGTATAAGATATCATGCGGCAATTTGACGGGCTATGTTTCTGCTGCATATGTTCAGCTAACATCAAGCGGCTCGCAGGGCAGTTCTGACGCTGATTTTGAGAGCTATATGACAAAGCAGGGCTTTCCTGAAAGCTATAAGCCATATCTGCGAACGCTCCATGAACAGCACCCAAAGTGGATATTTACCGCTCAGAAGCTTGGCGTGGATTGGAACACTGCGTTAAAGGAAGAATGTGTTGTGGGCAGAAACCTTGTCCACTCGTCGGCACTGGCTTCTTGGAAGTCAATGGAAAAGGGCGCATATGATTTTAACGGCGGTTATTGGTATGGGCTTGACGGCTCGTGGGTGGCGGCTTCAAAAGAGATAATAATGTATTATATGGATCCGAGAAATTTTCTCAACGATACATACATTTTTATGTTTGAAAATCAGTCATATGATCCCTCGTATCAGACGGAAAGCGGTGTAAAAACTATTCTTGCAGACACTTTTATGAGCAAAAGCTACACTTGTCCTGACACAAAGAAAAAGTATACATATTCGCAGACCTTTATGGACGCTGCAAAGAAATCAGGCGTTTCACCTTATCACCTTGCTTCAAGGTGCAGGAACGAGCAGGGCGTAAATGGTGCGCCGCAATCCCTTGGTACTGTGAAAGGCTATGAGAATTATTTCAACTTCTTTGACATTCAGGCTTATGCGACCTCCACCATGACAGCCGCAGAAATGGGCTGTAAGTATGCAAAAACTACTAATCCGACCTATCTTCTTCCTTGGACAAATCAGTACAAGTCCATAGTGGGCGGCTCGATATTCTTAGGCACAGGCTACATAACAAAGGGTCAGGATACCCTTTATCTGCAAAAATTTGATATGGTAGACGGCGGAAACGGACTTTATTATCACCAGTATATGACCTGCGTTTTCGGTCAGGCGAATGAAGCCATAAGCCTAAAAAACGCCTATTCTCAGGATATTTTGAACAGCGCAATGGAGTTCAAGATACCTGTTTACAACAATATGCCTGATAAACTTTGCCCAAAGCCTACAAGCAGTGGAGATAACAACAATTATCTTAAATCCCTCAGCGTTTCAGGCACGAGCGTTTCACCAAAATTCGATAAGTTCACCGCAAGCTATACTGCCAAAGTCAATGCGGAGGTTTCTTCTGTTACTGTTAATGCAAATCCGCTGGGCAAAAGTGCAAAGGTGTCTGGAAAGGGCAAGGTGAGCCTTAAAACCGGCGAAAACACTGTCAAGGTCACCTGCACGGCGGCAAGCGGTGTAAAACGGACGTACACCATAAAAATAACAAGAAAAGCCGCTTCACAGACCCTGCAGCAGGGAGATGTGAATGGTGACAAGTATCTGACAGTTGTGGACGCTTTGCTCATGCTGCGTTACAATGCAGGCAAGACACAGCTTGATCCCGCTCAGCTAAAGCGTGCGGATATGAACGGTGATGGAAAGGTCGATGTTATCGACGCTCTTACGCTGCTGAAAAAGATAAGTCAGAGTTAAAAATGCAAAAAAAAACAGGAGCGTTACCACCATGGTACGCTCCTGCATGAGGGCTATTTCATCATCATTGAAATGCCGTCCATTACGTCACCGATAGCTCTGATAGCACGTCCTGTGCGGCTTTTGAGCATTTTCTTTTCGCTTGATGTCGCCTCTGTGACTGCATAAGCCACTGTTCCTGCGGCTATCGCCATTGAAACGCCTGTTATCATTGACTTCATCTTCATTGCTGTTTCCTCCTTTTTTCTTTGTAATATTATTTTTCGCAGTAAGAGAACAGCTATGCCATGCAAATGAAGTCAAGAGGGTTGACGGTATTTTCCCGTGAATGTTTGTTATGTTACAATAGATAGTTGACAAAACAAATTGAAAAACAACTTCCAAAA
>ERZ1106941.2897-NODE-2897-length-11283-cov-11.380477_pt1 | contig 11283 bp, 8 predicted proteins | sample MGYA00403670_ERZ1106941 | MGnify/ENA primary metagenome ERZ1106941 (study PRJEB35170, sample SAMEA104062400) | human gut metagenome | biome: human gut; feature: human-associated habitat; material: faeces | place: Denmark | collected 2012-06-04 ...
AATACGAAACGAATTCATAGCCATTGTAACTATATGTCACCAAATGAATTCGAACGAGTATATGAAAGAACACACACTGAGGCTGAGCTTCTGGCGGGTTAAAATGGGGAAAAATTTCTCATTTTAACTTGTACTAAATCTTGACATAGAACCACTTTTATGAACATTTCTTGGAACAATAATCTCATCGCCTGCCTTACAGACTGAAAGTACCATATTCTGTACTGCCTGCGTTGTTCCACCAACCATGAAAAAAGCATGCTCTGCACCAAACGCATCTGCCGTCAGCTCTTCTGCCTCTTTTATTACCGAAACCGGATGACAAAGGTTATCAAGCGGTTTCATTGAATTTACATCAATTCCCACACATCGTTCACCAAGTAAATCGACAAGTTCGGGATTGCCTCTGCCACGTTTATGTCCCGGAACATCAAACGGCACTATTCTTTTTTCCTGAATCTTTCGATAGCCTCATACAATGGAGCTGATGCCTGTCTTTTTAAATCCATTTCCTCTCTCCCTGCCATTATATTATCGCAACGGTTGCCAGATTTCCGTATAATACAAATTCTAAATTTTCGTAAAATACGGACTTTGGCTTGCTGCCAACGTAAAATGTGTGCTGTAAGGCACAAAAAGGCGTGATTAATTTTAAATTAATCACGCCTGTGGTATATTCAATCATTCTTTTATTAATCCCTGTACATGTACGTATACATATTACTTCATATATACAAAGCACTGAGATTCTGACCTTTCAGAGTTTATCCAAGTAAGTCACTGTTACCGCTCTTATTGACCGTTTCACAAGATGATATGCACCTTCGCATGATAATTTTAAAAATCAACTTATAAAACTTGGGCTTCTAACCCAATCAATAATGTGTGCCCTTGTCACACTCGGCAACCGACCCGCCCGTCCGCAAGGCTTAACATGTAATATAACCATGTGGTCTGCATGTTGGATAACTCTTATCCAAATCTTTTTTTACTATAATATATCATTTTTTAATGTCAACAGAAAAATAAAATTTTACTCAGATTTCACTTTATTTTTGCATTATTATACATTATCTCAAAAGATATTCTATAATTGCAGCTGTAACTTTATCATTAAGTTTCATAGACATAATGTTTGATATAATAACATTTTTGTTCTCACCGGATGTAAATAATCTGTAAATACTTCTCTTGTCATTATTATCCATCTGTGCCTGCAGAAGAAAATCATATATTTTATCATTAACATTTTCACCGTTGTATACAAGATTGTTTTCTTCATTATCAGCAAATATTTCAAGCTCTGACGCACCATCACAGTTACATGTAACTGTCCATGTATTTGTTTTTATATCGTATTTGGCATTATCTGCATTTTCAAATCTTATACCACGTGCAAATCCTCTTAATATAAAACGGTACTTTCTGTTTCGTGGAATTACCGATAAGTCACCGCTTACATCTATGCTTATTTTTGCCTTATCTTCATTCCAGTCGAGCACAAACTCTGTCAAAGCATATTCGCCTTTTTCGTAGTCAAATCCATCTCCAGAATCTTCGTACATAACAAATGTATTTGATGCACCTGGACATATAACCACATCAACTTTTTTCGGATTAATAATATCATTACTGCCACATTCCGAAGCAAGCGGTATTATTGCACCTGCACGTCCAAGCACAGGAATACTTTGAAGATTTCTACATAAAATCTGACTTTTTCCATTTTTACCGCCATTGTATACATCACCGGTAAATATATCTGTCCATATTCCGGCTGGTATAAAACATTCCTCACCGCTTTTTTGTGAATCTTCATCAATCTTTGTTGTAACAGGACACACAAGCATTTCACTACCAAGAAAATATTGATTTTTATAACTATATGCTTTCTCCTCAAATGGATAATAATAATACATTGGTATTATTACAGGAATATGCTCGCAATGACATCTGTAATTAAGTGTGTACATATATGGAATAAGTGCATGCCTGAATCTTAAAATCTTTTCCATATCACTGCAGTATGGCTCAGGATAATTCCATGGTTCTTTTCCACAGAACGGATTAGAGCTGCTGTGAAGCCTGTTTATCGGTGAAAACACACCAAACTGATACCATCTTAATGCAAGCTCGTTGTCTTTATATCCGTTCATATGACCGCCTATATCATGACTCCACCACGTATATCCCACATTTGATGCCGTTGCTGTAAAATAAGGCTGAAATTCAAGCGATTTCCATGTAACTATCGTATCTCCAGAAAATCCTATCGGATACCTATGGCTTCCAAGTCCGCCATACCTCGAAAGAATAAGTCCTCTTCTGCCTCTTTTTTCCATATCTTTAAAATGAAAATAATTTAGCATCCATAATGGGTCAATTCCGCTTGCTCCTCCGTTGTTGCCCTGTTGCCAGTCTATCCACCAGAAATCAACTCCAGCATTTTCATGTGGATGATGTACAAACTTAAAATACGCCTCAACAAACTCTTTGTTAGTCATATCAAACTCTATAGTTTTTTTACTGTCAGGATTAATTCCTAGATACTCTGCCATATCTTTATACATTTTTTCAAAATTCCGGATACCTGATGCCGGATGGACATTAAGTGTTACATGATAATTATGTTCATGCAGCCATGACAAAAATCTTTCCGGATTCGGAAATAAATCATTATTCCATGTATATCCTGTCCATCCGCCGCCAGATTCCATCGGCACATCGACTATATGCCAGTCCATATCCATAACAGCAACGGAAAATGGTATATTTCTTTTTTCAAATTCCGTCAGCAGCTCAATGTAACTTTCTTCACTGTATTTCCAATACCTGCTCCACCAGTTTCCAAGAGCGTATCTTGGAAGAAGCGGAACAGCCCCCGATAATTTATAAAAATCACGCAGACACGCAAAATAATCACGCCCATATGCAAGATAATAAACATCAATCTCTTCATGTTTCCTTTTTGATGGCATATTTTCTTCATCAAACACAAACGATTTGCTGTCATCAAAAAACGTCCTTCCACTCTTATCCATAAGCCCGTATTCAAGTTCAACTTCCCCGTCAGCCCTGTCAAGAGTTCTCATTGTGCCTTTGAGATTATGCTCCCGGGGCGGAAAACTATACGTCTTTGCACCAAAATACCACCTTCCACCGTAATTGGTAAAATCATATTTTACATCTATAAAAAGTCCTTCTTCACTAAATTTCTTTTTATCGTATATCATATGAAATGCTTCTGTCTCTATCTCAAGGCGGTCGTCACTTTGTGTCACTGAATATTCCGGTACCGGAAATTCCCTGTTAAGCACAGTCTGCGTCTGTAAATCTTCAAACACACCAGTCTCTGAATATTCCATTCTCATCATAAACGGCGTAAGCACCGAAAAACGATATTTTTCCCCCTGAACAATACATGCTTTGTTACAACAACTTTTAGCCATTTTTTTCCTCCGTTATTAAAATAATCTTTACTTGAAGATTAACACCGTCAGTTATCTTTGTCTACGTAAATAAAAATCAAAAATGCAAATAATACAGAAAAAAAGCTCCAAAACCCTATCAATTTTAAAATCATTTCAGTGTTCTGGAACTCTCTTCTATAAATTATTTGTATTCTACATAGTCAACAGTAACATATCCTGCTTCTGTTTTTATGCTATTATCATGGCATGCAAACATACCGCTCTTTACACCAACCCAGCGTCCTGCTTTTGCCTATTTTATGGCCGACTGCGGCGATTCCCCCTGCATACTTTGCTCCTTTTACATAACCTTCAAAAGAACAATTTTTCAAGGAATTTTTCCGCCAAGGGGCAACTGCGCCCATTCGGTGACAGGTGCCACCTGTCACGGTGGAAGGAGAAAGTAAACTACCCAACTGAAAAGATATATCAGCAGAAAAGAAAAACAGTAATGTTCCATTAAGCCGCAGCAAACAGCTTGTTATCAAAAGGCAACGGCGAAATCACATTCACCGCCGCTGCCTTTTTTCTTTCTGCTGTGAAAGAGTTAAATCAAATTATTTTTTTACCGCTTGTGCTGTTTTTTTGACCGTTTGTTCCGTTTGAAGGCTCCTTTGGTTATTTGCTCATTTACTCTTTGTTAAGTTTGTAGCTACCGCCATCGGTTCCTGTACCGCCGATAAGTGTTAAGGCGGTTTCGTTTACCGAAAAGGTATAATCGCAATCGCGGACAATATCCTCTGTAAAATCGAGGATGAGCTTTTTACCCTTGACGGTGTAGGCATAAGAATATGTCACATCATCGGCAAGTAATTTGCCTGTACCGTCCTTTTCAAAAACATATTGCGTATGCTCATCATATCTCCAGGTGCCGACCAATTCATTTGATTTTTTACCGAATTGGGCAATAATTAAAATTACAGCTGCCGCAACAGTGATTATTATCGCCGCCGAAAGCATTGCTTTCTTCATGGTATTACGCTTTTTTTTACGCCGCTTATTCAGCGCAGCAAGCTTGCTGCCGTAGGCTTTATATAAATATTCTTTTGCCATAAAAACCCTCTCCATATAAAATTGCAGCGGCAGCGTATAGTTACGTTGCCGCCGCAATTCTTTTTATTTTGCTCGCTTTTTCTTTGATACTACGGTAGTGAAACCGAGAACAGCAAGTGAGAGCACCGCCGCAAAGCTCCAGACGGCAACCATGTTGTCATCTCCTGTTTTGGGAGATTCGTTCGGAATCTCGGACGCTTTCACCGTGAACTTTGCAGTTGCCGTTCCGCTTTCCGAAACGATTCCGAGCGTATGCTCACCGACGGAAAGTGTAGAAACAAAATTGTTATTCAAGGTAACTATAATGCTGCCTTCTGCCTTTGTATAATCCTTTTCATCAAGAGTTTTGCCGTCAAGCTCTACACGAATGAAATCGGCAAATGCCGCATTGGAACGGAATGTCAAGGATTTCTTCTCTCCGTTGTTTACGGTAGCATTATTGCCTTCTATGATCTCAGGAGGAAATTTTTGAATAACGGTTTCGCTAAGAGAAATCTCTTTTGCGCCGGCTACATCCGCAAAATATTTACCGCAGTTTTCGCAATAATAATACTTTATATTGCCTTGCTCCGTTACGGTAGCATCCTTTGCCTCTACTAATGTAAGTTTATGCTCAAGCATGGCAATTTCCGAACCGGTTGTAATTTTCTTATTACAATCGATGCACCATGTGTCACCGGTGTAGCCCTTTTCCTGCTCGGTAGCGGGCCTTGCATCCCGAATTTCGGTGTGCTTGTGGTTGGTTGCGTCTACATCACCGTACTGCGCCTTGCAAACCTCACAAACTGCCTTACTTACACAAGTAGCCTCACCACCGCTGTGTGCCGCTTTGTCTATAACATTTCCGCAGCCGACAGTCTGACACTCCTTCCAATGATCGTGTTCATTGGTAGTCCAGACAGATGCGGGATTATGAGCATTCTTCGCAATGGACTGTCCGTCTGCGATTTTCTCATTACAATCGCTGCAATAAGTATCGCCGGTATAGCCCTCCTCAAAGCAGGTGGCTTCCTTTTGGTTCTTTAGATATGTTGTGCCCTTATGATTGTTTGCGTCAAGCGGTCCGTAAGAATGTCCGCATTCAGAGCATTCGGCCGGGGATTTGCAGGTTGCCTCACCGCCGTTGTGCGCCGTAATATCAAACTTTGTGCCGAAATAACAGGTATGCCAATGATTTGTGCCGTCGGATTCCCACTTGCCGTCAACATCGGTATGATTGCCGGTTGAGGAAATTTCACTGCCTGATTCGATTTTAGTGTTACAGTCGGTGCACCATTTGTCGCCGGTATAGCCGGCTTCACAGCAGGTGGGATCGGTTGCGCCGCGAATTTCGGTGTTCTTGTGGTTGGTTGCGTCTACATCACCGTACTCAATCTTGCATACCTCGCAGATAGCCTTGTTCACACAGGTGGCTTCTCCACCGGAATGATGTGCTTTATCAATGATATTGCCGCAGCCGACTGTCTGACACTCTTTCCAGTGATCGGTTTCATCCGTTGTCCAAACCGACGCAGGGTTATGAGCGTTTTTCGCAATAGATGTTCCTCTTTCTATCTCATGATTGCAGGTAGAGCAATAAGTATCGCCGGTATAGCCTTCTGCGTAGCAGGTGGCTTCCTTTTGTCCCACTAAATATGTATTGCCGATATGATTTGAAAAATCCTTCTCACCGTATTCAAATGTCTCGGAGGATTTTTCATCACAAACAAGGCAGCTTTTGTAATATACTGCGGGGCTTTGGCAGGTCGCAGCCGATTTAAGATACATTTTGCTAACCGTTTCGGTAAACTTATGGTTGCCAAGCTCACCGTATTCCTGCCCGCATCCATCACAAACCGCTTTTTTCTGGCAAGTCGCATTGCCGCCGGAATGTGTGTGCGCCTTGACTGTCAGCGCGGCAGAAACGGCGCTTGCTAAGTAGTTGTCGGTTTCCTTGTAGCGCACATAGTAGGTAGCGGGGGCGACCCTGGTGCTACCATTGTCGCAAGTGATCCAGCCGGTGGTGGCATTGGCAGAAATGTTATACTCCATGTCCTCGGCGGTGTTCTTAATCTCGCCGGTGCCGCTGTTCTTAATATCCCCTTTGGTTGTCAGACCGGTAGGAGCCGTCTGCGTAGCCTTATCAATGATATAGGTCACACTGACAGTGACATTGCCAAGGGTAATGCCGGCCGTGTATGTGCCCGCATTCACAGGGGCAGCCGACAGTGCATTGCCGTCCTTGACCGCATACGCGACGGATGGGGCTTTGCCGAACCAGCCTACACTTTCTACTTTCGCATTTTCATCTTTTCCATCGTTAAATTTTGTTTTTTCGGGTTTCTGAATGGTCACGCTGCCGCCGCTGAAATCGTTACCGTTATTATTCGAACAATTTTTGCAGGTTGCGGTAATGGTATCACCGCTTGCGGTGTAAGTCCAGTTATGCACATGGGTAACCATTTTCAGTTCACTGCCGTTCAACTTGGCCACATATCCGTCGGTATCGGAGATGAAGTAGTCGGATGGGGTTTTGTCACTCATATTGGCATTCCAGCCGGAGGTGAACGGGTAATCGCCATAGTCTCCGCTCACAGTCACGCCGAGCTGCGCACCCTCGGACAATTTGTCGGTGCCAATGGTGATGGTCTTGCCGGTGGGAAGATAGACATTGTTCTTCGTGTCGCCGGTGAACTTGCCGTCTGCGCCCTTTGTGCCGCCCTTGGTATTGTCGGTGACGGTCACCTCGCCGCTGACGGTGAAGATACCGCTGCCCACACACACGCCGCCGCCGAAGGTTGATATGTAATCAGATTTGTATGCATTGTTGCCGGTGATGCTGCCGCCGGTCATCTCGAAGTTGGCCTTCGCATATACGCCGCCGCCGCCATAGGTGGCCGTGTTGGTCTCACCCGTTTTCGTGCCGCCGATGGTGCCGCCGGACATGGTGAATCCGCCGCCGTCCACATACACGCCGCCGCCATAGCTGTTGGCGGTGTTGCCGGTAATGCTGCCGCCGTACATATTGAATGATGAATTGCTGCCGCTCTTATACACGCCACCGCCATCGCCGGTGGCACGATTGCCGGTGATGCTGCCGCCGTACATATTGAAGGTGCCGCTGCCGCTGTACACATACACGCCGCCGCCTCTGCCTTTGGCGTCTTGGGCTTTGTTGCCGGTAATAGAGCCGCCGTACATATTGAAGGTGCCGGAACTCACATACACGCCTCTGCCGGTCTTGCTGCTTGCATGGGTGATCGTGCCGACGCCCTTGCAGTCGGTGAGGGTGAAGCTGCCGCCGGTCATATAGATGGCATCCATTCCGTCTGCGGCCGTGATTTTGTGCCCGTTGAGACAGAGGGTGACATTGTTCTCAATCTTAATGGTATACTCCGGGCTAATGTCACTGCCGAGGTAGTAAGTGCCAGTAGGAAGTATGTAGAATGTATCGTTACTGCCTTTTGTCGGTGCCCAGGATTTGTCGCCTATTTTCAGCGTGTTGCCTTCCTGCTTAATCTCCTTTTCAAATGTGGTCTTGTAGGTTTCGTTTTCGTGACCGCTGCCGTTACAGGTGCTGCCCCCGCAAAGGTAGTGGGTGTGCCCGGTTGTTGTTTCCGCCCACACCGTGGCCGGAACTAAACCAAACACCATGCACAAGCATAGAAATACACTTAATAATCTTTTCTTCATAGCGGTATTCTCCTTTTTGCATTGAACTTGCATTATTCTTTCTTCTACGATATATTATATTGTAAATCGTACCTTAGGGGACGAGTCAATAACTTTTACAGAAATTTGGTGAAATAATGATGAAAAAACACGATAACAGCCTATTTCAAATCGGAGAAGTTACAAAAATACTCGGAGTCACCCGCAAGGCACTGCTTGTATACGAAAATATGGGACTTCTGACACCGGCGGTAAAGGACGAAACCAACGGCTTTCGCTATTATTCGGCAGACAACATGACGCAGATCCGCTCTATCCGTTCGCTACAGGCGCTCGGTCTTTCCTTAAAGGAGGTAGCGGAATATTACTACGACACCGAAAATATGGATAAGCTTTTAGATAAGCTTTATGAGCTGCGGAAAATGCTGGACAGAAATATTCAGATGCTTCAGGTGCGTTCGGCAAAGCAAGGCGATTTCACAGTGCATAAAACCGTTCTGCCGCGTCAGGTGTGCTTTTGTCGGGAATATCGGTGTAAAGATGTTGCCGAGGCAGCTATTAAACTGCGGGACACCTACATTGCCGCCGCCAGAACCGGAAAAATGTCCATGGTGGCACGTATGTTCACCGTGCGCATGACGGATGACCTGGGTATTCTTGATTTGATGTGCTGTATTCCGGTGGACGAGAGCTTTGACGGGGTCGAGCGCATGGAATTTGACGAAACGCACGCCTTGTGCATCTACTATCGCGGACCGTATGAAGGAACTGCCGAAGCCATGCGGGTGCTGATGGAACATGTGAGCAAAAACGGCATTAAACCCGCAGGACGGTTACGCTCCGTTTATTTAGAGGGACCACCCAACCGAGGCGATAACAGTGCCGATTATATTACTCAAATCGCTGTGCCGATTAAGAAATTCGAGAAGGTGTAATTGCCGGCTGACAATGCCGTAATAACAGTCAAATATGAAATCACAACAAGCAATCCTGATAAGGAGAAGCCTTGTCATCTAAACAAGGTTCTCGGCAGAAATAAACTATCCTTTTTAAGCACAGCGGATATTCATTCGCTGTGCTTTTTTGGCCTAATCCCGCCATGTGTAAGCATCCGGCGCCTGAAACAGACAAAATTTGCTCCATTCTACCTAACCCGACAAATTTTTTACCGAATGCAATGTATACTGTGTATATCAAACTTATGCGCTCTTCACAGTTGCTCTTGCATCGGATAGAATAAAATCAAAGAATCCCCCATACAGCGAGGTAGTTATAAAAACAAGGAGATGTCCCTAACAACCGTGTACACTTTCAAAACATAAGGCACACAGCCGTCATAACAAGACAGTTTTTCTGTCTGCATCCGCAAGCGGTCGTACTATGCCACAAAGCATAGTGCGGCCGTTTTTTGTTTCTCGCGAACAAATAAATCCATACAGGAGGTGACCCCGATGTATCTTCCGGAAAAAGAATTCGAAGAAATGCAAAATAACGCTCTGCCATAGGTACGGCGCCCTGCCGTTCCTTAACGACAAGGTGAAACGATGGGAAAATACATAGGAAAGACACAGGTGTTGAAATAGCAAAGGCTGTTTGCAAAAAGCACCTTGCTGCGCAACAAAAACACCTCTCTTTTTTTGACCCTCGCGGTCGACAAAATTCCAAAACAAACCGTAAAAACGCCAACAAACACTCCTTATAGTCAGCCGGTCCAATAGGAAAACCTGCAACAATGCCTCCTGCGTTGCCATCCGTTGATATGAATACCGAATTCTTAATCTGCAGATTCTTTATCATTCCATAATTATATAACGCAAAACCCTGCGGTCCGCTTCCGTTCGCATACAGTCCGCTGATAGAATGATTGTTACCATCAAATACAAGCTTTTGGTTATTGTATGGATATCCAGATGTTCTGAACACCTCGTCCCACATCCTAATGTCATCCGTCTTCGCAACAGGAGTACCATCCTCCTGAATCAATGTTCCTTCATTTACTACGATATCTGCTGTAAGCCTTGCACCCTTTGTATAAACTGTCTGTGCATTATCTGCGTAGGCATATAGTTGTCCGGCATTACTGATCTCGTAGACTCCATCTGTTTCATTGTAATGTGGTTTTTCATAATAATCACATCCGGCATTGGTACAGAAGCCATTCTTGATATTGTGATGTGCCTCGCTTGCATCATTGGTATATCCGGTACACCCCTTATAAACCTTATACTTGTCAGATGCACAGGGATTTGGGAGCGAATTTTCCGAAGATAAATTCTGTCCCCATGTAGCAGATGACTGATTTAACAAATACGCAGCCTCACCATTATAAAAGGATTCCTTGGGTAAAAAGGTTTCTCCATCAAATGAGTGATCCCCAAAAAAATGTTGTACTAGTATCAGAGCACCCATAGCAAGAACTCTAGGACATCGTATCATTCGAATAGTTTCAAAAGGTAGAAGAATTTGCATACGTTGATTATAATTATGTTCGTCCACACAGTTATAATGGTTATCGAACCCCATATGAAGCAAGGACGGCAGCATAAATTGATAAGCACTATTTTTTTAGCCACAAGTGTTACAAAAAAGCTTGACCACAACAATTTTGTATTGTGCGAACCGTAACATGAAATTCGTCTGCCAGTTCTTTCGCCGTAATGCGGCGTCTGACAAGCAGAATATTTATGATTTCAGCTCTTCGATCTGCTGTATTCATGCTTTACCTCCTTTCTGTAAATTCTCCAATCTCATTGTAAAAAACGAACCGGAAAAAACCTTTCATATTAAAACAGGCTTTTTCCCGCAGCCACTTTTGACACAATCAATTCAACTTATCCCAAAATAAATACTCTTTTCTCTCCTGCTTTCTCTTATTGACTTTGCAGCTTCTGGTTGCTAAAATCTTTTATGGATAAAATCACAAATTCATAAAAAGACACACAAACTGCTATGGAGCTTCACGGGCATCTGATGCCTGCTGTGAGCTGTGGCAGTTTTTTTATTACCTATGCCGTTCTCCGAAGCCGGACAGCCGGACGCTGTCCATAAATGGGCGGTAACGCCCGTATGAGTTTTGGACAGGCTGCCTATACAGCCTAAAACTCGCAAA
>ERZ1106941.2911-NODE-2911-length-11209-cov-2.848306_pt1 | contig 11209 bp, 10 predicted proteins | sample MGYA00403670_ERZ1106941 | MGnify/ENA primary metagenome ERZ1106941 (study PRJEB35170, sample SAMEA104062400) | human gut metagenome | biome: human gut; feature: human-associated habitat; material: faeces | place: Denmark | collected 2012-06-04 ...
TTAACCCAGCTTACACATTTGTTAAGCAGGCTCTTGAATCTGGAAAGAGTGTTTGTACATCTAACAAGGAACTTGTTGCTGCTCATGGTGGAGAGCTTATGGCTCTTGCTAAGGAATACAATGTAAACTTCCTCTATGAAGCAAGTGTTGGTGGTGGTATCCCAATTATCAGACCAATTAACAGAAGTATTACTTCTGATGAAATCGTTAAGATTGTTGGTATTTTAAATGGTACTACAAACTATATGCTCACTAAGATGTCTGAAGAAGGTCTTGAATACAATGATGTTTTAAGTGATGCACAGGCTAAGGGTTATGCTGAAAGAAATCCTGACGCCGATGTTGAAGGTTATGATGCTTGTAGAAAAATTGCTATTTTAGCATCTCTTGCAACAGAAAAAACTGTTTCTTATGATGATATTTATACAGAAGGTATTACAAATATCTCTAAGACAGATATGGACTATGTAAAGAAGATGGGTTGCTCTATTAAGCTCCTTGCTACAGCTGATTTTGAAAACGGCAAGGTTTGGGCTAGAGTTGCTCCAGCTATTGTAAATAAAGAAAATCCACTTTCTATGGTAAATGATGTATTCAATGCTATTTTACTTCAGGGTAATATGCTTGGCGATGTTATGTTCTATGGTAAGGGTGCTGGTAAGCTCCCTACTGCTAGTGCTGTAGTAAGTGATATTGTAGAAGCTGTAAATCACAAAAATATTAACCTTGGTATTGGTTGGTCTGCTGAAAAGCAGGAACTTATGAACATTGACGAAGTTGAAACTCGCAAGTTCGTAAGAATTGAATATAATGATAAAGAAAAGGCTAAGGCTGATGTTAAGAGTGTATTCGGCGTAGATGAAGTAATCGAATTCTTCGGTCTTGATGGCGAATTTGCTTTCGTTACAAACAAGGCTAAGGAAAAGGAATTAAATGATAAATTAAATGAATTATTGAACTGTGACGGTGTTGTAGGTATCCTCAACACAATCAGAGTTGAAGATTAGGAGGCAAATATTGTGTTAATCGTAAAAAAATTTGGTGGTAGCTCTGTTGCCAATGCAGAAAGAATTAATCATGTTGCACAGACTATCGTAAACAGCTATAAAGAGGGCAATCAGGTTGTAGTTGTTTTAAGTGCTCAGGGTGATACTACTGACGAACTTATTGAAAAAGCTAAGGAAATTAATCCAAACGCATCAAAGAGAGAAATGGATATGCTTTTATCAACTGGTGAACAGCAGTCTGTTGCTTTAATGGCTATGGCTATTAACAAGCTTGGCTATCCAGCAATTTCTTTAAATGCTTTCCAGTGCAATATCTATTCAACTTCAACATATAGCAATGCTAGAATTAAGGATATTTCAACTGAAAGAATTAATAACGAACTTGAAAAGAAGAATATTGTTATTATTACAGGTTTCCAGGGTGTAAATAGACATCTTGATGTAACAACTTTAGGTAGAGGTGGTTCTGATACTTCTGCTGTAGCTCTTGCTGCAAAGTTAGGTGCTGACCTTTGCGAAATCTACACAGATGTAGATGGCGTATATACTTCTGACCCTAGAGTGGTTAAGAATGCTAAGAAGCTTGATGAAATTACTTATGATGAAATGCTTGAGCTCGCTAGTTTAGGTGCTAAGGTACTTCATAACCGTTCAGTAGAACTTGCTAAAAAATATAATGTAAATTTAGTTGTACGCTCAAGTATGACAGATGCAGAAGGTACAATCGTTAAGGAGGAAGTAAAAGTGGAAAAGATGTTAGTTAGTGGTGTAGCTGTAGATAAAGATGTTGCTAGAATAGCTGTTGTTGGTTTAAAGGATGAACCAGGTGTTGCATTCAAAATCTTCTCTTTATTAAGCAAGGAAAAGATTAGTGTAGATATTATTATCCAGTCTATTGGTAGAAGCAATACAAAGGATATTTCATTTACAGTTGCAGAAGGCGATTGCGATGAAGCTCTTAGAATTTTAAATGAACACAAGGAAAGACTTGGTTTCGAAGATGTTACAGCAAACAAGGCTGTTGCTAAGGTTTCTGTTGTTGGTGCTGGTATGGCTACTAACTCAGGTGTTGCATCTATGCTTTTCGAAGCTACATTTGATGCAGGTATCAATGTAAAGATGATTTCTACTTCTGAAATTAAGATTTCTATTCTTGTTAAGGATTCTGATGCAGACAGAGCTGCTATTGCTATCCACGACAAGTTTATGAGCGAATCAATCAACGCTAGACAGTAATTAAAAATATTTGTAAACTTTTCAAAAAAGGTCTTTACAATTTGGAATAATGGTGCTATACTTGTTTCAATTTCAAAGATGAATGTCGATGACTAAGAGGAGTACCCTTTTACAAATGTTTCAGAGAGTCGGTGGTTGGTGTGAACCGATACAGAGGTTTTAGGGGAATGGACTTACAGACTTGTAGGCGAAAGCATTATGTTATTAGCTTGCAACGGGCTCTCCCGTTATAGAGATAAGATATGTTGGTATCTGATTGGGTGGCTTAATAGGCGAATTATATGACCTTGTCCAATTTTGGACAAGGTCTTTTTGTATATATAACAGATATTTACATTTCATAATTTGGCATATAATTAATTGTTTTATGGAGGTAATGGAAATGAAAATTTTAAAAACTTTTGTTCGTGAGTTTTCTGGTGATACAGAAACACCTATTACTCTTTTTTACAAATATGTAGGAAATGAAAAAGGCTTTTTGCTTGAATCAAGAGGCGAGGGTAAAACAAATTACTCATTTATGGGTAAACACCCTATGGCTATTTTAAGCGGAAATGACAAATTGACTATTGATGAAAAGGGTAAAAAGACAGTAGTTGAGGGAAAGCTTTTAGATAGTGTAAGAGATTATATGAAAGGCTTTAAAATCGAAACTGACCTTGACCTTTGCTACACAGGTGGTGCTGTTGGTGGTGTTGGCTACGATATTATAAGACAGTATGAAAACATACCAGACACAAACAAAGAGGTTGTAGGTACTCCAACAGTTCATTTAATGGTATTTGACGAATTTATAGCCTATGACCACCTCCACGATAAAATAATACTTGTTGCTCTTGCTGAAAAGGAAGAAGATGCAATTCCTGTACTTGACAGAATGGAAAGAGAAATTAAAACTTCTGTTCCAGAAGAACACTATGCACTTCAACCTACTAAAAAAATTCAGTTTACTTCAAATATGACTGAAGAAAAGTACGAAGAAATAGTTGAAAAGGCTAAAAAATATATTTATGACGGCGATATTTTCCAAGTAGTTCTTTCTCAAAGACTTACAGCAGAAACAGACCAAAAACCTATTGATTTATACAGAAAATTAAGAGCAATAAATCCATCTCCATATTTACTTTACTTAAACTTTGGCGATTATCAGGTTGCCGGTAGTTCTCCAGAAATGCTTGTTGAAGTTTCAGGTAACAAAGTTAAGACTTGCCCAATAGCTGGTACAAGAAAAAGAGGTAAAAACTTAAAAGAAGATATAGAACTTGCAGAGGGTCTTTTAAATGATGAAAAGGAAATAGCAGAACACACAATGCTTGTAGACCTTGCCAGAAATGATATGGGTAGAGTATCAAAGATTGGTTCAGTAAAGGTAACAGAGCTTAAACAAATTCATTATTACTCTCATGTTATGCACATTGTTAGTCTTGTTGAGGGCGAAAAGAGAGAAGATAAGGATTGCTTTGATGTTCTTTCAACTTTCTTACCAGCTGGTACACTTTCAGGTGCTCCTAAAATTAGAGCTATGGAAATTATTGAAGAACTTGAAGAAGAAAAAAGAGGTCTTTATGGTGGCTCAATAGGTTACTTTAGTTTCAATGGTAATATGGATATGTGTATTGCAATCCGTACAATGATTATTAAAGATAAAAAGATTTATATGCAGGCAGGTGCCGGAATTGTTGCTGACTCTATTCCAAAGAATGAATATGAAGAAAGCCACAACAAAGTTAGAGCCCTTGTTAAAACAATAGGAGGAGAAGTATAATGATAGTTTTAGTAGATAATTACGATAGTTTTACTTATAACCTATACCAGTATATGGGCGAATTTGATAGTGATATTAGAGTATTTAGAAATGACGAAATTGACGGTGCTGGCATTTTAGCATTAAATCCAGACAGAGTTGTTATTTCTCCTGGACCTAAAACTCCAGAGGAAGCAGGCAACTGTATTGAAATTATAAAAACAGTAAGTGGCAAAATTCCTCTTATGGGCGTTTGCCTTGGTCATCAGTCAATAGCTGTTGCCTTTGGTGCTACTGTAAGTAATGCAAAGGAACTTTTCCACGGTAAGTCATCAATGGCTGACCACAATGGCAAGGGTATATTCAAAGGTTTACCAAATCCTTTACAGGTAGCCAGATACCACAGTCTTTCTATTGTACCTAGTACAGTTCCTGATTGCCTTGAAGTTACTGCTACTGTAGGTGATGAAATAATGGCAATTAGACATAAGACAATGCCAGTTGTTGGATTACAGTTCCACCCTGAGAGCATTAATACTCCAGACGGTATGAAACTTATAGAAAATTTTATAAAAGGGGAGATTTAATATGATATTAGACGATATTGTAGCAAAGAAAAAAATTACCCTTGAAAAAAGTGACTACAAGTTTGATGCCAAAAGACTTTACAAGGCTATGGAAAAGCCAGTTGCATCTTTTTATGATGCTATGGCTAAGGAGGGACTTTCAATAATAGGGGAAGTTAAAAAAGCATCTCCTTCAAGAGGTCTTATTAAACCAGACTTTCATCCAGTAGAAATAGCTAAGGAATATGTAGGTGCTGTTGATGCTATTTCAGTTCTTACAGAAGAAGATTATTTTCAAGGTAGTCCCTTATTTTTAGAGGAAATTCACAAAAATGTAGATTTACCACTTTTGAGAAAAGACTTTGTTGTTTCTCCTTTGCAGATTTTTGAGGCAAGAGAATTGGGAGCATCTACAATACTTTTGATTGCTGCTGTTTTAAATGAAAAAAGAGTTTTAGCAGAATACATAAATATTGCAAGAGGTGTAGGTTTTGAACCTTTAGTTGAAACACACAATGAAAAGGAAATTGAACTTGCACTTTCAGCAGATGCCAAAATTATTGGTATAAACAATAGAAATTTACACGATTTTACAGAGGATATTTACACTACTGTAAGACTTAGAGAGCTTGTTCCAAAGGACAAAGTTATTATAAGCGAAAGCTCAATCCACACAGCAGAGGATATAAAAATATTAAGCAAGGCAAATATAAATGGTATTTTAGTAGGCGAAAGCTTTATGAAAAGTGGGGATATAAAGAAAAAAGCACAGGAGTTCAGAAATGCCTATGGAAATTAAAATTTGTGGTTTAAAGCGTGTTGAAGATGCTTTAATGGTAAATGAATTTGAGAATATTAAATATGTAGGTTTTGTGTTTGCAAATACTCCACGAAAAATTACTATTGAAAAAGCCTTAGAAATAAAAAAGAATTTAAGACCAGATATAAAAACTGTTGGTGTTTTTGCCGGACAGCCTATGGAAGAAATAATTGAAATAATGGAAAAGGCGGATTTAGATGTTTGCCAGTTACATTCAGGAGAAACAAACGAGGATTGTGGTTTTATAAATAAAACTGTATGGAAATCTATATCTGTTAAGGATAAGGAAAGTGCAGAAATTGCTGAAAGCTATACAAATGCTGACGGTTTTGTGTTAGATACATTTAAGAAAAATCAATGGGGTGGCACAGGAGAAACCTTTGATTGGTCAGCAGTTGAAGATTTTAGCAAAAATCATTTTACGATTTTGGCAGGAGGAATTAACTCAGCTAATGTAAATGATGCTATTGAAAAAGTTAGCCCAAACATAATTGATTTAAGTTCTTCTGTAGAAGTAGATGGATTTAAGAATTATGATAAGATAAAAGAATTTATGGAAAGTTTAAAATACTAGGAGGATTGTACAATGAAATTAGAAAAAGACTTTGGTCAGTACGGTGGTCAGTATGTACCAGAAACACTTATGACAGTTTTGAAAGTTCTTGAAAAGAAATATGAAGAATATTGCTTTACAGATGAATTTAAAAATGAGTTTATGTATTATATGAAGGAATATGTTGGTAGACCATCTGCTCTTACATATTGCGAAAGACTTACAAAGGAATTAGGTGGTGCTAAGGTTTATTTAAAGAGAGAAGACTTAAACCACACAGGTGCTCACAAAATTAATAATGCTCTTGCACAGGCTTTACTTGCAAAGCATATGGGAACCGTCCTTCTCTGCTGTATTATGCAAGGAAGATGAGCGAGGAACTGGGCGGTGCAAAGATATATCTGAAGCGGGAGGATCTGAATCATACCGGTGCGCACAAGATCAATAATGTGCTGGGGCAGGCATTGCTGGCAAAACGAATGGGAAAAACGAAAATCATTGCGGAGACGGGTGCCGGGCAGCATGGGGTTGCCTCCGCAACAGCGGCGGCTCTTTTCGGTATGGAATGTGAAGTTTATATGGGTGTTGAAGATATTGAAAGACAGAAACTCAATGTTTTCAGAATGGAATTATTAGGTGCTAAGGTTATTCCTGTTACTACTGGTACTGGTACATTAAAAGATGCAACAAACGAGGCTATTAGAACTTGGGTTGCAAGAGCAGAAGATACTTTCTATATCATTGGTTCAGCTGTAGGTCCTCATCCATATCCTACAATGGTAAGAGATTTCCAGAGAATTATTGGCGATGAAACTAGAAAACAAGTTCTTGAAAAAGAAGGCAGACTTCCTGACAGAGTATTTGCTTGTGTAGGTGGTGGCTCAAATTCAATAGGTATGTTCTATCCATTTGTTGAAGACAAGAGTGTTGAACTTGTAGGTGTTGAGGCTGCCGGTCATGGTATTGAAACTGGCGAACACGCATCAGCATTTAGTGGTGGTAGAACAGGTGTTCTCCATGGTATGAAAACTTACATTATGCAGGACGATGACGGCTGTGTAATTCCAGTATATTCTATTAGTGCCGGTCTTGACTACCCAGGTGTTGGTCCAGAACACGCATATCTTCACGATATAGGCAGAGTTCGTTATACTTCTGTAACTGATGATGAGGCTATTGACGCATTCCAGATGCTTTGCAGAACAGAGGGTATTATGCCAGCTATTGAAAGTTCACATGCTTTAGCTGGTGCTGTTAAAGAAATTCCTAAAATGGGTAAAGATGAAATTGCTGTTATTTGTCTTTCTGGTAGAGGCGATAAAGATGTTCACACAGTTGCAAAGTATCTTGGAAAGGAGATTTAATTGGATATGAATAGAATAGATGAAAGATTTAAGAAATTAAAGGAAGAAAATAAAAAGGCACTTATACCATATATTTGCTGTGGCGACCCTAGTGTTGAGGATAGTGAAAAATTAGTCTATGCTCTTGAAGAAGCCGGTGCAGATATTATTGAGCTTGGTATTCCATATTCTGACCCACTTGCTGACGGTCCTGTTATTCAGGCTGCTGGTCTTAGAGCTTTTGCCGGTGGTTTCAGACTTGAGGATACATTTAAGATTGTAAAGAATGTAAGAAAGAATAGCCAAATTCCATTAGTAATTATGGTTTACTATAGTTCTATTATTGGTTTTGGTAAGGAAAAATTTGTTGAACTCTGTGTTGACGCAGATGTTGACGGTCTTATTGTGCCAGACCTTCCTTACGAAGAATATGACGAATTAAAGCCACTTTTAGATGAAACAAATGTATATATGATTCCTCTTGTAGCCCTTACATCAGAGGACAGAATACCTATGCTTGTTAAGGAAAGCAAGGGCTTTGTATACTGCGTATCTTCTCTTGGTGTTACAGGTGTTAGAAAGGAATTTGATACAAGAATTGACAGCTTTGTTGCTAAGGTTAAGGAAGCTACAGATACTCCAGCTTGTATCGGTTTCGGTATTTCTACAAAGGCTGATGTTGAAAGATTTGACAAAATTGCAGACGGTTGTATTGTAGGTTCTGCTATTGTTAGAAAAATATTTGACTCTAAAATGAATCTTGATGAAATTAAGGCTTTCGTTAGTAGCTTAAAATAATTCAGAATAAGTTAAGTCATCGGATTTATCTTTCTGATTCACTATTAAAAATGCCCTATAGATTAGTAAATCTATAGGGCTTAATTTTTATAATTTTGGTAAACTTTCTGCGTATTTTTTACCTGTAGGAGTTGCTGCCAAACCACCTTCACCAGTTTCTCTTAATGAGCAAGGCATAGTGTCGCCAACAGCTTTCATAGCATCTATAACTTCATCAACAGGAATTGCACTTTCTATACCTGCCATAGCCATATCACAGCTTGTTATGGCATTAACAGCACCTATTACATTTCTTTTTACACAAGGCACTTCTACAAGTCCGGCAACAGGGTCACAAACTAAGCCTAAAAGACTTTTTAAAGCAAAAGCACAGGCGTTGGCACTTTGTTCTATAGTTCCACCTCTTAAATATACCAATGTTGCACTAGCCATAGCAGAGGCTGAACCTATTTCAGCCTGACAACCACCCTCAGCACCGGCAATAGATGCCCTATGAGCAATAATCTGACCAAAGCCGGCACTAAGATACAAGGCTTTTAGTACAGTATCTTCATCAATGTTGTACTTTTCAACAAAAGGCACCAGTACAGATGGTAAAACACCACAACTACCGGCAGTTGGAGCAGCAACAATACATTTCATACAGGCATTAGACTCAGCAACACTTATTGCTGTAGCCATAACTTTTCCTATAAATTCTCCGCTTACACAGTTTGGAATATATTTTTCCATTTTACCACCGTTTTTGCCAGATAAACCGGAGGGAGAAACCAGATTAGGGTCATAGCTTTCAACGGATTTTTTCATAGAGTGCCACATATAACGCATTTTCTCAAAGGACTCTTTTTGGGATACATTTCTTTCGTTTGCATCGTCCATAAGTATTAATTCCCAAGCATCTCGGCGACTTTCTTTGGCAGACTGTATCAGCTCTTTTACACTATAAAACATTCTTTCCACCTCCTGTAATATCCAAATATGTTACCTTGATTACACCCTCTAAATGTTCAAGCCATTTTATACTATCTTCTGGTATAGTTTGGTCTGTTTCAACGACCATTACGGCATATCCACCTCTTTTATCTCGATATAGATTAAGTGTGGCAATATTTATTGATTTGTGAGAAAGCATTGATGCCACTTCTGCAACATGACCAGGTTGGTCCAAGTTGTGAACAATAAGAGTAGGATATTCTCCTGTAAAGTGAGTTTCAATGTCATCAATTTTTTCCACACTTATTCTACCACCACCTAATGATGAAGCTACGATTTTTAATTCTCTGCCATTTTCTCCTGTTAATTCTAAAAGGGCAGTGTTAGGGTGGGCATCTTTTAATTCAATAGTGCTTATTTTATATTGTAAATTTTCTTTTTTGGCTATTTCAAAACTATTGGGAATGTTTGTATCATCTGTATCCATACCTAAAAGTCCGGCAACAATGGCTTTATCAGTACCATGACCAACACCTGTAAGGGCAAATGAACCATGGAGATAAATATTGGCGTTGGTAGGCTTTTCTCCTAGCAAAAGTCGGCTGATTTTGCCTATTCTTACAGCTCCGGCAGTATGGGAGCTAGATGGTCCAACCATTACTGGACCTAAAATATCGAATATATTCATATTACAATCTCCTTTAAATTTATATTAAACAATAATCTCCAAAATATTCTTATAGATATGGTAGCACACAAATTTTAAAATGCAAGAAAAATTTACAAAAATAGTCTTTTTTACAATAATCAAAATTGAATTTATGCTACAGCACAAATATTGTAATATGCCTTGCAATTTCAGCACAAATGATTTATAATATGTCCATATTGAAATAGAAATAATGCAAAGAGGCATGGAAGTAATTTTACTTCTGTGCCTTTTTTGTTTATAAATTTTGGAAAGGGGTGTGGCAATTATGTATCTTTGGAAGTTGTTAGATAAATTGAAAGATTACAAACTAACACAGGTTGCAGGCTTTGAGGGTCTTAACAGAAACATTCGTTGGTTTCATATTGCCGAAGACGAAACTCTTTCTAACTTTATAATCGGAGATGAGCTTGTATTTACAACCGGAGTTAAAATGAATGGCAATAGTGTGGCACTTCTTGGCTTTGTAAAGGCTATGCTAAAGTACGGAGCAGGTGGCATAGTAATAAATACAGGTAAATACATTAATGAAATACCACAGAAGTTAAAAGATTTTTGTAATGAAAGCAGGCTTCCTCTTTTTGTAATGCCTTGGGAGATTAGACTTGTTGATGTTGGTAAGGCATCAAGTACAGCTATTTTAGAAGACGAAAGATTTAGTGTAAATTTTAGAAATGCTGTAAATACGGCTTTGTTTCTTCCGGAGTTGTCAAAGGATAGTTTAAGCCTTTTTTCAGAGTACGGTTTTAGTGAAGAAATGAATTATACTGTTTTGGTTATTTCTTCAAAAAATGAAGAAATTGAAAAAATGGTAAATGACTGTATTCCAAATTTGAACAGTATTGCCTTTGTGACATCAGTAGGTGGAGATATTGTTGTAATTTTAAGCAATAAAAATGGTAGTAGTCTGTTTGGCGAGGCTACGGCTATGCAAGGAAAAATAAAGACAATGGCTCTTTGTGGAGTGTCAGATGTTTTTAAGGGAATAAGCAATTTAAGCAAAGGCTATCATTCTGCTCAGACTAATAAGATTTCAGGAAAAGCTAATGCTAGAAAAATATTGGAAAATCATAGCCAGTATGAAATACTGCTGGAGATAAAAGATGATGAAAAAATAAGAGCCTACTGTAATGAAACAATAGGACCAATAATAAAGTACGATAAGGCTCACAATACAAATCTGTACCAGACCTTAAAATGCTATTTTGATAATAATGCCAGCGTAAATAAGGCATCAGCTCAAATGTTTATACACAGAAATACTATAAACTATAAAATAAAGAAGATTGAGCATATACTTTCTTGTGATTTATCAAGTTTTGAGGAAAGATTTACTTTAATGCTTGCTATAAAGTTATTGGAAATGTATGCGTAAAAATAAAAAAGTGTAGATTCTAAATTATTTAGTGTCTACACTTTTTCGCTTATTAAAAAGTACAAAAATACCTAACAGAAAAAACGAATTTCCCAAGAAATAAATACAATAAGAACCTACTTTAA
>ERZ1106941.2913-NODE-2913-length-11205-cov-9.787354_pt1 | contig 11205 bp, 9 predicted proteins | sample MGYA00403670_ERZ1106941 | MGnify/ENA primary metagenome ERZ1106941 (study PRJEB35170, sample SAMEA104062400) | human gut metagenome | biome: human gut; feature: human-associated habitat; material: faeces | place: Denmark | collected 2012-06-04 ...
CGGAAACCTGCCATAGTGATATGGTAAGGCGCCGGGTTCTTACCCTACTTTATGTATCAGTAGCACCTGTTCCCTGTGCAACCGTAACCAACCGGGAATGGGGAACGATAGGAACCAATTATTTTAAGGGACTTTGCGCCCTTGCATTTCAGGGATTTTTTATGATGGTGTGTGTCGCTATCTATGCAGTGCTTGTGGCTGGTGTGGCAGTATCCGACAACCTGCATACGGCACTCTGGTCGGTGGCAGCATATACCGTTATTTTATGCTTTTCACTCTTTAAGACTGGTTCATTATCGAAATCTATCTGGAATGCGCACTAAGGGAGGAACGATATGGCAATATCCGTGCAGGTGCCGAAGGATTTGTCCGGTATCAAGACAAAAGTGGCACTGAACTTGACAAAGAGACAGATCATCTGTTTCAGCGGTGCGGCAGTAGCCGGGATACCCTTGTATTTTTTAACCAAGGGACTGATTGGAACATCAGCCGCATCACTTCTTATGATGGGAGCAATGCTTCCGTTCTTCTTTTTTGCGATGTATGAGAAAAACGGGTTTCCGGCGGAGAAGATTTTGTATTTTATGCTCCGGCAGAAGATACTCACACCGGGCATAAGACCATACCGGTCAGAGAACTTATACAAGCAGTTGGAAGAAAAAGAAAAATTACGAAGGGAGGTTCGTTATCTTGAAGAAAAAGCAAAAGGCAGAACCGGAAAGCCGCAGAAAAAGCAGTTATAAAGGCAATAGCAGGAACAACAGTAAAAGTGGCGGTCTTACCTTTTCAGAAAAGAAGCGTCTTATACAGTTAAAGCATATTTTATCGGGAAAGAGTATTGAGAAAGAAAAGCCGACTACCGCACAAAGGACGATCACTTTTGAAAAGATGTTCCGTGACGGTATCTGTCAGGTCAGCCACCGTTATTATACAAAGATGGTGGAATTTTTTGATATAAACTATGAGCTTCTGGAAGTGGATGACCAGGCGGACATACTGGCACAGTACAGCAAGCTTATCAATTATTTTGATCCGTCTGTGAAGTTTGAACTGGTGCTTTTCAACAGGCAGGTCAACGAGCAGATGCTTACAGAACAGTTTGACATTCCGTGGCAGGAGGATGATTTTAACGACATCCGTGAGGAATACACGGAGATGTTAAAGAAGCAGGCGGCAAAGGGCAACAACGGTATCATCAAATCAAAATATCTGATTTTTGGTGTAGAAAGCAACGGCTACAAGGAAGCCAAGAGCCGCCTTAACAACATTGAAAAAGATGTCATACGGAACTTAAACAACATAGGAACCCTTGCGAGGGGACTGGACGGAAAGGAAAGACTGCGCATCCTGCATGAATATTTTAATCAGGATACGATGGAGCCTTTCCGTTTTTCATTTAAGGATTTGGCAGAATCCGGTAAGTCGGTCAAGGACTATATTGCACCGCCGGGATTTGATTTCCGCTATCCGAACCGCTTTAAGTCGGGGAATATGTATGGCTGTGTGTCCTATCTGGATATTATCGCACCGAAGTTTACGGACGAGCTGATCAAGCATCTTCTGGATATTGATGCTAATCTTACGATTTCCATGCACATGCAGACGGAAGATCCGGTAAAGGCAATCAAGAAGTTAAAAGCGGTTATTTCCAATATCCAGAAAATGAAGATTGAAGAGCAGAAAAAGGCAGTCCGAAGCGGCTATGATATGGATATTCTTCCAACAGACATCGTGACTTATGAAAAGGACACGCTGGAATTTCTCGATGATTTGAATACGAGCAACCAGAAGATGATCAACATGACATTCCTTATTACCTGTTATGGCAGAACCAAGCGGGAACTGGAGAGCTTAATGCAGAGGGTGTCCGGTATCATTCAGCAGGCAAACTGTGACCTCAGATGTTTACAGTATTTGCAGGAACAGGGACTTATGGCATCCGCACCGATTGGATGCAATGAGACAGGCATTGAGCGTACTCTTTCCACAAAAAGCACCGCAATCTTAGTACCATTCTGCACACAGGAGTTATTTATGCCTGCACCGGCAATCTATTACGGATTAAATGCACTTAGCAACAACATGATTATGGCAGACAGAAAAAGGCTCCGTACACCAAACGGAGTTATCTTAGGTACTCCCGGAAGTGGTAAGAGTTTTAGTGCAAAGCGTGAGATTTTAAGCTGTTTTCTTATCACAAAGGACGATATTATCATCTGCGATCCGGAGGGAGAGTATTTTGCTCTTGTGGCAGCACTACATGGACAGGTGGTAAAACTTGCCACCAATTCCAAAGACTATCTGAACCCTATGGATATTCAATTGAGCCATAAGGGGGATAAGGAAGCATTAAAACTGAAATCTGATTTTATCATAACATTATGTGACCTGATCGCAGGTGGCAAGGACGGCCTGGAGAACGATGAGAAAGGTATCATCGACGAATGTATCCGTCATATTTATGACAAGTATTTTGAAAATCCGGTGCCGGAAAATATGCCGCTGCTGGAAGATTTATATGATGCTCTGTTAGCACACAAAAATCCAAAGGCGGAGCGTATCGCAAACAGCCTTGTGCTGTATGTGCATGGTTCCCAGAATTACTTCAACCACCATACCAACGTAGACAGCGGCAATCGTATCATGTGCTTTGACATCAGAGATTTGGGAAACCAGTTGAAAGAGCTGGGTATGTTAATCGTGCAGGATGCGGTTTGGAACAGGGTATCGCAGAACAGGGAGCGAAAGATTGCTACCCGTTATTACTGTGATGAGTTCCACCTTCTTCTGAAGGAGAAGCAGACAGCTATTTATTCCGTGGAAATCTGGAAGCGTTTCAGAAAATGGGGCGGTATTCCGACAGGTTTGACGCAGAACGTGGGCGATTTTCTTCGTTCTGAGGAGATTGAAGGTATTTTGGGTAACAGCGATTTTGTGTATCTGTTAAATCAGAATGCCAAAGATCAGGCAATTCTCGCTGATAAGCTGGGACTTTCTGATAAGCAGCTTTCCTATGTCACCAACTCCGAGCCGGGAAGTGGTCTGATACTGTTTGACAATGTGGTAATTCCATTTGTAGACAAATATCCGACAGACACCAAGACTTACAGAATTATGAATACCAAGCCGGAGGAATCGGTGCAGAAGGAGGACGCAGTATAAAATGGCAGAAAAAAGACAGAAGAAGCAGGCAGTAAAGGCATTTGAAAAAGAGACATTTTCCAAAGATAAGGAAGTGACTGGAGTAAAACATATAGAACACAGGCAGGACAACACCTTTTCTGTGGAAAACCAGTTTAGTGCCAGCGAGAAGCCTGTGAGCAATCTGCCAAGGGATGCGAACCATGGCAGTCGTACAGGAAAAGCAACTTCTGGTCACAGCGTCCAGAAGTCAGAGTTTAATACTGGGACAGAATACAGGAAAAATAATAAGAAAAAATATTACCGACAGCAACAACAGGACACTTCTGGTCACAATGTCCAGAAGTCGGAAGCCGAAGCGGAAAAGACATTCTTAAAGGAAAACAGCTTTATCAATGAGGAAAACGGTAATGCTACAAATTTCCATACAGAGGACGCAGACAGTTTTCAGGACAATTACCACGTTAGAAATACCTACCAACGGTCTGAGGAAAAAGGAAAATATCACAAAAGGCGTGTGCAGAGAGAACACGCACACAGAGAGCGTGCAAAGTCAGAAAATGCAAAGCAGTCCGATTATGGAGATCTTCAGACAAAGGACGCCACATTTTCGCAGGGGCAGGCGGACGAATTTACAGACCAAAAAGTACAGAAGGCTTTTGATAAGTCGGAAAAGAACCGCCGAAAGTTGCAGAAAGCAAAGGACAAGATGCCGACAAAGCGGCAGTATGAGATGAAGCGTGTCTTTGATGAACAGACCGGAAAAGCAAAGTATGTTGTGGTTCCGGTGGATGTGGAGAAGCCATTTAAACCGGATGGACTGGGAAAAACTGCGGTTCACAAGCTCCAGACCGAAAATATGTATTTTGTGCATCGCAAGATTGCAGAGACAGAAAAGGATAATTCTGCTGTGGAGGGCGCACACAAGACGGAACAGCGAGCCGAGGATATTTACCACTATATGAAGTATCACCGCAAGAGCAAGGCACAGAGAAAGCGTGACCGCTTAGAGCGATTGCACAAAAAACAGGTTACAGCGGATATGAAGCTGGAGTATGAGAAATTCATCAGTGAAAATCCACATCTAAAGGGCAACAGTCCAAAGAAGCAGTTGCAAAGGCAGCTACAGAAACAGCGCATCAAGCGTGAGTATGCCAAGGCAAGGCGGGTAGGAGCAGAAGCCAAGACTGCAAAGGAAACATTTACAAAGACAGCCAATGCTGCAACCGGGATTGCAAAGAAGTTACAGGAAATTGTCACGAAAAATAAAACACTGATTATCACAGTGGGTATTTTTGCACTTCTGCTCATTATGATCATGTCGGCACTATCAAGCTGCGGTTCCATGTTTACCGGAACTATGACAACAACGATGGCAAGCACATATCTTAGCCTTCCGGCAGAGATTGATGCAGCAGATTTATCTTTTACAGAAAAGGAAATGGAACTGCAAAATAAGATTGACCGGATTGAAACTGATTATCCGGGATATGATGAATACGATTATAACCTTGGTGCAATCGGGCATGATCCGTACACACTGATCAGTTATCTTTCCGCAGTCCATACGGAATTTACTGCCGCAGGAATAGAGAGTGAGATTCAGGAATTATTTGATGCCATGTATTCACTCACTACCGAGGAAGTAGAGGAAACACGGACAAGGACAGTCACAAAGACCGGAACCAGAATAGTAACAAATCCGGACGGGACTACCCGTACCGAGGAATACGAGTATGAGGAGGAAGAAGAATATACCGTAACAATTCTTCGTGTCACACTTACGGTCACACCGCTTGAGAGCATTGTAGCCGGACGCATGGACAGCGAACAGACGGAAATTTTTGGAGCCTATACGGAGACAAAAGGCGGCTTACAGGTCTTTGCTTCTCCGGTTGATTATTACTGGTATTACTATATCAGCAGTTATTATGGCTACCGGAAAAATCCAAACACCGGAGCCGAGGAGCTTCACAGGGGTGTGGATATAGCGGTGCCGACAGGAACGTTTGTATATGCGGCACATGATGGAACGGTAACAGAAGCAACTTACGATTCCTATTATGGAAATTATGTGGTGATTACGGACAGTAAGGGATATACCACAAAATATGCCCACATGGACAGCTTAACGGTATCCGCAGGGCAGAGTGTAAAAAAGGGCGATACCGTTGGAAAAAGCGGTAATACGGGAAGCAGTACCGGAAGCCACCTTCATATCGAATGTCTGTATAACGGGGAATATTATAACCCGTTATTTTATTTTGAAGCAGGAGAACAGACCATTTATGGAGAAACAACGGGCGGCACCGGAGGAGGAACCAGCAATGTGATACCGCCGGAATCCTATGATGATGTAACCGTACAGACGCTTATGCGTGAAGCAAACAGGTATCTGGGAATGCCATATACTTTTGGCGGCACAGCTCCGGCTAGTTTTGACTGTTCCGGTTTTGTATGCTGGGTATTTTCAAACAGTGGCGTACATAACCTGCCAAGAACCACAGCACAGGGCATTTATGACCAGTGTACTCCGGTATCAGCGGCAGATGCAAAGGCAGGGGACATTATATTTTTTACAGGAACCTATAATGCAGGACGTCCGGTTACACACGTTGGTATCTACTGTGGAAACGGTACGATGGTGCATTGCGGTGATCCAATTCAGTACACCTCAATCAATACCTCTTACTGGCAGAGCCATTTCTATGGTTTTGGAAGATTGAATTAGCGAAGGGAGGAATTATTTTTGTCAGTAGAACGAATCAATTCACAGCTTAAAAAGGTCAGAGAGCAGATAGCACAGCTACAGGCAAAGGAAAAAGACCTTGCAGAACAGAAACAGATGGCGGAGGATGCCGAAGCCATGAAGATCATACGAAAATATAAAATCTCATCGGAGCGTTTGCAGATGTTAAACAAGCTCAGTGAGGATGAAGTCAGAAATTTATTACAGAAACGGGAACAGGAAAAGGAGGTTTCAATCAATGAAAAACAGGAAATTATCGGCTAGGGCGGTAGTGTCCCTTATGCTGTCGGCAATACTTTTTTGTATGCCGATTGGGGCATTTTTTGCCAACAGGACAAATACGATAGAGGTTCATGCGGAGGATACTGCCGAGCAGAAAACGGAAAGTGCAAGTGACGCAGAAAATACAGTTACACCCGGCAATGGCAGGGAAGAAAATTCAGGAACAGATACCGGAGAGGGAAAGACGGAAAATTCCACAGAAGGCACAACAGAAGATTCGTCTGAAGAAACACAGCCTGCCGCAAAATGCACCTGCAAAGAAAAGTGCAGCCAGTATGCGGTGGATGAAGATTGTGAGGTGTGTGCAAAGAACTATAAGGAATGTACCTATATCAATCCGAGCGTAAAAATCACAATCAATACACCTTCTGGGTGGCATAACGATACCTCTAAGGTGACAGTCAAAGTAGAAGATACGATAGTTTCCGGTAATTTTACCGTTCAGACAGTAAAGGCGAAAGTCGGGCAGAATGGAAGCTGGACAGATATTACCGAGGATATGTACATAGAGATTTCCGAAAACAGCACTATTTATGTGCAGGTCACAGACCAGAAGGGCAAGACCTATGAGAAAAATCGCTATATCAAGTGCTTTGATTTTACGAAGCCTACCTTAAATGCGGCAGTCAGCGATGGTTTATTGAGTATTCAGGCACATGATACGGATTCCGGTATCAAGGCAATCTATGTCAATGGCTATGAGTTTACCGACCATACGAATGGTGCTTTGAATATCCGTCTGCAACAGTTTGATGCAGGATATCAGTATTTCACGATTTCAGCCATGGATAATGCAGGAAATACCTCAGAAATCTATAAAACAGCCAATCCGTATTACACCGATCCGGAAAACAAGGACAGCAATGAAAAAGATCCGGCACAGCAGCTCCCGGTGGATGCGTCAGCAACCAAGCCTAGCTCTGCAACCGCACAGGTTACAGACCATACCAAGACAGACAGCAATGGAAATACTGTTTCCCAAACAGGCAGTGGAACAACTTCAAGCAGTACAGGAACATCAGCCAAGCAGTCCCCAAGTACGGGAGATACTTCTAAGGATACCGACCAGAGCAGTGAAAGCCAGACTTCTGAAAAAGGCAAGGAATTTTATACAATCCAGACTGCATCAGAAAAGGTATTTTATCTGGTGATTGATCGTGACGGGGAAGATGAAAAGGTATATTTCCTTACCGAAGTCAGTGAAAATGACCTGTTAAATACCACAACGGATAACAGCGAGACACTTCCGAAAAATTCAGCAGCATTGGAATCTGCAATTCCTACCAAAGACAGTGCATTGTCAAATAATAATGCAGATACCACAGGAGAGAAAAAACAGGGAACGGAAAGTGTTGAGGGCAGTACCGAAGAAAGCACGGAGGATACAAGTAAGTCGAAAGAGGATACCGCAAAAGCAGATGGTTCCGGCTTTACATATATTTTAATGGGCATTGCTGCGGTAGCTGTGATCGGAGTGGTATATGTTGTGAAATCCAAGAAGAAAAAGGAAAACTTCATTGATGAGGATGAAGATGAGGACGAGCTTGACGAGGACTACGATTATGATGACGAGGAAGAAACTGAGCAGGATTCCGACGAAGCATTCATAAATGGTGGTGATGATACAGAATCAGTAGACACAGACGAGAATGACAATGAAGATAACAACAACGAGAATGATGAAGAAAATGGGGAGGAATAGAGATGGAGCTTGTAATTGCAGAGAAGCCGAGTGTGGCACAGAGCATTGCGGCAGTTCTTGGTGCCACACAGCGTAAGGACGGATATTTGGAAGGTAATGAGTATCTGGTATCATGGTGTGTGGGACATCTGGTAGAACTGGCACAGCCGGAAAGCTATGAGGAAGCATGGAAGAAATGGAGCTATGAGAGCCTTCCAATCATTCCGCAGGAATGGCAGCATGAAGTGAAAAGTGATACAAAAGCACAGTATCAGATTTTGAAAAAGCTCATGCATGATGACAGGGTAGATGCTGTTGTGTGTGCAACCGATGCCGGAAGGGAGGGAGAATTGATTTTCCGCCTGACCTACAACATGGCAGGGTGCAGAAAACCGATGAAGCGGTTATGGATTTCTTCCATGGAGGAAAGTGCTATCCGTGACGGTTTCCATAATCTTCGCCCAGGCAGCGACTATGATAACTTGTATCATTCGGCATTATGCAGGCAGGAAGCCGACTGGCTTGTGGGTATCAATGGCACTAGGCTTTTTACGGTATTGTATGGTGGCAAGGCATTAAAGGTCGGCAGAGTGCAGACACCGACACTTGCCATGCTGGTAGACCGTGAAAGTAAAATCATGAATTTCAAGAAAGAAGCCTATTATATGGCTCATATCATGGAAAATGGTCTGGATGCTGTATCGGAGCATATCAGTGATAAAACGGAAGCAGAGAGGATTGCAGGAGCCTGTGAAAACGGACAGGCTCTTGTCACTTCCGTGGTAAAGGAAGAAAAGTGGGTGGCACCGCCGAAGCTCTATGACCTTACCACACTCCAGAGGGATGCAAACCGTCTGTTTGGCTTTACTGCCAAGCAGACATTGGAATATACGCAGAGCCTTTATGAGAAAAAGTTAGTAACATATCCGAGAACAGACAGCCAGTACCTTTCCGATGACATGGAAGGTACTGCAAAAAATGTGATCGAAGCGATTTTCAATTCTCTGTTATTTGAGCAGAATATCATGTTCAATCCAGATATTAAAAGAATTTTGAACAGCAAGAAAGTTACGGACCACCATGCAATCATTCCGACCATGGAGATCATCAAACAGGACTTAAAGGTGATTCCTGAGAGTGAAATGAAGATCCTTTCATTATGTGCGAACCGTCTGCTGTGTGCAACCGGGGAGAAGCACATTTATAATTCCACAAAGGCAGAGCTTACCTGCAACGAGATTGTGTTTAAGGTATCCGGTAAGGAAGTATGGAAAAATGGATGGAAGGAATTTGATGATTTCTTCAAAAATTCCTATAAGACCACAGAGGATAAATCGGATGCCGAGGAAGAAAAGAAGCTGCCGGAGCTTCGTGAGGGCATGATGATTGCAGTGGAGCAGACAAAGGTTTCCGAGCATTTCACACAGCCACCGAAGCATTATACTGAAGATTCCCTTTTGTCGGCAATGGAGCGAGCCGGAGCAGAGGATATGGGTGATGAGGTGGAGAGAAAAGGACTTGGCACACCTGCCACCAGAGCCGATATCATAGAAAAGTTGGTAAAAGACGGATTTGTGAAACGTGAGAAAAAGCAGATGATCCCGACAGAGGACGGAATGAAGCTGATCACGATACTTCCGGATGTAGTAAAATCTCCGAAACTGACCGCTGACTGGGAGAATGAGCTTACTCTTGTATCCAAAGGAGAAGTTGCTGCAGAACAGTTTATGTCAGGTATTGAAGCAATGGTAACTGATCTTGTAAAGACCTATCACAGCGTTAGTGATGAACATAAAGCCATGTTTGGCACAGGCAAGGGTGGACAAGAAGTGCTAGGCAAATGCCCGAAGTGTGGTGCTGATGTAGTCAAGGGAAAATTCGGAGCGTATTGTACCGGGAAATGTGGCATGAATGTCGGCAAGGCACTTGGGGTAACACTTTCCGATACACAGGTCAAGAGCCTGCTTCAAGGGAAAAAGATACTTGTAAAAGGTCTGAAGGGCAAGAAAGGCAGCTACGATGCTTATTTGATTCCAGAGAGGATAGAGGAGTTTTCTTACACGAAGGACGGTAAAGAAATCAAGGGATTACAGTATAAATTTAAGATGGAATTTCCACCGAAAAAGGACAAATAGAAGAAAACAATTCCAAAATAATTTGTAAGATTTTGTCGAAAACTGTCATGTATATAGTGAAGGGAGGACTTTGGCATGAATAAGGAAAAAGAAATAGATATGCTGAAAGAAAAACTTGACTATTATACGTTGGTAGCAACCGATGAGGAATTTGATGCCGAGGAAGTTATAAAAATTGTAAAAAGGCTGGAAGAACTTGAACCGACAGAAGCACCGGAAAAATCTGTCGATGAATTTTTGGACGATTTCTGGAAATATTGCGAGGAACGAGAAAGGGAGGAAAAAATACTAGAAGAATTTCGGAAGCAGAAATAGCTGTAGCTATGATGAAAAAAGTGTGGTATTATGAGAGAAAGAAATTTACAAATCGGAAGTTGTGAACTTAGAATTAGAGGTGTTGAAAATGAAAATAATAATTATATTTATTGATTTACTGATGGCAACTGTTCTCTTTTTTGTTGGAAGATTTTTTATCAAATCAAGGAATACAGAAAGAAGTGTGCTGTTTTTATCAGGAGATTATACTGGATTAAATACAGAGAAAATATGCAGAGTTACTGGAAAACGGATTAAGACATGGGCAATGCTCTTTTGTCTTGGCGGTATAATTGATTTTATCAAGCTGGGCGCAGGAATAATAATAGTTTCCGTTTTTTTTATTATCTTACTTGTATTTCATTTGGTTGATATGACTATAAATCGAGACAAGTACCGGGCATAAATTCAAGTTTGTCGGTGCAATACTAATACCACACATAACTAAAATAACAACACAGCGTCAGAGCGTATGGGAAAACCTGTACGCTCTAATTTTTTATCAAAAAATGGAGGAAAACACATGGAAGAAACAAATGTAACAATGACAGCAGAGGAAATGCAGGGTGAGCCTGCGGCAAAGGAAAATGAGACAAAGGCGGAGAAGTTTATCCGTATTGGTGAGTACCGCATGAATAAGGCGGTGGATGCTATTGGCAGACTGGAGAATCTTGCAAATCGGGGTTCCTACGAATATACACAGGAACAGGTAGATGCTATGTTTCAGGCATTAGAGGGGAGGGTTGCGGAAGTTAAGGCGAGATTTACGCCTAAGAAAGCGGCTGAGAGTAAGACTTTCAGCTTTGGTACAACAGAATAGGAATGTAACGGGAAGTAAGGGAAAGGCAGTCATGTAGTGTATGTGGCTGCCTTTTTGTCGTATCTATGACAGGAAGGAGAAC